>VFSW01006310.1_pt1 | contig 17440 bp, 13 predicted proteins | sample 5358111 | NCBI WGS metagenome assembly VFSW01 (sample SAMN11554181, study PRJNA540505) | mine drainage metagenome | isolation source: sediment from site ElyBrook_90M | place: USA: Ely Copper Mine, Vershire, VT | collected 2017
GTATCCACGATCGATGAACCGGTGCCGCTGATGTGGATCGAGGCGCCCATCTCCGCCGGGCACGGGAGGGAAGCGGAGCACGTGAGGCCGGCATCCAGTATCGCCACAATCACGGGATGATACGCTTCCAGCCTGTTGTGATGGTAGGTAAAGGCCAGCGGTTTCCCCGGTTTCAGAGCCTTGGCCATGTTCCGGAAGGTAGCGGACATCCCTTCGGTAAAATGATCGAGGCCCCGCTCCATCGTGACATTGCCCGTCAATTCGTCGGCGTTGCGGGTGGACCGGCTTTGAAACGCCGGGTTTTCCGGGTCAACTATCTTTCTCACCCAGACATAGCAGAAATCCATCAGCTCGGCGTACTGCACGTTGCCGAAATAAGGGGGATCGGTGAAGACGCCGTCCAGGCTTCCCGCCGGCAGATCGGCGCTTGTCGCACTTTGGCAGAGGAGACGAACGCCTCTGGGTTCCGCCGCCGAATCGCCGTTCTTCCGGTCGCCTATCCATTCATCCCAGATGGGCACCTGGATTTTCCTGTTTCCTTCCTGGCGGGTTTCGAAGGGAGCGTCGCAGTAAGTCTTTGCCTTGACGTATTTCTCCAGTATGTTCGACCAGCCGCCGCTCCCCACGCTCAGGCCGCCGCCGTTGGCAATCCCGAGGAAATTGGATTCGCACTGGATCAGCCCGACGGGAAAGCCGTGGACGGAAAATATGTCGAGGGACTTGAGGGCCATGGTATCGTACCGGCAGAGCATGTTCTGATAGCGCAAGAGATCCGACAGGTTGGTGATCAGGGCATTTCTGATCCGCTCGTTCCGTTCCTCGGCAATACTCCGGCAACTCAGCTCCAGACCCAGCAGTTGCCGGTCATTGAACATCTCCCGGTATTTCCTGTACCCCCAACGGATGAGGCGGTCGGTTTCGTCACCCGGAAGGATCTCGTCATCGGGGACATGGGACGTCCAGACTTCGGAAAGGAGCGTCGAGGCCTTGCTGTAATTGAGCAGGTCGGTCTCGTCCGGCCGCTTGAAAAACCGCCCCTGGTGGGTCGACTTACAGTGGCGGCAGTGATATTCGATGGCGAACATGCGGTGACGGGGCGGTCCCGAGGCAGCGTCGGGATAGGCGCTGATCATCCCGCACCGGGGGCAAGCACATCGGTTCCGTCTGGCGGGTCCTGCAAGGGAAAGCCGATTGCCGCAGGCCTTGCAAACACCGGGCTGCTTTCTGTCCTTAACGCCGTTCAGATCGCCACAAGCGGCGCAGATCAGCACGTTCTCCGTGTGCCGCCGGTCTTCGGCAAGGAGATAGCCGGAAAACAGATCGATTTCATGGCTGCAATGGCGGCACGTCAGCTGCTTCACCCAGAGGAAATACTTGACATGGGCATCCGGGGAGCCGCATTCCAAGCACTGGGTACGGTAGAAAGAACCGATCTCATTTTCCAGACCGAGGACAAGCTGTTCCGCCGATTTTCGATAGGCCTTCAGGTCGAGGTATTCGATCTCGCGGTTCACGATCCAGTAGGCCATCGGATTGATGTCATAGCCCGTCACGTCACACCCAACCCGGTTGGCCTCGATGAGCGGCGTTCCGCCTCCCATGAAGGGATCGGCGATGGCGATCCCCTTGAGGTCGTTGGAGGTATAGAAGGCCTCCCGGAGGGGTCTGTTGCTGAACTCGGCAAGGAGAAGACCTCGAAACAACGTGCCCGGCCTGCGGGCAAACCACTTGTGGACGGCGATAATGGGTCGGTAGTTCTGCTGGATCTGCTTTTCCCGCAGGGCAAGGGCGGAAATGAACGGGATATCGAATCTTTTTTCGATGGACATGGCGCATGTATAGCCTGTTACGGCTGTTAATGCAACCAATTGCCAATACCTGTTACGGGTGGAAATGGGTGGGGTTTAAAAGAGCCTTCAGGTCTGAGACATATCTTTTGCGATCGGTTGAACGGCTTCCACCATCTCCACCATGATTGCGCTCACATCATCGGGCTTGAGACCCAGCATGGCTACGACCTCGTCGTCCATGTAATACTGCAGGCCGTCGATGCCGGCACCCATGCCGCTCATCATTGCGATGGCATCGGCCATGTGGACGATACAGGTCAATTGATTCCCGGTGGACTCTGAAGGATTGTGGTGGTATCGGATGGCGGTTGCAAGGTTACCGGGCACATTCCAACTCGTGCAAAGCTCATAGGCGATCTCGCCGTGATCAAACCCCAGGATCTCCCTTTCAGCGCTGAGAAAGGTCTCTTTTCCGCCGGACAGAAAAATCTGGAAGGCATTCCTTCTCTCCAGGATGTAGGGGTCCAGGACGAGCTTCCCCACATCGTGAATCAGGCCGGCCGAAAAGGCATCGTTGGCCATACCCGGATTCTTCCTGGTGGCGATGATCTTGGAGCCAAAGGCCACCCCCAGGGAATGCTGCCAGAGGTCTCCTGCCTCCATCCCATACCCTTCCATCCGGTTGCTCAAAGACTTCGTGCTCCCTGCGACGACGATGAGCTCTTCAAGGGTTTTCAGGCCCAACACCGTTGAGGCATGCTTGAGGGAGGAGACGTTACCGCTCATGCCGTAGTACGGGGAATTGGCCATCCTGAGGACACGGGCTGCGATGGCCTGGTCCGTTTCCAGCACCTTTGCCAGGTCTTCAAAATTCGTCCGCGGGTCCTGGATGAGCTTATGGGCCTTGAACGTGGTCTGGGGCATCGGGGGGATATCCTTGACCGTCCGGAGGATCTTTTTTTTCAACGCCTCGCCGCTGGGCAAACCACCTGCTTCGAGAGCAGACCGAACCTCGGCTCCTCCTTCCTCCCCTTTTACTGACCCTTGGGACGGGAGGGGCGGCGCGTCCGGAGGCCCCGACCGAAGATCAAGCCCGATCGCGCCTTTGCAGACGGGACAGGGAAAGACAATAGCATCCTTCTTGGGGAGCCGTTCGTCCGGGATGATGAATGAATTATGGCAGGTTGGGCATACTATCTTCACTGCTGACTCCCTTCTGTGAGGTCTCAGGTGATCTTGATCTTTCCGGCGTCGATATCCAGGACCATGCAACGGAGATTGTTGCCGCCCGTCTGTTCAAGCGTGACCTGCAGACCGGTCTTTTTCAAGGCCTCCTTGGTAGCCTCTACGATCTGCGTTCCCGATGTCTGGTCCGATTGCTTCACCCGCAAGGCGGCGCCCCCCGCGATAGCCACGGAAAAGGGAGCATTCCCCCCTTTTCTGTTGAGCTCGGCAAGGGCGTGGGGAATTGCCGTGTTGGCATACATCAAAGGATTAAGGTGATTGAGAGACAGGGATTGGGAGGCGAGAACATGAACCCCGATCCCTATATGGCGGACATTGTCGTAGATGATAATGCCCATACCCGAACCGATGCGATCGATCTTTAATAGCCCCGAATCAGCAACACCACATTGAAGCAGCGCGACGCTTGTCTCCGACATTGGCACAGATCCCGGCAGCAGTTCTGTAGGTCTTTGAGTCGATGCAGATCGGTTTCTCCCGATACTGCGGAGTGATGCTTTTCCCTCTGTTTACCGCCTGGTTTCCCGGCGGTGTCATAATATTCCGTTGTGGCGTATATCAGATTCTCTCTGATTTTGCATTCAATTAATATGAGTGTTTCTTGCATGAGTGTTTATTGCCTTGACGCACAACTGCCTTCTTCATATACTCAATTTATTTGACGTGATTTCTGATCAAAAATAGGAGGAACCTCGATGTTTCACTGGCTTTCCGACCACCGCCGGAAAAAGCTTGCGGAAGCGCCCTTCCCCCCCGCGTGGGAAGAGATCGTGCGGCGCAACGTCGTCCACTACTGTATGCTCGACGTCGCCGAACGCATACACCTTCGCGCCCTCATTCAGGTCTTTATCGCCGAAAAAACATGGGAAGGCTGCGGCGGCCTCGAACTCACCGACGAAATCCGCGTCACTATCTCGGCCCAAGCGTGCCTCCTCCTTCTGGGCCTCCCGCACGACTATTACCGAAATGTCCTTTCCATCCTCGTCTATCCCTCTACCGTCGTCCCGCCGCAGCGCAAACTCGGCCATTTTGAAATCCCGCTCGCTCCGATCGAAAGCGTCCACCCCATCATCGGACAAGCATTCCAGCAAGGGCCTCTTATCCTCATCTGGGATGCCGTCCTGCACGGCAGTCGTCACCCAGAACAGGGTCATAATGTCGTCTATCACGAATTCGCCCACAAACTCGACATGCTCGACGGCGCCGCTAACGGTACCCCCCCGCTAAGAGACCGCGCCGAATTCAAAGACTGGGTCACCGTCTGTTCGCGGGAATACCTTCGCCTCAAGCACAATGCCGAGGCGGGCAGGAAATCCTTTCTGAATGCCTACGGGGCCGTGAACGAAGCCGAATTCTTCGCCGTTGCCACGGAGCAATTCTTCGACCAACCCCTCCGGATGAAGGAGCATGCCCCCGATCTCTATCGTGTCCTGAAAGAATACTACCGTCAGGATCCGGCCGAACGTGTGGGCCGAAACACCTGCACTGCCGGAGAGTGATGTGGATGGCTTAAAGCAGAATATTGAGGCCGATAAACAGTTGCACCAGATAGAAGCAGAGAATGCCGATGCTTACGATGACATGCCGGTTTCTCCAGGGAGATTCGGGGCCTTTTATGTTCCGGGCGATAAAAAAAGTGGCCGCCAGGAGGATGACGATCCCTAACCCGACGATGTGATGGAGCGGATACTCGAAGAAATGTCCTTTATCCGCATAGATCAATACGGCGCCCGCGACATAGCCGAGGATGCCCAGCAGCACCAGTATCGGTCCCCGGTTGCGGTGTCTTCTGACGGTGTCGAAGTCTCTGGCGCCCCCGGCTTTTCTTTCTCTTCTTATTTTCAGTCCCAGCCAACCCTGGTAGACGAAGGCCAGCGCAACGAGCGTGTTATAAGAGCCGTGCACGATCCGGAGGACGTCCAACCATTCCCTCGGTATCATTAATCGCGGACCTCCAACGTCCCGACCATTCCCTTGTCTCTGTGGCTTTCAAAAAAGAGCAACTTCTTGTCGCAGTAAAATGGAAACTCACCGGTCTTCGTGGGGGTGAAGCGCATGATCTGCGGTGAGTCGCTCAACTCCAGCTTGATATCCATTCCGGCCTCGGGGGCCTTCAGCACGATATCATGGGGAATCATGCCGGGTTCCTTCTTGATCTTCATTTCCACGGGGACGTTCACTTTGACGATGATGTAATTGGGATCAAAGAAATAGGAGCCGGCAAGGACCTCGACCCGCTGTACGCCATCCGGATCGACCTTGGCAACGAATTCCTTTTTCTCAGCGGCTGCGTTTGCACTGCCCGTAAAGAGTATCACCGTCAGTATCCCTATCCCCATATATCTGCACAATCTCATACGCACCTCCCCGAAAAACCGTTCATTCATAAAGATAGTAACTATGTCCGTGACCCTGGTTACAGGCGTTAACGTCGACCGCAATGGGAATGCGGTTTTCACAAAAATAATCGGGAGTGGGTAAAGAAACAATACTAATTGCTGGTAAGTCAATCGGGAGGTAATAACTGCCATATGACAAGCGCTGAGGCAATCCACCACGGTGATCCCTTCTCCGATGTCGATACAAACGATCATTGATACCATCAAACTCAACCGCCGCATTGAGCGAATTTCCGCGATCCTGCTTCCTCTTACCCCTTCCGGAGCGGTGGATTGGAACGGGTTCTGCGCTCATGTCGCCCGCACCGACGGAGCCGGGCTGATTCCCGCCGTGAACATGGACACAGGTTACGTCAACCTGCTATATGAGACCGCCCGCGCCGGGGTCCTGCGCCGCACCCGCGACCGACATTCCCATTTTACGGAAGATCCTGGAGAAGCTGGAAGCCGTCACGCTCCTTTAGATGTCCACGCCCAGCCAGACCCGCACGATATACCCGATCCCGAACGACACCGCCGCAACCCCCAGGCTGATCGCCGTCATCTCCCAGAACCGTCGCCAGAACGGGAGATCCTTGGCAACGGAAACGTAGAAGCTGAACAACAGGATGATGAAGATCACATTCGTAACGACGACGGACAGCGCCACGAAACAATTCCTGAAAAGAAAATAGGGGGCTACGAGCAACGCCACGGTGAACAGATAGGCAACGAAGGTGTAGAGTGAGGATTTGAGCGGATCGCGGGAACCACCTTCGGATGCCTGGGAAAGGTACTCCGAAGAGGCCATCGAGAAGGATGCGGCAATACCGGTGATCAGCCCGGACACGGCGATGATCTGCATGTTCTGAAGGGCGAAGGTGAACCCGGCAAGCGCCCCCGTCAGTTCGACCAGCGCATCGCTCAGGCCCAGGACGATCGAGCCGGTGTAGCGGAGCCGTTCCTCTTCGATCATTCCGACCAGCTCCCGCTCGTGGTCCCCCTCCTCATTGGCGATCCGCTTCGCCTCGGGGATGGCGGCGACGAGCTCCGCATAGCGGATCTGGGCCCCCTCTTCTCCCTTCTCCATCAGCTTTATCCCGAAGGTCAGCCCGAAAATGACGGGTAGATTCATATCAGTGCCCCTTCCATCCATCCCGATTTTATCAGCCGGATGCGGCTCAGATCGCTGACCCCGAGGTGATAAGTCTTGTCGGCGACCACAATATGGATAGGGGGGACATCCAGCGCCCGGTCTTCGCCGAAAAAGGCGACCCGCTTGGCCTGGAGGAGATGGGCGCCGATCGCATCCACCGCGACGGGATCGGTCCCCACGATCAGCCCCCCGTAGGGCCAGACGTACCGCCGGTCGAAGAAGTTGGCCCCCCGTCCGTAGAACTGCGGGGTGAGCGCGCTGAGGATGTTCAGGCGGGTTTTCCCCTTCACGATGGGGTAGGTCCAGATCTTGCCCAGGGGAGAACACCCATCGGCGTGGTAGTCGGGAGGGTTCGGGACAAAGGTGATGTAGTTTTTCAGGCAGGTCCCTACCCCAGCCCAATGATGGGTTCTCAGGGGGCGTACATTGATCAGTGCCGTCGCGTTGAGGAAAAGGGGATTGTACAGGACTCCGCAATCATCGATGCCGATATTCTTTTCCGCAACTCCCGCATCGAGAACCCGGCGCTTTATGGCCGCTTCCAGCTCGCCGGGGGTCGGCAGCTTGTACCACGCGTTGGTCTTGATTCCCACGACATCGGACCTCCTGACGAGACTGCGCCAGGCCTCCAGAGGCTCGCCCGTTCCGAGAAGCGTCCTGACTGCTTCATCCAGCATGGACTGCACGATCCGACCCTCAATCCTGCCGCCGCTTCCCACGGCCTCGGCATGCCGGACGAGAACCACGTTCGCCGTCGCTTCCGACCGGGCTTCCCCCGTGAGGAGTGCGCCTCCCACCGTTGCGGCCGCTGCGGTTCCGGCCGCTACCCGGAGAAAATCCCTGCGGGTGATGATTGCATCCTCCATCTGCTCGATCTCCTTTTGGTACCGGATAGGGACACCCGTTTCTCCCTCCATGGGAGGGGAGCGGTCGCTCAGCGCCGCCCGGGCAATTTCCGCTCGGCTGCCTTGATCAGGTCCTCGGCATCGCTCTCCGCCGGTGCTCCGAAAACAATGAGGATGAATTCAGCCCGTCGCCGGGCAAGGGTCCATCTCCCATCGTTCGTCTTCACCCGGTCCCCCTTCCCGGCATCGGGAAGGTACGCCTTCATAAAGCCCCGATAAGCGTCTCCTGCCGCCTCCGGAGCGGGGTATCGGACGAGGAGAAGGTGCACCTTTTGCCTGTCCCGAAGGTATTGAGCAAGCACGGCTTCCGTTTTGCTGTCCAGGTTGAGGATGTTTCGGTGGGCGATGAAAAATCGCTGGTTGAGCAGAACATGGCTCCTCAGAAAGCGAACGCTCCTGTCGACAAGCCCGAACTCCTTGCCGGGAACGGTGCCGATCAGTTCGGGCTCCGGACCCATCGCCGGGATCGCATCGGCCACGCCCCTTCCCATGCCGGTTAGTGCCGATTCGACCTCGGCCCCTTCCCCCTCCGCGTAGATGCTGGCAAAATACGCCCCTTTCCAGAACCGCAGCATCCCTCCCCCGAATTCCGATCCCTGGCCGATCCCCGCGGGTTCATCCTGGCGCTCGAAGGTGAAGACTCCGTAGGCATCGGCTGAAGAGGCCATTCGGTAGAGTTCGACGGTGATGGGGGGCAGGCCCGGCTTCGCGAAACGGCGGACCGTGAGATCCCGAAAACCGTAACTGAGATAGAGTTCCGCCGCGCCGTCCATGTAGCCGTACAGCGTCCGGGAATCGTGTTGCTCTATTTTGTTGTCCCACCTCCAGCCGGCCATCTCCGAAGGCAGGAGGAGCTGGCCGAAGGCCGGGACTCCCGGACATATCGAGACCATGATAAACAGGCACGCCAAAAGCTTCATTGCAGTTTCCCGAGCGTTTCATCCGGGCGAAAGTTCGTGGTATTTATTAGACCAGAAGAGGATACTCCTGTCAAAAAGAAATACGCACCGGGAGGCACCCGGACGCGAGTCACCCAAGCTGTCGGGTGCAGGGAGGATTGGGCAGGATTATGATTTTTTGATTTCTTCTACGCGCACCAAGAGATTCTTGGCCTGATCGTTGAGCGGATCGAGCGCAAGGGCGAATTTCAATCGCTCGATTATCTCCTGCCTGCGGAAGCCGCTGGAATCTCTCTTCCAGAGACAATACTGGACACGCGCAAGATTGATATTCGCCTCGACCTGCAGGGGATCAAGCTTCAGGCATTGCTGCCAGGCGCTCAACGCCATGTCGGTGTCACCCAGTTCCTCATGGAGCGAACCGAGGTTGTTCCAAGCCTCCGCATTGCCCGGATCACGATCGAGCAGAAGCTGGAAAAGCTCGACGGCGTCATGGTAATTCCCCATTTGTATGCAAAGATTGCCGAGATTGAAAAGGGCCTTCCGGTGATCGGGATCGCGGTCGAGAACCTGCCGATACTGATGAACGGCCTCATCGAACATATCGTACCGATCGTAGAGGACGCCAAGACAAAAATGGGTGTTCACGTTATCCGGTTCGACTGCAAGCGCCATTTCATAATATTGGAGGGCTCCGTAGTAGTCGCCCTCCAGGTCCCGGATATGGGCGATATTGATCATCGCTTCCACATTCTTCTCATCCAGCGTCAGGGCCTTCCGGTACATGTTCATCGCGCTGGAAAGGCGATCCATCATCTCATGGACATATCCCGCGTTATTATAGGCTTCCGGGTTATCGGGCTCCAGCTCGATAACCCGATTAAAACAGTTCAGGGCCTCTTCCCTGTTTTCCTGTTCCAGATACAGGAATCCCCGATTCGCCTCCTCTCCTCCCCTGCCCCGCGCAAATCCTTCACCGAAGAACCGGCGGGCGGACGCCATGCTGCGATCCTTCATGCATACATCTCCTGTCATGAAAGCGGCTGCCTGCCACTTTCATGGGCCATCCGGTTCAGGACAAAGTCCCGTATCTCAACCCAAATCGGAACAGGGTCCACCAACTGAGACGCAATCAGGTGATGGTGCTTCTTCAGCGTTTCGGCCGCAACCCCTCCAGCCAGTTTATACCGATACTCCTGGGATGATGATAATGACTGTACCATCAATTGCCTCGGCAGATTGATTTTGATCTTGAACTGGCCGATGGACATCTCCGCTTCGGAATCAGCCTCCTCCTGCTCCGGTGACCGGGACGCTTCTTCCCGCTGCATGACCGCCATACCGTCCTCCGCCGCCGGCTCCGGAAATCTGCCTTCCACATCTCTCGGCCCGCTGGGGAGGGACTCCTGCCAAACGGACGCCGCTTCCTCGCTCACCGTATGGGTCGCTGCATCATCTTCTGCGGCCTCCTGCTCCCCGACCAAGGGCACCTGCGAAACGGACGCCGTATCATCGCTCACCGGATGGATTGCTGCCCCAACTTCTGCGACTTCCTGCTCCCCGGCGATGAACTCCTGCGAAAGCGGCACCGCTTCGCCTACGGCCGGGTCGTCCGATCCTTGACTCTCGGGATGGGATACGTCAATGGCCTGACGATCTTCTCCGATGTCGGCCCCCTCCGATAAACTTTCTTCCTGAATGTACCTGCGTGATCTCCGTTTCTGGATAGCCGGTCCCGCCAATTTATGAAAACGCGAGCCTATTTGCTCCACGACTTCCCCGGTGATGGAATCAAAATTATTTGTCTCCCCTGCATTGAGGCAGAGCTTGGACAATTTGTTGACAAATCGAGGAACGCCATGATCGGACTGCTCCCAAAGCACGTCAAAGGCATCGTCAGCAAAAATCTTTTTCGTTGCCCCTGCCAGCATAAGCCTGGTTTCGACATATGTTTTTACCTTCTCGGCGGACTCGAGTTTATCGATTCGGTTGTAGGCGCCGATCCGCTGAAAGAGGTTCGCCCTCTTCGGATGCTCGAGCCTCCTGGCAAACTCGATCTGCCCGGCAAGCACCATCGTAAAAAGGTTCCTTCGGTCGCCCTGCATATTCGTAAGCAGACGGAGGTTTTCCAGATTGATGGGGGTGATGGCATTGGCCTCGTCGATGAAAATCAGTATTTTTCTTCCCTCCGCAAAGGTCAAAAAAAGTTGACGATTGAATATTTCCAGCAGATCCACTTTTCTCTTTTCCTCGCACTGTTTCCCGGTGAGCTGGCCAATAATCTCCTGAAGGATCTGAACAAAGCTGATGCCAGGATTCGTGATGAGGGCAATTTTATATTTTCTCTGATCCAGCGAGTCAATGATCATGCGAATTGACAATGTTTTTCCCAGACCGACGTCACCTACAATCACCGCGATGCATTCATCGCCCTCCTCGATGGCAAAGAGTGTTTCTGCTATGGCATTTTCCATGGAAGCATGGCAGTCAACATACATCGATGGATCGGGAACATTGTCAAAGGCCGGTTTTTTCAGCCCCCAGTATTCGTAGTACATGGCAGATACCTCCTCAATAATATTACACAACCCTGCTTTGTGATATCTTCGATTTCGAAGCCCGTCCCTGCAGGTTGGTAAACTCCAGGCTACCTTCAAGATAGGAAAGGACATCTTCGAACATAATGCGTCTGAGCCGCCCGAACTTATAGCTCTTCAATTCCCCCTGCCGGATAATCTTTCTGAGATACCCTTTGCTGATGTTGAGCATTTGGACAACCTCTCCCATCTTCAGTAACCGCACAGGAGGGGTTGGTTCGAATGAAAATTTAAAAACAATCGTTTCATCCATCTGCGTTGTTGTTGCAAACCCTTTGGCAGCGGCTCCGTTGAAAACCGGCAGGATGTTGGGATTCGATTGCAGGACTCGCATCTGTTCCGGAGTAAGCATCAGGGAAACCGTCCTGTCCCCAGCGTCCTTTTCCCTCTCGGCCATCCCCTGGCGATCATGCACCCCGCACATACCCGGACCTTCTGCGACAGGGATAGGCGGCCCCGAAACCGGCTGCCCCTCAACCGCCCGATTTCCCTGCCCGCACTCTTGCCCGAGCATCGCGGGATTTGTCATTTTCTTTCTCAGTTTGACGATACAGATTTTATCCATACTGTCCCCTCTCAAGTTCGGCCTTTCCTCTTTGAACTCTGCTGAGCCCCGTTCGACACCCCGCTTGTACGCTCGTCGGCGGATTCACATGCGGGCAATCAGCGGTATCGGCGGGAACACTAATGCCCCGGGAAAAAGAAAAATCCCGGCAATGATACCCAGCACGGCAGGCAAGGCTTTAAAGCCCTCCGGTTTGGAATAGTACCAAAGCGATGTGATCATGATCAGAATCAGGGGAACTTCCCACACAACCGGGAGTATCAAATGTTCAAATATTTGACGGGTTAATAAAAAGGAGATAAATCCTTGGGCGATTTCATCCACAAACAGGTCCAGCCGACCGGCAATTCGCGAAAGCACCGGTGATGCGATGGCGCCAGGGACGAACCATATTACTTTGGCGGCGATCATCGGAAATCCGAATAGCAGCGAAGCGTAGGCAATGAGTGTCCTTGTTGATTCATCCATGTTGATCCCCCTTCGCCAGACAATCTGGTCTTCATGGGAACCATCAAAGACCTCATCTGAAGATGGTTTCCCATCTGCGCATACTGATGCTCGCCGCAACAAGCTGCACGAATTTTTTCTTGCAAGGAACATACCGTTTCCATTCAATTGCGTATCGCGGGGGGGGAACGCGCTCGCTGCCGGATTCAAAAGGAGGTTGAAAGGTAAGCGGAACCAACACGCGGGAGGTGGCGATTCCTGGCAACCCCTCGACCTTATCCCGGTGAGGATTTAGGCCGGCGGCTTTGCGCCCCACACTTTCGTAGTGGTTTGCCCTTTTCAGGTACTCTGTGCTATCATGACCAAAAAACAATCGGTTTCCGCAACTGTATGGGAAAATCGTTCGTCTTCAGGATAGCAACGGATACGGGGACCGTCAAGACAAGATAAGTTAATCTATGTGAATTTATTCACATTTCATGTGTGATACCGATCACGAAAGGAGGGCTCCCATGATTACACCAATGATCGTCTTGAAAAAGATACCTTTATTTACATCGCTTTCCGAGGTGGACCTGCAGAATCTGACGAGTCTGCTGAGGCGGAAAAATCTCGGGAAAGGGGAGCTCCTCTTTCAGCAGGGCGATGAGGGGACGGCACTGTATATCATCGTACAGGGGCGGATAAAAATTTCCCTGTCGAGAAGGATGGATAACGTGACGTTGGCGATTCTCGGTCAAGGTGAATTTCTGGGGGAGATGGCCTTGCTGGATGAGCTGCCCCGTTCGGCCGATGCAATAGCGTTGGAAGATTCCCAACTCTACGTTCTCAACCGCAAGGATTTTCTTTCTTTCTTGAACAACAACGCACACACCGTCTACGCCATTCTCAACTCACTCTCCAGGAGGTTGCGCAAGACCGACGATCAACTGGCGGAAATGTGTTTTCTGAATGTATCTGCCCGGCTGGCAAAAAGACTCGTTGAACTGGCCGAAACACAAGCGCCCGAGGAGGGTAATCCCAACGCATACGACCTCAAAATATCCCAGCAGGAATTGGGGAACATCCTCGGTGTTTCCCGGGAGAGCATCAATAAGGAATTGAAGATTCTCCGGAATAAAGGCGTCGTATCGACATCGCGCAACTCCATCCACATTCTCGATCTCGAATCCCTGAAGAAGCGTATGCCGTGACGGCGGGTATGGTTCTTTAATCGGACGTATATCCCTCGGTTAAAAGACGGCGCTCACAGCGAGGGGCAGGGTGCGACGGCGAGGGTACTTCAGGTAGGGAATGACGGCATCGTTCCTGGCTCCGCCGGTGCCGTCGTAGGTGATCGAGACGACCGGCACCCCCGTGACCGCCTCGATCCTGTGGGCCATCGCCTCGGTGACGAGCGACGGACAGCAGAAGGCCGGGCTCGTCTGGACGAAAAGCGCCACGTCGGGGTGGTACTTTTTGATGTAGTGCACCTTCAGGATATTATCCATCGATTCGCCGGTGTGCTCGATCCGGAGGCCGTAGGGGGAAAGGATCGCTTCGGGATCCTCGTAAATCTCGGGCTCCGGCTCCTTGAGGATCTTCTGGAAGTAGCGGTAGTAGACCTTCTCCTGCGGCGCGACCGCAGCCATGATGGCCCCGCCCGTCAGGACGCTCAGGTAGTGCCCCTCGATGAGCCACTTGCGCATATACGGTCCGGCGATCATCTTGGCGTAGGTGCTGTAGGGGGTCGTGATCACCTCGCCCCCCTGCTCCTCGATGAAGCGGATCAGGTTCTGATTGATCGTATCGTTATCCCGGGCGTAGAGATCGCCAAAAATCGCCACCTTCGGACGGCGCGCCGGACCGTCTGCGCTGCGGGGGATGGCCTCGAAGAGAGCGACGACCGCGCCGACCGCCTCCTCCTTGGAGCGGCGGCCGAGGAACGCCTCTTCCAGGATCGCAACGCCCGTATGGATCGCGGCGTCGGTCGCTCCCCTGTCCCGTTCGTAGGGACGTATCCGGCAACCAACGCGGCGGATGAGACCGCCGAACATGTAGGCGAAGTAGTTGCCCAGAGACAGCTTCACGGAGATGTCCGCCATCGTCATATTCCCCGCATACACCGTCGCCTTCTCCATTCCCTTCCCGTAGGCCTCCAGGATCGTCTTGATGTGGTACGGGTAGAGACGGAGGTTGCAGGCAATCGTACCCGTCCCGATCCACAAGGCGGTCCGGGCGGGGTCGAGCCCCTGCTCTTCGACGTAGTCGATGAACTCCTGGGCGATGATGTGGATGGGTATGCACTGACCCGTGTTCAGGCGGAGACTCTTCCTGATCGCTGTGTCGGTCTCCGGCAGAGACCGTGCGTCGATTCCCGCCTCCTTCAGATTTGCCGTGATAAGCCGCGAGGTGATTGCGTCCCAGTTGGGAAGGACCAGTGTCTTGCCCTCCAGCGTATCCGCGCGGATCGCGGAAGATGCGGCTGCGCAGGGCTTTGGCTGCCGCTCCCCGGGGAGGACCTTCCGCAGTTCCTCCAGGGATGAGGCCGCCAGGGAGCGGAGCTTGTCCAGAGGGGCGCCGGCCTGAACCGGCTCGGGCTCCGCGGCAGGTGCGGGGCGGGGGAGTGCGGCGTCATGGTTCCTGAACGTGCGGATCGCGGCCTCGATCCGGGTTTCGTAGCCCACCCGTGAATCGTGCTCGTCAAGCTGGAGAACCAGGTAGGGCTTTGCGCAGGCGTCCATGATCTTCTTGAAATAATCGATGACAAAGGAGTCCGGCGAGCACTTGAACGAAGTAAGGAAGACCGGGTATGTCCCGTGCTGCACGGCGACGCTTGCCGCCGTCTCGAGGATCTTTGCCGCATAATGCCAGTGGATCTCCTTCAGGAGAGGTTCGATGGCGCTTGCCGCCTTCTTGTCGGCATCGAGCATGTCTTGATAGAATGTCCTGATCCCCAGCGCCCCGAACAGGTTCGGAATCCCCTTGTTCATCTCTTCCGAGAGGACCGTGTAGGGCCGGCCCATCAGGACGATGCGGATGTCCTTCGCCCCCTCGGCCGCCTTCCGATAGAGCGCTCTCCATTTTGCGAGCGCGGATTCATGGAGGACGACCGCCTCGTCATACGTGCCGGCGACCCTGAAGAAGCTTATCCCCGGTTGGATTGCGGCGAGCATCCGGTAGAGCTGCACCTTAGTGCCGAGCACGGGATAGAGGTAGTGGACAAGGGGGGTGAGGATCCGATTTTTATCGGCCGGGCCTCCTACGGCGCGGACGAGGGCCGGAGCGTACTGGGTATAGTAGCAATACTGCCGCCGGAGCCCTCTCTCCCCGGTCCGTCGCTCCAGGGCAAACGGGGCGAAGACATAGTCGCACCTGGAAAGGAGCCAGTGGACGTGACCGTGGAGGGCCGCCAGGGGGGCGCAGAATTCTGCCTGGGCGAGCCGTTTTCCCTCCCGGATTGGGTCCCGGCATCCCTCGCTCGTCACGGTCTTGATGCCGAGCCGGGCGAAAAAATCCTCCCAGAGGGAGAGCTCATCGGCCAGATGGAGCGCCGCCGGCAGGCCGATGGTGATCCCGCCGCCCGATTCCCGCCGGTAGACCGGGGCGAAGATGCGCTTGCGTTCCCTCAGGAGGTCGAAGCCGGAGGCGTTGTTGTTCACGAACTTCTTGATATCGTAGTCGCGGCCGCACAGAAAGCCGAAGGCGACCTTTCCTCCGTCCACGTCGGCGACCGTGATCTTGCAGCGGTTGTTGCAAAGACTGCAGACCTCCGAGGCAATGGGAATCGGATTCCGGTGGAAGCCGAGGCCGCGGAAGCGGCTCTGGGTGATACGCCCCTCGGCCATCAGGAGCGCGATCCCCCAGGCGCCGGTTAGGTGGCAGAATTTCGAGACGTGGATCGGCTTGCCCAGGCGCTGCTCGAACGCGGCGACAAGAGCGCGGTTCTTCGCCGTCGCTCCCTGGAAAAGAATCGTCTTTCCAATGGACGCCTCCACGGCGACCTTGGTCAGATAGTTCTCCGTGATCGCATGGAGTGCCGCGGCAAGGACCTCGTCGACGTCGTACCCGGAGTTGAGATAATGGTTGATGTCCCGTTCCATGAACACGGTGCAGCGGTCGCTCGTGATCGGGGCGCGCCGGTGTTCCGCCCGAACTGCATAATCGGAGAGCGTGCAGCCGAGGCGTTGGGCCTGCTCCTCGAGAAAGCTTCCCGTTCCCGCGGCGCAGACATTGTTCATGACGGAGAAGGTGACGGCGCCGTCCCTGAGTGTTGTGAACTTCGAGTCCTGCCCGCCGATTTCGATGATCGTATCCGCGTCGGGTCTGAACTCGACGGCGGCGCGGGCGTGGGCGGTGATCTCATCCACGACCAGGTCCGCGCCGATGATCTTCCCGATGAATTTTCTGCCGGAGCCGGTCGTTCCCGCACCGAGGATCGATAATCTCAAGGCTCTTTTCGCCCCCAACGCCTCCACAGCGGCGAGAATCTTCTGGGTCGCGGCAACCGGCCGGCCGGCGGTCCTGGTGTAGAACCCCGCGAGGACGGCGCCGGCGGGTGCAATGAGGACCGCCTTGGTGCTCGTGGAGCCGACATCGATCCCGAGATACGCCGTGCATCTTCCCTGCAGAGGCAGCTCTCCGGTGAGATCGACCTCGACGGGAGAGAGGTCGCCCGCAGGACCTGCGGACTGATCGTACCGCTCGGTACTCTCAAAATCCGGATAGTCGGAGAGTGTCAGCGCCAGCGGCGCGTGGAAGTAGGCTTTCGCCGGGGCATCGGGGAGGAAGAGATCTTCCACGAAGAGGATCGGCTTGTCCCGCTTGGGTCCGGCGGCGAGGGCGCTTAGGGCCGCGCCGATCGCCCCGAAGAAGGGGGCAAGCGGGTCCACGGTGATTTTTTTGCCGAGGAGGGTTTCGATATGGTTCACGACGGCGCGGTTTTTTGCGACGCCGCCGACAAAGACAATCGGCTCGAGGGGAAGCATTCCCGCAAAAAGGATGTCGACGATGTTCCGTGCGAGACCCGCGCAGAGACCGTCGCAGATCTCTGCCAAGGTAAAGCCCTCCTGCTGGGCGTGGACAAGGTCGGTTTTGGCGAAGACGGCGCAGCGGGAGGCGATCTGGGGAAGGGCGCCCCGGTTTTCGAAGGCGAGTGCCGCAAGGGTTTCGATGCCGGGCAGGTTCAGGCGCCGCGCCTGCTGGTCGAGGAAGCTCCCCGTGCCGGCGGCGCAGGAGGTATTTGTCCTGCAGTCGCGATAATTCCCCTCCTCGTCGAAGGTGATGAGGCTGAAACGCTCACCCCCCACACTGAGAATGGCGCCCGCCTGTCCATGGAGACGGCGCACCGCCTCCATGACACAGAGGCGATCATCGTACCGGCCATCGACCGTAACGAGCGGGGGGGTGGCGGAGGTGGCAGCCACGGCATCGATCCCGGCGAGGCCGAAGCGGCCGCTGCCCTTCCGAAGCGAGCCGG
>VFSW01006311.1_pt1 | contig 17437 bp, 15 predicted proteins | sample 5358111 | NCBI WGS metagenome assembly VFSW01 (sample SAMN11554181, study PRJNA540505) | mine drainage metagenome | isolation source: sediment from site ElyBrook_90M | place: USA: Ely Copper Mine, Vershire, VT | collected 2017
TCGCGCCGAACGTCGCCGCCGAGATGAAGAACACGCGGGTGATCGACGCCCCGGTGTAGACCAGAAAGATCGATGCCAGCGAGAGTCCGAGCAAACCGGCATAGACGAAGAACAGCGTGAGCGCCGTCCCCGCCGAAAGCCGGTTAATGCCGAAGCTGAGCAGCATCACGAGGCCAAGCGGTGCGAGCACCAGAAGCCACATCAGCGGGCTGCCGAAGATGGCGTGGCCGAAAGACGTGAGCTGAAGTCCGGCGCCGGTCTGAACGACAGCCGCCGAGAACGTAAACCAAGCGACCAGTCCGGTCAGCGCCACGCCGGCAGTCATGTAGTTGTAGACGCGGATCATATACGCGCGCAGGCCCGCATCGATTGCTACCTGATCCGTGCGGTAGCCGGTCCGGGCGGTCGCGACATTCCGGTCGAAGTCCGACATGGAAATTACCCCTTAGTTATCCCGGCTACGGGCCGGGTCTTTGCGTCCGGGACCACCGGCCGCAGATGTCGCAGGAATCTAATGCTAAAGGGCCGCATACGCCAGATGGCTGGCCGCGATATTTAAGCCGGGTTACCGAGTGTTCATAATTACCGCAGCGTCAGAGATTCCTGAGCACTTCCGCCGGCTTGTAGCCTAGCGCCGTAAAGGTGCCGGCCAGCCCCAATATAACGGTAACAAGAACGGCCGCGAGTGCCGCGGCTAACGCCTGAGCCGGCATCCAGACGAACGGGAATTCCATAACGCGCGTGATGACAAGCCAGGCTGCGAGCGTACCGGCCGCGATCGCGAACAAAACCGCCGCCAGACCGATGAAGGCGTATTCGAGCGCGTAGGCGCCGAGCAGGCGAAGGCGCGTCGCTCCCAACGTTCGTAAGATGACGGCATCGTAAATGCGAAATTGCTGACCGGCGGCAAGCGCGCCGCCCAACACCAGCGCCGCCGCGATCAGGGTCACTCCGCTCGCGCCGCGCAACGCCGCAACGAGATTGCCGACAAGACGGTCGAGCGCATCGAGCGCATCCTTCACCCGCACTGCGGACACCGTGGGGAAGGTATCGGCCAGTGCCTTGATCAGCGCGGTTTCTTCCGTTGCCGTGCCGCCAGCCGCGAAAGTGAGCGTCGCGATGTCGGTATGCGGCGCACCGGCAAAAGTGCCCGGCGAGAACACCAGCACAAAATTGATGCCGAGGCTTTGCCAATCGACGGCGCGGAGATTGGCGATGCGAGCCGTCACGTTGCGGCCGAGGACGTTGACTGTGATGGTATCGCCGGCCTTCAAGTCTAAATCTGTCGCCGTCCGGTTTTCGAGCGAGACGAGAGGTGCGCCTGCATAATCGGCCGGCCACCATTCGCCCGCGACCAGACGAGAGCCTTCCGGAACGGTCGGCGCATAGGTGATGCCGCGATCGCCGCGCAGCACCCAGGCCGAAGCTTCTGCCGGCTTGAGGTCCTCGGCTTTGACGCCGTTTGCTGCAACGATACGGCCGCGCAGCATCGGCACGCGCGCGAGCGTGCCGTGCGGTGCGTGCTCGTGCACGAAGGCGTCGAAGCGGTCGGCGTCGGCCGACGAAATGTCGAGGAAGAAGAACGACGGTGCATGCTCGGGCAGCGCCGCCGCAAACTGCCGATGCAGATTGCCGTCGATCTCAATAACCGTCACCAACAACGATAGACCGAGACCGAGCGAGAGTACGATGCTCGGCGTCAGAGCGCCGCGGCGGTGGATGTTGGCGATGGCGAGCCGCAGCAGCGTTGACCGCATCTGCGGCAGACGGCGGGTGATCGCCATTGTCAGCATCGCGACCAGCCACAACGCCACGAACAGGACCGCGGCCGCGCCGACGAAGATTGCGGCGAGGCGGCGGTCGTATGCAAACAGCACCGCCAGCCCCGCCAGAGCAGCGACGATGAGCGCCGTGGCGACGACGTAGCGCAGCCGCGGCCAAGCCCGCTCGATCGCGATCCGATCGCGAAACAAACTCGACACCGAAATATCGTGCGCGCGTCCGAGCGGCCATAAGGCGAACGCCAGTGCCGTCAACAGGCCATAGACGATCGACAGCGCCAGCACCGCGGGGCTTAGCGAAGGCGCGACCGGAAGCGGAATTACCGTTCCGAAGATCGAGGCGATGGCGAATGGCAGCGCCGCGCCAAGAGCGGCGCCGATCAGCGTGGCGAACAGCGCGACCATCATGATTTGCGAGCAGTAAATCGTGAACACGCCGGCGCCGGTGGCGCCGAGCGTCTTCATGGTCGCGATCGCCTCGCGCTTGCGCGCCAGGTGGCTGGCAACCGCGTTAGCGACGCCGACGCCGCCGACGAGCAGCGCGGTCAAAGCGACGAGCGTGAGGAATTGACTGAAGCGCTCGACATTGCGTTCGAGCTGAGGCGTGGCTTTGTTGCGGGTGCGGATATCCCAGCCGGCGTCGGGAAATTGCGCCTGGGCCTGTTTTTCGAGCGAGGCGACGGCGCCATCGCTGGCGGCGGTCGCCGGCAGCCGGAGCCGGTATAGCCACCGCACCAGGCTGCCGGGCTGCAAAAGGCCACTGGCGCGCAGCGCGGCGTCGCTGATTAGCACGCGCGGTCCAAAGCCAATTCCGCCGGCGAGTTTGTCCGGTTCGCCAGTCAGCGCCGCACGCAACTCGACCACGGCGTTGCCAATGGTGATCCGGTCGCCGGGCTTGAGATCGAGCCGCGCCAGCAGCGCCGGATCGGCGCCGGCGCCGAATGCGTCGCCTTGTCGCGCCAATAGCGCCGAGAGCGCCATGTCGGGCGCCGTCACCACCGTCCCCAACAGCGGGTAGGCGGCGTCGACCGCTTTAACTTCGACCAAAGTCGTTCGCCCGTCGGCGGTGCGCGCCATCGTCGGGAGCATAGCGACAGCAGAGAGTGCGCCATTGCTGCCAAGGAAGGCACGCTCGCCTTGCGTTGCTTCACGCTGAACCAGCGAAAAGGCGAGGTCGCCGCCGAGGATCACGCTGCCGGCGCTGGCGAGGCCGTCGGCCAGGCTGCTGGCGACCGAGCCGACGCCGGCAATCGCGAGCACGCCGAGCGCGATGCAGGCGATGAAGACGCCGAAGCCCCGCAATCCGCCGCGCAGCTCGCGCCAGGCAAAATGCAGCGGCAGCAGGAGGCTCGGTTTTGCGGTCGGTGCCGGCATCATCGAACCTTGGGCATGAGACGGGCCAGCACGAAATGCGTAGGCGCGTAGGCGAGCAGCGGCAAGCCGATCAGCTGTCCGGCGAACCAAACATAGGGCGGCACCCAGGTTTGGGCGGCATAGTCGTTCATGCCCCAGACGTAGTTGATGTTGACGGGTATCAGGCCCGGATTCGGCGTTGGCGGCGGCATCAAAAAGAACGAGATCAGCAGCAGCGCCCAGGCGACCACGGTCCACGACCAGAACGCGCGCCGGTCGTAGCCAATTCGCCACACCAGAAAGATCAGAAGGAACGGCAACCAGCCGTGAAACAGCGAAAGCAGGCGCAGGAACAGCGAGCGGTTGGCGTCGAACATATAATCGGCCATGCCAAGCAGGGAAAAGCCCGCCGCACTACTGAGAAAATCCACCACCCACAACGCTTGCGGCACCAGAATCCCGATCGCACACATGGAAATCGGCAGTGGGTTCTCGGGCCAGATCGCGAGCAGTGTAAGGATCAGCGCGACGTCGCAGAAATAAAGGAAGTTCGTCGGCCCGTAATAGTGCCAATAGACCGGGATCAGCACCGCCATGTACGCGGTGTATGCAAGCTTCAGCGCGAAGGGAATGCGCGATGCGGTCCGCGTCATGAAGCGGCGTCGGCGCTGATTCGCCGTTCAAGCCGGCCGGAGTGCATATGCAGGACCCGATCGCAGCGCTCCGCCAGCGCGGTGTCGTGGGTGACCAGCACCAGTGTCGTGCCGTGCTCGCGATGACCACGAAATAGCAACTCGATAATTTCCGTTCCTGTTGTCTCATCGAGATTGCCGGTCGGCTCGTCGGCGACGACGATGGCGGGATTGGGCGCCAGCGCGCGGGCGAGTGCAACCCGCTGTTGCTCGCCACCGGAAAGTTCAGCCGGGTAGTGGCCGAGGCGATGTTTCAGCCCGACTGCGGTCAGCTCGCGCTCGGCGCGCAAGAAGGCATCGCGCGCGCCGGCAAGTTCGAGCGGCACGGCGACGTTCTCCAGAGCCGTCATGGTCGGAATGAGATGGAAAGCCTGAAAGACAATGCCGATATGGCTGCCACGGAAGCGTGCGAGTTCATCCTCACCAAGCGTTTGCAGGTTCTCGCCGGCGACGATAACCGAACCGTTCTGCGGCCGCTCCAGGCCGGTCATGACCATAAGCAGCGTCGATTTGCCCGAGCCCGACGGTCCGAGGAGGCCGATCGCCTCACCGCGTCCTATATTCAAATCGATGTCTCTGAGGATATGAACGCGGGTGGCGCCGCTGCCGAGCGACAGATTCACACCGGTCAGCGCGATAGCGTTGCCGGCAAACGGAGTCCCCGACGTGTCATTCATGTTTCTGGCTGACCGCTTCCCCGCGCCGCCGATCCGTGACCGATCCGTGCCTATCCGCACATATGGGGGCGGAAGAAGACTGCGCCAAATCGTGCGTGCGGCGGTTTGTAGCGCCGCGCTCGTCGCCATCGCTGCCATTCCCGCCGCAATCGCGGAGACGCCGGTCACGATCGTGGCGTTCGGCGACTCGCTGACCGCGGGTTTCGGACTGCCCGAGAAGGATGGCTTCGTGCTGCGGCTGCAGGCCGCCCTCACCGCCAAAGGAATCGACGCGGCGATCGTGAATGCGGGTGTGTCCGGCGATACTGCGGCGGGTGGTTTGGCGCGGCTTGACTGGTCGGTGCCTGAAGGCACCGATGCCGTGATCCTCGAACTCGGCGCCAACGACATGCTGCGGGGTTTCAAGCCGCAGGTCACGCGCGACGCGCTCGACAAGATTCTGCAGCGCCTGAAGGAGCGCCATATCGCGGTTCTCCTGTGCGGTATGCGCGCGGCGCCCAACCTTGGAGGCGACTTTGCGCAATCCTTCGAACCGATCTATCGAGAGCTTGCCGCCAAATACGATGTATTGCTGTACCCGTTCTTTCTCGACGGCGTTGCCGGCGACCGCAGTCTCAATCAACATGACGGCCTGCACCCGACCGCCGCAGGAGTGGACACGATAATCGCCGGTATTTTGCCGAAAGTAGAGGAACTCATCGGCCGCGTTCGCGCGGCGCATCCGTCTTAGAGCGTCTTAAAGGGTTGCACGTCGCGCGCGATCTCCGCATGCTGCGCCTGCTGTGATTCGCCGACCCGATCATGGGCCGCTTGTGTCATGCCCCGTCTGTTTACCGCTCTTGAAATTCCGCGGCACGTTGGCGAATCGCTCGCGATGATGCGCGGCGGATTGTCCGGGGCGCGCTGGATCGATCCGGAAAATTATCATCTGACGCTGCGCTTCATCGGCGACATCGATGCTGCGCTGGCCCGCGACATCGCCGGGCTCCTCGGCCGGGTGCAGCGGCGATCGTTCGAGATGCGGCTGGATGGGCTTACATCTTTCGGCGGCCGCAAGCCCCGCGCTGTGGTTGCGGCGGCGACCCCGAGCGCGCCGCTGACCGAGTTGCAGGCCGAGCAGGAGCGGCTCTTGCAGCGGCTTGGGCTCGAGCCCGAAGGGCGCAAATTTACGCCGCACGTCACGCTGGCGCGGTTACGCGAATCATCGAGCCGCCAGGTTGCCGATTATCTGCATGCACGCGCGCACTACCGCTCGGCGTCGTTCGAGGTCTCCCGGTTCGTGCTGTTCTCGTCACGCTCGTCGGTCGGGGGCGGCCCCTATGTCGTCGAGGCCGCCTATCCGCTGACCGCGCCCGAACTCAGGTTTGCGCACCACTCCTGACGCGGACTTAAGAGCATGATCCGGAAAAGTGCAGGCCGGTTTTCCGCAAAGGTTGTGCTTCAGCAAAACGATGGATCGCCAATCGACTCGATTTGCAGCGATTGTGCGCCAGCCGCTACGCCCGCAGCAACTTTGATTGCAAATCGAGCATGGCCGTCGCGAAGCCATGTTGGTCGGCCATGAACTCTTTCATCAACGACAGCGGGTTTGCGCGCGATGATTCGACTTCGCCGACAACACTGCCGAAATCGAACGACAGTTCGGCGTCGAATTTGCGCGCAAGCTGCTGCATGCGCCGGTTGTCGGCGAGGCAGGCCATATGCAGGAGCCGGAAACCGCGGTTGCGGGCAGCAAGCAGGGTGCGGCGCAACAGCGCCGAGCCGACGCCGTGACTCTGCCACGGCTTCTCTACGCTGATCGCCGCTTCCGCCTGACGCGGAAGGCGTGTGCCAAGCTGCCGCAGCTCGGCGGCACCGCGCATCACGCCGTCGAGAAAAAACCCGTGCACGACCGCTTCGAGCGAAATCGACAGCTCGACGTAGCTGCTGACGAAATCATCGGAAACGCCGCCGCCGAACCGGTTATGGCGGCTGGCGGGATCGAGCCGCAGCAAATGGTCGCGTAATTTATCGGCCTCTCCGATCCACAACTTGCGGATCACGCCGCCTTCGGGAAGAACGTCCTGCATTCCAAGGGTCTCCTGACATTGTCGTCAAACAGTCCCCTCGACCGCATCCTCCGCAAACGATCGTGACGTACGCCTTCGCGGGCATCACGAATCAAACCATGATGTTGTGCGCGGCCAAACTTTAGCAAGCTGAAGCATTGAGCAACATGGCCGCATTCCGTATACGCATGGCTAGTAATTCGACTCTTTGACTATTTAGCGACAGCGCATTTGGCATGCGAAGTGCAACGACGCTAAACGTTTGCCTGTTCCCGCCACGTTTCGTCCGCATCGGTTAACAGCATCATGGCGAGCTCAGTTACCGCGCGATACGCCGCCGGCGTGGCTGGCGGCAGAGTCGAGCATGACCTCGCGCAGCTGACGGTCGTCGACATGCTGGCGCGGCTGGAAGCGCGAATTGCTGAATATCGCCTGGCGCGGAAATCGTCGTCGCTCGGCTGGTTGTTTGGCAGCCGGGAGAACAAGCAGCCGATCAAGGGCCTCTACATCCACGGCGAGGTCGGGCGCGGCAAGACCATGCTGATGGACTTGTTCTTCGAGGTAAGCCCGGTCGTGCGCAAGCGCCGTGCGCATTTCCACGAATTCATGATCGACGTGCACGAGCGCATTCATGCGTTACGGCAAAAGATGAAACTCGGCGAATATACCGGTGAGGATCCGATCGAGCGCACCGCGATCGAGCTGGCGCGAGAAGCCTGGCTGCTCTGCTTCGACGAATTCCACGTCACCGACATCGCCGACGCGATGATTCTCGGCCGGCTATTCGCGCAGCTGTTCAAGCGCGGCGTCGTCGTGGTCGCGACCTCGAACGTGGCTCCCGGCGATCTTTACAAGGATGGCTTGAACCGCGCGTTGTTTGTTCCATTCATTCGCATGCTTGAGCAGCACATGGAAATCGCGCGGCTCGATGCGCGCACCGACTTCCGCCTCGAGAAACTGGCGGGGATGCCGGTGTGGTATGTGCCGGCCGACGCAATCGCCGATGCGGCGCTCGACGATGCCTGGCGGCGGCTCGCTTCCGGACACGACGGGGAGGCGGCAGAGCTTCCATTTAAGGCACGCACGATACACGTTCCGCGCGCCGCCATGGGTGTCGCGCGCTTCTCCTTCCACGATCTGTGCGAGCAGCCGCTTGCCGCCGCCGACTATCTGCGGATCGCGCACGAGTACCACACCATCATTCTTGACCGCGTTCCGGTGATGACCTTCGATACGCGCAACGCCGCAAAACGGTTCATCATCCTGATCGACACCCTTTACGACATGAACGTGAAGCTCATCGCCTCGGCCGAGGCGGAGTCGCATGCGCTTTATCGCGGGGACGAGGGCTATGAGGCGCAGGAGTTCAAGCGCACCGCTTCGCGCCTCATCGAGATGCAATCGCAGGCTTACCTGGCGCGGCCGCACGGCGCCGCCCATTCGGAGCTGTCGGGGGCTTCGACGGGGATCGTGGAGACCTGATCTGGCGGAAAGTCGTTCACCGACGGGAGTGGCTTGAATGCGTGGGCCGAAAGGGTTAATGACCGCGGCTGTCGGGGCGTTTTTGGCCAATCAAGGATTTTTCTCTGATGGCGCGAAACAGGATTGCATTGATCGGCGCGGGGCAAATCGGCGGTACGCTGGCTCACCTCGTGGGTCTTAAGGAACTCGGCGACGTCGTCCTCTTCGACATCATGGAAGGCATACCGCAGGGCAAGGCGCTCGATCTCGTCCAGGCCTCGCCGGTCGAGGGCTTTGACGCCCGCTTCACCGGCACCAATTCCTACGAGGCGATCGAGGGCGCGGACGTGTGCATCGTCACCGCCGGCGTACCGCGCAAGCCCGGAATGAGCCGCGACGACCTCCTCGGCATCAACATCAAGGTGATGGAGCAGGTCGGCGCCGGTATCAAAAAATACGCTCCGGGCGCTTTCATCATCTGCATCACCAATCCGCTCGATGCCATGGTCTGGGCGCTGCAGAAATGTTGCGGCCTGCCGAAGCACATGGTCGTCGGCATGGCGGGCGTGCTCGATTCGGCGCGGTTTCGCTATTTCCTCGCCGACGAGTTCAACGTCTCCGTCGAAGATGTGACCGCGTTCGTGCTGGGCGGTCATGGCGACTCGATGGTGCCGCTGACGCGCTATTCTGCGGTCGCCGGTATTCCATTGCCCGATCTTGTGAAGATGGGTTGGACGACTGCTGCGCGCCTTGACGCGATCGTTGACCGTACGCGCAACGGCGGCGGTGAAATTGTCAGCCTGCTCAAGACCGGCTCTGCCTTTTACGCGCCGGCTACCTCGGCCATCGCCATGGCGGAAAGCTACTTGCGCGACAAGAAGCGGGTGCTGCCTGCCGCCGCCTGGCTTAATGGCGAGTATGGCGTGAAGGATCTGTACGTCGGGGTACCGGTCGTGATCGGCAGCAAGGGCGTCGAACGGGTGGTCGAGATCGAACTCAACGGCGCTGAGCGAAGCATGTTCGAGAAGTCGGCTCAGGCGGTCGAAGGCCTGGTCGAGGCCTGCAAGAAGATTGCCCCCGATCTTGGCAAGTGAATCATCCGTCACCCTGAGGTGGTCGCGCAGCGGCTTTCAAAGGGCGACGGCCCGCGCGCCTCGGCCGCATCCTCCGAGGCTCGCGGAGACTGTCATCGCGCCGGCCACATCGGGCCGGACCCGTTGGCTCGCACCTCAGGATGACGGACTTAGGCTCGAGCATTCTCAATGAACATCCACGAATACCAGGCCAAGGCGGTGCTGCGCGAATTCGGCGTTCCGGTGCCGCGCGGCATTCCGGCGATGAGCGTCGATGAAGCGGTCAAGGCCGCCAACGAACTCGGCGGCCCGGTGTGGGTGGTGAAGGCTCAGATCCACGCCGGTGGCCGCGGCAAAGCCGGCGGCGTCAAGGTGGTGAAATCGGTCGCGGACGTCGAACGTGAGGCCAAGCGACTGCTCGGTTCGACACTCGTCACGCACCAGACCGGACCGCATGGCAAAGAGGTGCATCGCCTCTACATCGAGGAAGGCTCAAACATCGACCGGGAATATTACCTGTCCGCGCTGGTCGATCGGGCCACCTCGCGCATTGCCTTCGTCGCCTCCACGGAAGGCGGCATGGATATCGAGGAGGTCGCGCGCACCCACCCGGACAAGATTTTGAGTTTCTCGGTCGATCCGGCGACCGGCTTCATGCCGCATCACGCCCACGAGGTGGCCCACGTGCTTGGGCTCAGCCGCGAAGTCGCCAAGCAGGCCGAGAGCGTGTTGCCAAAGCTGTTTCAAGCGTTCCTCGCCAAGGATATGAGCCTGCTTGAGATCAATCCGCTGGTTGTTACCAAACCGGGCCAGCTGATCTGCCTCGATGCCAAGATCGGTTTTGATGACAGCGCGCTCTATCGTCACGCCGATATCGCTGCGCTGCGCGATCCGACCGAAGAGGACGCCAAGGAAATCGAGGCGTCGCACTATGATCTAAATTACGTTGCGCTCGATGGCACTATCGGCTGCATGGTCAACGGCGCCGGCCTCGCCATGGCGACGATGGACATCATCAAGCTCTACGGCGAGACGCCGGCGAACTTTCTCGATGTCGGCGGCGGCGCCAACAAGGACAAAGTGACCGCGGCGTTCAAGATCATCACCTCTGATCCGAACGTGAAGGGAATTCTGATCAACATCTTCGGCGGCATCATGCGCTGCGATATCATCGCCGAAGGCGTTGTCGCCGCGGTGAAGGAAGTTGGCCTGCGCGTTCCGCTGGTGGTGCGGCTTGAGGGCACCAACGTCGCGCTTGGCAAGGAGATCATCCAGAAATCGGGCCTCAACGTCATTCCCGCCGACGATCTTGATGACGCGGCGCAGAAAATCGTCAAAGCGGTTAGAAAAGGTCAGTGACGTGCGCTCCTTCGCCACACCGCTGCTTCTGTTGTGTGTCGGCGCAGCTTTTGCGCCGGCGCATGCCAATGAGCGGAGCGCCGCGCTGGTGAATTCGTTCCAGAATTTTTGCACGCCCGGGCCGCCGGATTTTGCATCGCTCGACGCCAAGGCGACGGCCATGAATCTTCCGGTTCGCAGGGACGTGGCGGCGCCGAAATCCGGGCAAACAACGCACGCCAAGTCCTGGGTAATTTCGCTGCAAAGTGGCTCGCTCGAGCTGGTCGCGTCCGAGGCGCGAGGTCCCAACGGTGATGCCGCATCCTGCGGGATTGGCGCTGAAGATATTGCCGGCGAGGAAGTACGGCAGGACCTGATCAAGGCTTTGCAGCTGGGTGCCCCTACCAAACAAACCGTGTCGGCCGACGGCACGCAGCGGCTCATGGTGTGGACATACGGTGACAACGCGTCGCTGTTCCTGGCCGACGCAACGCCGATGAGTCTTCCCGGCTTTTATCTGACGTTAATGCGTCCAGCGACGAGCAACCGGTGACCGAATGCCGATCCTGATCGATCAAAACACCAAGGTGATCTGCCAGGGCTTTACCGGGCGCAACGGCACCTTCCATTCCGAGCAGGCGATCGCGTATGGCACCAAGATGGTCGGCGGCACTTCGCCGGGTAAGGGCGGCTCATCCCATCTCAACTTGCCGGTGTTCGATACGGTCGCCGAGGCGCGCGAGAAAACCGGTTGCGACGCAAGTGTTATCTATGTTCCGCCCGCGGGTGCGGCGGACGCGATCTGCGAGGCGATTGACGCCGAGATACCGCTCATTGTCTGCATCACCGAGGGCATTCCCGTGCTCGACATGGTCAAGGTCAAGCGCGCGCTGTGCGGTTCGAACTCCCGCCTGATCGGGCCGAACTGTCCGGGCGTGATGACCGCGGGCGAATGCAAGATCGGCATCATGCCCGGCAATATTTTCAAGCGCGGCAAGGTTGGCATCGTCTCGCGCTCGGGTACGCTCACCTATGAAGCCGTGTTTCAAACGACGCAGGAGGGCCTTGGCCAGACCACGGCTGTTGGTATCGGCGGCGATCCGGTCAAAGGCACTGAATTCATCGCGGTCCTTGAGATGTTTCTCGCCGACAAGGCGACTGAAGCCGTCATTATGATCGGCGAAATCGGCGGTGCCTCCGAGGAGGATGCTGCTCAGTTCCTCAAGGACGAGGCCAAACGCGGCCGCAACAAGCCGACAGTAGGCTTCATCGCCGGCCGGACGGCGCCGCCGGGGCGGCGCATGGGCCATGCCGGCGCGATCATCGCCGGCGGTAAGGGCGATGCTGAATCGAAGATCGCGGCCATGGAAGCCGCGGGCATCAAGGTGTCGGCCTCGCCGGCACGGCTGGGAAAGACGCTGGCTGAAGTATGGAAAACATGATTCAGTTCTTACGTCTTTCGGTTGCCGCATCCAGTCGTTAAATAGGGTAAGCTAAATAGGGTAAAAAAGGATCGCCCCGCACCGGGCCGGGCTGATTCGGTACCTGCTTGTCGGATCTTCCGTCAGTTCCACACCCCTAGCTCGGGATCAGCTTATGTCTCGCCAGGACGCCAACGCCGCTTTTGCTCTCACCTCATTCCTGTACGGCGGCAATGCGCCGTACATCGAGGACCTTTACGCGCGCTACGAAGTCGATCCGAAGGCGGTCGACGGCGAGTGGCAGGCGTTCTTTCAGAGCCTGAAGGACAACGCCAGCGACGTCGCCGAAAACGCCCGCGGCCCATCATGGCAGCGACCCGACTGGCCGCGGCCCCAACGCGACGATCTCACCGCGGCGCTCGACAGTGATTGGACTGAAGTCGGCAAAGCGCTCGGCGGCAAGATACAGGCGCGTGCGCAGACCAAAGGCGTAGAGCTTTCAACCGCCGACGTCGAGCGCTCAACACGGGATTCCATACGCGCGCTTATGCTCATTCGCGCCTATCGCGCTCGCGGCCATTTCCACGCCGACCTCGATCCGCTCGGGTTGCAGCCGCCGGGCGACGAGGAGGAGCTAAATCCGGGCACCTATGGCTTTGGCGAAGCCGATCTCGACCGGCCGATTTTTCTCGACAAAGTGCTCGGCCTCGAATTCGGCACCATCCGCCAGATCGTCGGCATCCTCCGGCGCACCTATTGCCAGACTCTGGGCGTCGAATTCCTGCACATCTCTGACGGCGCTCAGAAGGGCTGGATTCAGGAACGCATCGAGGGACCGCATAAGGAAATCACCTTCACGCGTGAGGGCAAGCGCGCCATTCTCACCAAGCTGGTTGAAGCCGAAGGGTTCGAGAAATTCAGCGATCTGAAATTCACCGGCACCAAGCGCTTCGGTCTCGACGGCGGCGAGTCGATGATCCCGGCGCTGGAGCAGATTATCAAGCGCGGCGGCGCGCTTGGTGTGCGCGAGATTGTCATCGGCATGGCCCACCGCGGCCGGCTCAACGTGCTGTCTCAGGTGATGGCGAAGCCCCATCGCGCCATCTTCCACGAATTCAAGGGCGGGTCGTCGACGCCCAACGAGATCGAGGGCTCGGGCGACGTCAAATACCATCTCGGCGCCTCGTCGGATCGCGAGTTCGACGACAACAAGGTGCACCTGTCGCTCACCGCCAATCCGTCCCATCTCGAAATTGTCGATCCCGTTGTGCTCGGCAAGGTGCGCGCCAAGCAGGATCAGCAAGGCGCCAGCCGTGAAGACCGCACCATGGTAATGCCGCTCCTGATCCACGGCGATGCTTCGTTCGCCGGCCAGGGCGTCGTAGCGGAATGCTTCGGGCTCTCAGGATTGCGCGGTCACCGCACCGGCGGATCGTTGCACTTCATCGTCAACAATCAGATCGGCTTCACGACCAATCCGCGTTACTCGCGATCCTCGCCATATCCATCCGACGTCGCCAAGATGATCGAGGCGCCGATTTTCCACTGCAACGGCGACGATCCCGAAGCGGTCGTGTTCGCCGCCAAGGTCGCGACCGAATTCCGGCAGCGGTTTCAGAAGCCGGTCGTCATCGACATGTTCTGCTACCGCCGCCACGGCCATAACGAAGGCGACGAGCCGTCATTCACCCAGCCGCTGATGTACAAGGCGATCGCGGCGCACCCGACGACGCTGGAAATCTACGCCAACAAGCTCGTCAGCGAAGGCGTGGTAACGGCCGGCGAAGTCGAAAAGATCAAGGCCGATTGGCGCAGCCGCCTCGATGCCGAGCTTGAGGCCGCCCAAAGCTATCGCGCCAACAAGGCCGACTGGCTCGACGGCCGCTGGTCGGGTTTCAAGACCGCGGGCGACGCCGAGGATCCGCGTCGCGGTAAAACCGGGGTCGAAATCGGTACGCTCAAGGAGATCGGCCAAAAGATCACCGCGCTTCCCGAGGGCTTTCATCTCCATCGCACGCTCAATCGCTTTCTCGACAACCGGCGCAAATCGATCGAGACCGGCGCCAATATCGACTGGGCGACCGCCGAGGCGCTGGCGTTCTGCTCGTTGCTGCTCGACGGCAACAAAGTACGGCTGTCCGGCCAGGACAGCGAGCGCGGCACCTTCTCGCAGCGGCATTCGGTGCTGATCGACCAGGAGACCGAAAAGCGCTACACGCCGTTCAATCACCTGCGTGAAGGACAAGCGCGCTACGAAGTCATCAACTCGATGCTGTCGGAAGAAGCAGTGCTGGGCTTCGAGTACGGCTATTCGCTTGCCGAGCCCGGCGCGCTGACGTTGTGGGAGGCCCAGTTCGGGGACTTCGCCAACGGCGCGCAGGTGGTATTCGATCAGTTCATCTCATCCGGCGAGCGCAAATGGCTGCGCATGTCCGGACTGGTCTGCCTATTGCCGCACGGTTACGAAGGCCAGGGGCCGGAACATTCCTCCGCGCGGCTTGAGCGTTTCCTGCAGATGTGCGCCGAGGACAATATGCAGGTCGCCAACTGCACGACGCCGGCAAACTACTTCCACATCCTGCGCCGCCAGCTCAAACGCGACTTCCGCAAGCCGCTCGTCCTGATGACGCCCAAATCGCTGCTGCGCCATCGCCGCGCTGTATCTCGGCTCGACGAGATGGGGCCGGAGACCTCGTTCCATCGGCTCTTATGGGACGATGCGCAGCTGATGCCCGACGAGAAAATCAGGCTCGTCGCCGACGACAAGATCCGCCGTGTCGTCGTCTGCTCGGGCAAGGTCTATTACGATCTCTATGAGGAGCGCGAGAAGCGCGGCACGGACGACATTTATCTGCTGCGCATCGAACAGCTCTACCCGTTCCCGACCAAGGCATTGATGCTTGAGCTGTCGCGCTTCAAGCAGGCGGAAATGGTCTGGTGCCAGGAAGAGCCGCGCAACATGGGCGCGTGGGTGTTCGTCGATATCTTCCTGGAGTGGGTGCTCAACCAGATCGGCGCCAAGCATCGTCGTGCGCGCTACACCGGACGGCCGGCGTCGGCGTCGACCGCGGTTGGGCAAATGTCGCAGCACCAGGCCCAACTCAAGCATTTCCTTGGCGAGGCACTGGGATAATTTTCACGTCCTCCTTCGAGGTTCGCACCACTCGCGCCTCGCGACGACGAAAGGCAGGAACCATGGCTGAGATTCGCGTGCCCACGCTCGGCGAGTCGGTGACCGAAGCGACCATCGGCAAGTGGTTCAAGAAGGCGGGCGACAGCGTCGCCGTCGACGAGCCGCTGGTCGAACTGGAGACCGACAAGGTCACGATCGAAGTGCCGGCGCCGGCCGCTGGCGTACTTACCGATGTAGCGGTGAAGGACGGCGATACGGTCGCGGTTGGCGCGCTGCTTGGCGCGATCAAGGAAGGCGCCGGGGCCACGGCGGCGAAGCCGCCCGTGAAGGCCGCTGAAGCGGCCCCGGCGGCAGCACCAGCGCCGAAGCCTGCGGCTGCGCCGAAAGTCGTGGCCGCCGACATGCCGCTCGCGCCCTCGGTGCGCAAGATCGCGGCTGAGACCGGGGTGGACGCTTCGAGCGTGCCCGGCACCGGCAAGGACGGCCGCGTCACCAAGGGCGACATGCTTGCGGCCATCGAACGCGCCGCGGCGCAGCCGACGCCGGTTGCCACGCCGGCCGCAGCGGTGCAGGTCCGCGCGCCATCGCCGCCCGACGATGCGGCGCGCGAGGAGCGCGTGCGCATGACGCGGCTGCGCCAAACCATCGCGCGCCGGCTTAAGGACGCGCAGAACACCGCCGCCATGCTCACGACCTTCAACGAGGTTGACATGACCCACGTCATGGCGCTGCGCAACCAATACCGCGATCTGTTCGAAAAGAAGCACGCCGTGAAACTCGGCTTCATGGGCTTCTTCGTGAAGGCCTGCGTACAGGCGCTCAAGGAAATCCCGGCCGTCAACGCCGAAATCGACGGCACCGATATCATCTACAAAAACTATTATCACATCGGCATCGCGGTCGGCACCGAGCGTGGCCTGGTCGTGCCGGTGGTGCGCGACTGCGACATGAAATCGATCGCCGAGATCGAAAAGGCCATCGCCGATTTTGGCCGTCGCGCCCGCGACGGCGCGCTCAAGATCGACGAGATGCAGGGCGGCACCTTCACCATCACCAACGGCGGCATCTATGGCTCGCTGATGTCGACGCCGATCCTCAACGCGCCGCAATCCGGCATTCTCGGCATGCACAAGATCCAGGACCGGCCGATGGTCGTGGGCGGCAAGATCGAGGCGCGGCCGATGATGTATCTGGCGCTGTCCTACGATCACCGCATCGTCGACGGCCGCGAAGCGGTGATGTTCCTGGTGCGGGTCAAGGAATCGCTGGAAGAGCCCGCACGCCTGGTGCTGGATTTATGATATACTTATTTAATGCCAACGGTCGCCATCGTCGACGGAATCAAAATACAATTTTACTGGGATGAACATGCGCCCGCGCACTTCCATGCCGAATACGGAGAATATCGTGCGCAGGTTTCGATCGACAACTTACGAATTATCAATGGCCATATCCCCAACTCACAATATCGCAAGGTAGTCATATGGGCCAAGTCGCGAAAAAGCCAGCTGCTCATCGCGTGGATCAGATGCCGGTCAGATCTTCATCCCGGCAAAATCGCGTGAAGAAGCTGCCGCGTATCGTCTCGGCCCGGCCGGTCATCCATGGTGTACTCAAGATCGTTTGGAACGACGGCTACGAAGGTGTTGTCGATCTTCGGCCGACAATTGCGCGCGGTAGAATCTTTACCTATCTGCAAAATCCGAAAAATTTCACGAAGGTACGCGTAGGCGAATATGGCCACTCGATTGGGTGGAAAAATGAAAAAGGCGAGGAAATTGACTTTGGCGCCGACTCGTTGCGCGCCAAGGCCGAGAATCAGGCTCGGCTTAATGTGGTTGCATCGATACTTCAATACTGAGGACGACCAGCTTCCGGAATAGCGTTTTCGAAAGCCGCGAGTGTGAACGATGCCTTACGACCTCATCGTCATCGGTACCGGCCCCGGCGGCTATGTCTGCGCCATCCGCGCAGCGCAACTCGGATTGAAAACCGCTGTGGTCGAGAAAAACGCCACCTTCGGCGGCACCTGCCTCAATGTCGGCTGCATTCCCTCCAAGGCGATGCTGCACGCCTCGGAACTTTACGAGGACGCCGGCCACAATTTCGCGCAAATGGGTATCAAGGTCGGCAAGCCGAGCGTCGATCTTGCGGCGCTGCTCAAATACAAGCAACAGAACGTCGACAGCAACGTCAAGGGCGTCGATTTTCTGTTCAAGAAAAACAAAGTCGAAGCGTTTCACGGCGCCGGCCGCCTCGTTGCGCCGGGCAAGGTCGAGGTGAAGGGCGCCGACGGCAAGGCGCAGACGCTGGAAACCAAGAACATCGTCATCGCCACCGGCTCGGATGTCGCCCGCCTCAACGGCATCGACATCGACGAAAAGCGCATCGTGTCTTCGACCGGCGCGCTGGATCTCGCCAGGGTGCCGGAAAAGCTGCTCGTGGTCGGCGCCCTTCACC
>VFSW01006312.1_pt1 | contig 17435 bp, 16 predicted proteins | sample 5358111 | NCBI WGS metagenome assembly VFSW01 (sample SAMN11554181, study PRJNA540505) | mine drainage metagenome | isolation source: sediment from site ElyBrook_90M | place: USA: Ely Copper Mine, Vershire, VT | collected 2017
AACGCATCCCGCGCGGTCAGAGCCCTGATGGTTCTTGTTTGTGCATTCATACTCGTCCTCCTACCAAAGATGTCACTTTCACGGTTCTAAACCCCGGTACTTCATCCTGAGCAACCACTTTCAATTGGGGTAAAGTCCGCTTGAGAAAGCGCGCCAACAAATCACGCAATTGCCCCGGCACCAACAGGACCGTCGGAAATCCCATCATTTCCTGGCGTTCCGCCGCCAGTCGCGTCTCCCGTAACAGCGTATCCGCCAGACCCGGTTCGATGGCTTGCTGTAACCCCCCGGCTTGCATGGCCTGAGCCAGGAGATGTTCCAGTTCCTTGTCCATGGCAATCACCTGTAATTCCTGAGAGGCGGGGTAGAGTTGTTGAATGATTGCCGGGCCCAGAGCCACTCTCACCTGAGCCGTGAGGTAAATGGGGTCTTGGGACATAGGCACATATTTGGAAAGTGTTTCCAGGATGCTGCGCATATCGCGAATGGGCACTCCTTCATCCAGCAGATTCTGAAGAACTTTTTGCAATACGGCATGGGAAAGGACCTTGGGAATCAACTCTTCGGTCAATTTGGGAGCTGACTTGGCCACATGTTCCAGCAACTGGTGCAATTCCTGTATCCCTAACAGGGAAGCCGCCTGAAGGTGAATGAGGTGGCTCAGATGAGTGGCCACCACCGTACTGACATCCACCACCGTGTAACCCAGCGCTTGAGCGTGATCCTTGAGGGCTGCTTCCACCCAGATGGCAGGCAACCCGAAGGCAGGGTCCTGGGTGGGCGTTCCCTGCAATGTCCCCGTAACCTGCCCGGGGTTGATGGCCAGAAATTGCCCCGGCAATGCTTCTCCACTTCCGATTTCAGCACCTTTCAGGGTAATCCGATAGGCATTGGGGCGTAATTCCAGGTTATCGCGAATATGAATGGCGGGGGGCAAAAACCCCACTTCCTGAGCAAACTTGCGCCGCAACCCCTTGATCCGCCGTAACAGATCTCCATCCCGTTCCTTATCCACCAAGGAAATCAAACGGTAGCCAACTTCCAGACCCAATACATCGATGGGGGTCACATCCTCCCAGGTGGCTTCCGGTGCCTCCAGGGAAACCGGAGTCGGAGCCGGCGGCAAGGCAGCCTGTACCGCCTCAAGACGCTGGCGTTTCCACAGCGTGGTGCCCCACCCGCCCAGAATGGCAGCAAAAAGCAGAAAAGCAAAGTGCGGCATGCCCGGCACCAACCCCAGGGCTCCCACGATAAGTCCGGTCAGCATGAGGACCAGAGGCTGGGTGAAGACCTGCCCCATCAGTTGCTGACCGATGTTTTCATCGGTGGATACGCGGCTGACCACCACACCGGCTGCAGTGGATATCACCAGCGAGGGGATCTGCGCCACCAGTCCATCGCCAATGGTCAGCAAGGTATAGTTCTTGGCAGCTGTAGCCACATCCAGATTATGCTGCAGGACCCCGACAATGAACCCACCAATGATATTGATGAGCAAAATCATGATACCCGCCACAGCATCCCCACGCACAAACTTGCTGGCCCCATCCATGGACCCATAAAAATCTGCTTCCTGGGAAATGGTAAGGCGACGCTTACGGGCTTCTTCCTCGCCGATCAATCCCGCATTGAGATCGGCGTCGATGGCCATTTGTTTGCCGGGCATGGCATCCAGGGTAAAACGGGCACCTACTTCTGCGATTCGGCCGGCTCCCTTGGTGATCACGACAAAGTTGATCACCACCAGGATCAGAAAAACCACAATCCCCACCGCAAAATTCCCCCCCACCAAAAAGTGCCCAAAGGACTCGATGACCTTCCCTGCAGCATCGGGCCCGGTATGCCCCTCCAGCAAAACAATCCGTGTGGAGGCCACATTCAGGGACAGGCGCAGCAGGGTGGTCATCAGCAACACCGTCGGAAAAGCGGAAAATTCCAGAGGTTTCAGCGTATTCATGCTAACCAGCAACACCATGATCGAAACAGCGATGTTGAAGGTAAAAAAGATATCCAGCAAAAAAGCGGGCAAGGGCAACACCATCATGCTCAATACCAGAATGATGAGGACGGGACCTGCCAATCCCTTGCTGCCCGCGCCTTTAAACAACCCCTGAACCGTCATCAATGCATTATTCATGAGGGACTCACCCGGCTTTCAGGATCAAGTTCCACGGGAACCGGAAGATTCTGAGGAGGGGGAGGAACCTCTCCCCCTTCCTTGCGCTGCCGTTGTAACTGGTAGGCATAGGCCAGTATCTCGGCAACTGCAAGATAGAGCGCTTCAGGAACGGGGTGCTCCATCTCGGTATGGGCATACAAGGCTCGTGCCAACGCAGGTGCCTCCACCACGGGGATGCGATGCGTGGCAGCCGCCGCACGTATGCGTTCTGCCACCAGATGAACCCCTTTTGCCACCACGATGGGCGCACGCATGACGCCCTCCTGATAGCGCAGAGCCACCGCATAGTGGGTAGGATTGGTCACCACCACATCCGCACTCGGGATCTGGCTCATCATGCGCCGACGGGCCCTTTCACGCTGCAGATTCCGGATCTTGCTCTTGATCTGGGGATCCCCTTCGGTCTCCTTGGACTCTTGTCGAATCTCTTCCTTGGTCATACGAAGTTTACGATTGTGCTCCCACAATTGAAAGGGCACATCCACCGCTGCCACCAGCATCATTCCTGCCAACATGGCCAAAAAGGATTGGCCCACCAAGGTCCCCATCTGAAGGGTGGCGGAAGGAATGGATAACGCGGGAAGCATCAGGGTCTGGTCCAGATAGTGCCACACAGCCCAGATCCCTGCCCCACCCACCACCACTGCCTTGGCAATGCTTTTAACCAATTCCACTCCCCCCTGGGCAGAAAACATGCGCCCAATACCAGCCAGAGGGTCCAGGCGGGAAAAGTTTGGTTGCAACGGTTTGAAACTGAATAACCATCCATTCAGCAGCAGGGGAGAGAAAATTGCCGTGATCAGAAGCAAACCCAAAAAGGGCAAAAACACTTCCACGGTTTCCAGTGACAACCGTGAAAACCGCTCCATCATGCGAACGGGATCCGTGGCCACCCCCGCATCGAAACTCAAACCCTGGCGTACCAACTTCAGCAAGGATTGACGCATGTGTTCGCCCATGAACCACAATCCCCCTCCTCCTGCCAACAACGCCATGAAAGTGGACAGTTCGCGGGAACGGGCAACCTGACCTTCCTCCCGTGCCTGATCGAGGCGTCGTTGCGAAGGTTGTTCGGTTTTTTCGAGGTCGCTCTCGCTGTCCATGGAAACTCTCTGAAATTAGAAGGGCCTATTCAACGCACCATTATCCAGAGGGGAAGTTACTCTCAAAGGCAGGAACAACCGGGGATTTACCCTGTCATTTCTCCAGACGGTGCAAAAGCGAGACACTTTCCCTCTTGAAAAAAATTTTTATTTTTTTTCAAAAAAACCCTAAAGTTTTCCAAAAGCCTGCCGATAACCTATTCATGGACGATGCAGAACATCGCAATCCGTTGAAAATATTTGATTTTTTATTTTACCCGCTTTTTTGCTCCTGACAGCAAAGCGGGCGTCTTTGTCGCCCATAGGTTTTATTCCTACGGCAAATTCATCAAATTGCTGATTTATTCTCCTTTTCGCGCTCGGCACAATGGGTCCCATCGTGACCCGTGGTCACCGGTGCACCCCAACCTAAGGAGAAGTTCCATGAACCCTACCCAATTACATGAAGAAATCAAGGACACCAACCTTTCCTATCTGATGCTGGCCCAGAATATGATCAACCAGGATATGGCTGCTGCGCTCTTCCGGTTGGGAATCAACGCAGAAATGGCGGATTTGATCGCCAGTTTGACGCCTGCCCAGTTGATTAAAATGGCTGCTTCGAATATGCTGGTGTGTCGCTTGCGTTTCGATGAGAATCTGCTCCTCAATATGATCACCGACCACACTAAAGACCGTCTCATGGCTCTGCCCCATGCAGCCATCCTCATGGCCGGCCAACCGGCTGAACAACTGGTCTTTTGATCTCTTGACCGCTCCGCGCAGCATCGTTGCCGAAGCCCAGGAAGTACAATGGGCCATCGAATTGATCGAGTTGGGCGCTCGCCTTCAGTTGCTGCAGGAAGAAACCCATCTGAGCCGCGAGCGGCTGTTACGACTGTATCGGGAAGTTGCCGGACACTCTCCTTCCAAGGGCATGCTGCCCTATTCCACCGATTGGTTCATCACCTGGCAGCCGAATATCCACGCCTCCCTGTTTCTTGGAATTTACCGCTACCTCGAAAAGAATATCGAACTCCCCTCTCTTGAATTGCTCATCAAGAGTTATCGGCTCTATCTCGAGCAAAATGTCATCAGCAAGGAAGAAAACGTTCTCAGCATCACCCGCGCCTGGTTTCTACTTCGTTTCTGCGCTGCCGGCATGTTGACAACGGCTCCCTGCATCCGTTGCAACGGGGAGTTCGTGGTCCATACCCACGATCTGACCGCTGATTTTATCTGCGGCATCTGCGCCCCTCCTTCCCGCGCAGGGAAAACCAAAAAACTCCTCCCAAAACCGGTTTCTTCCGAACCTTCCCTGTAAAGTTCAAAAAAATTAGTGGAAAATCCCGCAGACAGGATGCGCTCGCGCTCAATTCATGGTTGAATGGCGCCTTGTAACCCTCCAAGAATTTATAACGTATCTGGAGCCTTTCCATGTTTGTCATCATCGGCTATGTCGTCGTTCTGGGTGCCGTGTTCGGAGGTTTTGCCATGGGGGGGGGGCATTTGGGCGCCCTCTTCCAACCCATTGAATTGCTCATGATCGGGGGAGGCGCCCTCGGTGCGTTTTTTGTGGGCAATACGGGAAAGGCGGTCAAAGCCACGTCCAAAGCCCTTCCCTCCGTATTCAAAGGGGCAAAATACAGCAAAGAAACCTACATGGAGTTGATGGCCCTGCTCTATGAGATCCTGGGAAAAATCCGCAAGGAAGGGCTGATGGCCGTGGAGGGTGATGTGGAAAACCCCGAGCAAAGCGCCCTGTTTTCCAAGTATCCGAAAATCCTGGGCGATCACCACGTGATTGAATTCACCACAGATTATCTGCGCATCATGGTCAGCGGAAACCTGAATGCCATGGAGATCGAAAATTTGATGGATGTGGAAATCGAAACCCATCACCATGAGGCGCTGGTACCTGCCCACGTCATCTCCAAACTCGGTGATGGGTTACCCGCTTTCGGGATCGTGGCCGCCGTGATGGGCGTGGTGCATACCATGGAATCCGTGGGAGCCCCTCCTGCCGAGTTGGGCATGCTCATTGCACATGCACTGGTGGGAACCTTTCTGGGGATCCTGCTGGCCTATGGGTTTGTGGGACCTCTGGGGGGCCTGCTGGAACAAAAGGCCGAAGAATCCACCAAGATGTTTCAAACCATCAAGGTGACCTTGCTGGCCAGTCTCAACGGTTATGCCCCCGCCATGGCGGTGGAATTCGGACGCAAAGTACTCAATTCTCCTGAGCGTCCGGGTTTTACCGAGTTGGAAACCCACGTCAAACAGAAACGCTGATCCTGAGGAACCGGGTCGATGACCGCCGAAGATAAACGCCCCATTGTCGTCAAACGCATCAAGAAGGTTGCGGGAGGCGGCCACCATGGGGGAGCCTGGAAAATCGCCTATGCGGATTTTGTAACGGCCATGATGGCGTTCTTCCTTCTGATGTGGTTACTGGGTTCCACCACCAAGGGAGATTTGCAGGGGATCCAGGATTACTTCAAAACCCCCCTGAAAGTTGCCCTTGCCGGAGGCTCAAGCAGCGGGGACAGTTCCAGCATTGTGACGGGCGGAGGGAAAGACCTGACCCGGAGTGAAGGACAGGTCAAGCGAGGCGACCATCCCTCCACGAAAAAAATCATCACTGTCAAAGCCACCGATGCTGACTTCAAACGCAAGGAGCAAGCCGAGGAACTGGCCAAACTCAAGGAATTGAAAACCAGAATCGAAGGGGTCATCGCCCACAATCCCAATCTGGAGAAATTCAAGAACCAGATCCTTCTGGACATCACCAGCGAGGGATTACGCATTCAAATCGTGGACCGCCAGAACCGCCCCATGTTCCGTGTGGGGAGCGCCCAACTGGAACCTTACACCCGCGATATCCTCCGGGAAATCGGTAAAAGTCTCAATGATGTCCCCAATTTCATCAGTTTGTCCGGTCATACGGACGCGCGTCCCTATTCGGTGGACATGAAGGGAGCCAAGGGCGGATACAACAATTGGGATCTCTCTGCCGACCGGGCCAACGCATCCCGCCGTGAACTGATTGCGGGGGGCATGGATCCCGACAAGGTCCTGCGTGTCGTCGGACTGGCATCGGCCGTCTTACTAAATAAAGACGATCCCAATGACCCGACCAATCGGCGCATCAGCATCATCGTCATGAACAAACGGGCGGAGGATACGGCACGCCATGACGGAGGAGTCATCCAGGTAGAAAATGGCGTTCCTCCGGCACCGCCAGTCGTTCCCCCTTCTCCGGCAGTGCCGGCCCCCTCCATTCCTGTCAGCCCGGCACGCTGATTAAAGTTTTCTGCAAAGAAGTCGTTATCCCTTATCATGAGGCACAACCCTGCTCAAAGACAGTGAACCAAGGATGATCCATGTCTGAACTACTTTCCAAAATCGATGCCCGAACCAAGTTGGCGGGAAACAATAAGCTGGAAATTCTGATGTTCACGTTGGGGATCAATCCCCGAACCGAACGCCGCGAAACTTATGGCATCAATGTCTTCAAGGTACGCGAGGTACTGCGTACCCCACCCATCACCCGCGCCCCGGAAATGCCCGAGACAGTGGAAGGAATGGTCAGTTTGCGTGGCCGGCTGATCCCCGTCATCGGTTTGGCCAAGTACATCGGCATTCCGCTCGAAACCATTCCGGACATCATGATCATCACGGAATACAATGGCCACACCCAAGGGTTTCTGGTGGAATCGGTGGATACCATTCTGCGTCTCGACTGGTCGGCCATGCGGGTTCCCCCGGAAATGGTGAATACCCCATTGGGGGGTCTGGTCACCGCCGTCACAGAACTGCCAGACGGACGACTGGTCATGATGCTGGATGTGGAACGGGTACTGGCTGAAACCGCGCAGCTGGGTGAAGACGAATCCATCTACCGCAATGTACAACCCCTCGGTTTGAACAATCATCGTGTGTTCTATGCCGATGATTCCTCCGTTGCCCGCAAACAGATTGCCCGTACCCTGGAAGCCATGGGAGTAAAGGGCATCTCGGCAGTCAATGGTCGTCAAGCCTGGGACGAGTTGCGCCACATGGCTGACCAGGCAGAAAGTTCCCACACGCCTCTGAAGGATTTGCTTCACCTCATTCTGACCGATGTGGAAATGCCCGAAATGGATGGCTACATGCTGACACGCAAGATCAAGGAAGATAAGCGCTTCACTGGCATCCCGGTTCTCATGCATTCCTCCTTGTCCGGCAGTTCCAACCAGCAACTGGGCAAAACCGTGGGGGTGGACGAATATATTTCAAAATTTGAACCCAATCGTTTGGCGAGCACCCTGACTCGCCTGCTGAAAGGCGCGGAGGCCCCATGACTTTTCAGAATCAGCCCCAAACATTTTCTCCGCTGGGGGATGAACTACTGGATACCGTAGATGCGCGGACCAATCTGGCAGGATCCAATAAAATGGAGATCCTGCTGTTTTCCCTGGGTACGGAAGAAAAGTTTGGCATCAATGTGTTCAAGGTGCGCGAAGTCACCCACGCCATGAAGGTCACCCGGACGCCCAACATGCCCGCTGGCGTTTCCGGCATCGTCAGCCTGCGCGGACACATCATCCCCGTTCTGGATCTGGTCAGTTTCATGAAGTTGGAAAATGCTCGCGCACACGAGCGCAGCACCATGCTGGTCACCGAATACAGTCGTCACACGCTGGGGTTTTTGGTCGCCAACGTGGACCGCATCATCCGCGTCGACTGGAGTACCGTCCGCGCACCAGAAAATGATTTCTCCGGCAGCGGCGACAACCTCATCAATGCCATTACCGAACTCCCCACGGGAGAACTGATCTCCATCGTGGACGTGGAACAGGTACTGGCCTCTGCTTTTGGGGAAAATGTAGTGGGAAATGTCCCTAAAATAGAAAGTGGCCATGAAAAGTGCGTCTTTTTTGCGGATGATTCATCTGTTGCACGCAAGACAATAGCGGAATTGCTGGATAAAATGGGAGTCAAACATTTGCGTGCCAATAACGGACGGGAAGCGTGGGAGCGCTTATGTGGCTTGGCGGACAGTGCTTCCCATGGGAAATACCCCTTGCGCAATCAGATCCAGGTAATTCTGGTGGATGCGGAAATGCCTGAAATGGACGGGTATGTGTTGACGCAACATGTGAAAGCGGACAAACGCTTTGACGAAATCCCCGTTGTCATGCATTCATCGCTTTCGTCACAAGCCAATCGAGCCATGGGAAGCCGGGTCGGAGTAGACTATTACGTTGCAAAGTTTGACACGGCCATGCTGTCGGAAACCTTGCGTCCCTTGCTGAGTTGAATGATGGAGAATAAGCGTGGTTGATGCGAACCTGAAATTTCTGGTGGTGGACGATTTTTCCACCATGCGACGAATCGTACGCAATCTTTTGAAAGAATTGGGCTTTACAAATGTGATCGAGGCAGAAGATGGGGTAGATGCCCTCAACAAGTTGCGCGCCGGAGATATCGAATTTGTGGTGTCGGACTGGAATATGCCCAATATGACAGGGATCGAATTGTTGCGTGCCATCCGCAAGGACCCTTCCCTCAAACATCTGCCTGTACTCATGGTCACGGCTGAAGCCAAAAAGGAAAATATCATAGAAGCCGCCCAGGCAGGTGCCAGTGGCTATATCGTCAAGCCTTTCACCGCGGCCACCATGGATGAAAAGTTAAAGAAAATCTTTCAGAACATGAAGAAGTGAGAATGCCATGAGCATCCAAGACAACGATGACCTGGAATCCCTTTTCGACAGCATCGTCGCTGCCCAAAACGGCATGAATGGGGAAACCAAAGAAGATGAGAACGGTTGCCCTACCTGTGACAATACCGAAAAAGTGTTCAATGAAATTGGTCAGTTGACCCGGACGCTCCATGACAGTTTGCGCGAATTAGGATTGGATAAAAGTTTGGAAACCGTGGCCTCAGCCATTCCCGATGCGCGCGATCGTCTCGGCTATGTGGCTGCCATGACCCAACAGGCGGCAGAACGAGTGCTCAATGCCACAGATGCTGCCCAACCCATCGTAGAGAAAATACAGTTGGATTGCAACCAATTGGCCAATGAATGGCAGTCACTTTTCGAGGGTAAGGTATCGGTGGAACAATTCAAGGCTCTGGTCACCCGAACCCATGCCCAACTGTTTGAAATTCCAAAACAAACCAAGGCAATCCAAACCTTTCTCATGGAAATCGTCATGGCTCAGGACTTTCAGGACTTGACGGGTCAGGTCATCAAAAAAACCCTGGAAGTCACTCAAAACATGGAAAAACAACTCATCGCCCTACTGGTGGAGAATGCCCCTGCCATGTCCCGTGTGGATGAAGGATTACTCAATGGCCCCGTTGTGGGAACGACATCCGGACGCAGTGACGTGGTCACGAGTCAGGATCAGGTAGACGAATTGCTGGAAAGCCTGGGATTTTGACATCATGAGCGACTTTTCCGGAATGGAAGAACTGCTGCAAGATTTTCTTCAGGAATCTTCAGAACTGCTGGACGATGTGGACAGCAAACTCCTGATGCTTGAACGGTCCCCTAACAACCACGGTTTGCTTAACGATATCTTCCGAGGATTTCATACCATCAAGGGGGGTGCAGGTTTTCTCAATGCCACGGAATTGGTCACGCTGTGCCACCTGACGGAAAACCTTTTCGATCGCCTGCGTAACGATCAACTCACCCTTGATGCCAGCATCATGGATGCCATCCTGTCCGCCACCAGCGAAGTGCGTCACATGTTTGGCGCACTCTCTCAAAATACCCAGCCGTCCTCGGCACCGCTTTCCATCACCCAGGCGCTGGAAGCCATTCTGGAAGGGAAAAATTTAGCGAAGGCCTCACCACCACCTGCCGCCCCATCCGCAGCCCCACCCGGCCCAGACTGGAATGCCTTGTTTGCGGCTCTGACTGCCTCCGGAACTTCCCCGGAACCGTCCTCACCCATGGTTCACCCGGCTCAGGACAAACCCACCGTAAACGTTCTTCCTGCTCCGAACATCGACCCGCCCCTCGATGCTCCTCAGGAAATCAAAAGTTACGGACGACGCGCCACCGACTCCCTCACCAGTGCCAGCCCCAGTGGACGAAGGGAGGCAGAGAACGTCAAGGAAAACACCATCCGGGTCGATACGGAACGCCTGGATCAAGTACTCAATTTATCCGGAGAAATCGGTCTGACCAAAAACCGTTTAAATCAACTGCGCTCCGATATTCTATTGGGCAAACAGGATCCCAACACCCTGCGCGCACTTGATGAAGCCGTCAATCAGTTGGATATGCTGGTGGTCAGTTTGCAAAATTCGGTCATGAAAACACGCATGCAACCCATCGGCCGCTTGTTCAAAAAATTTCCCCGTTTGGCGCGGGATCTGGCACGGCAGTTGAACAAGGAAGTGGAATTGGTTTTAGTCGGGGAAGAAACAGAAATTGACAAAACCATGATCGAAGACTTGAATGATCCACTGGTTCACTTGATTCGTAATGCGGTGGATCATGGCGTGGAATTACCCACTGAACGCACCAGTTCAGGCAAGCCCGCCAAAAGTCTCATCCACCTGCAAGCACGTCAGATTGGCGACCACATCAATATCGTCATCGCTGATGATGGCAAGGGTATGGACCCCGAAGCCATTCGTGCCAAGGCCATTTCCAAGGGCCTGATCAGCCCGGAAGTCGCCAGCAGTCTGGATGAAACTCAGTGCCTGGAACTCATATTCCTGCCTGGATTCTCCACTAAAGATCAGATTTCCAGTGTTTCCGGACGAGGGGTGGGGATGGATGTGGTCAAAACCAACATCAAGAAATTGAATGGCAATGTCACCATTCGTTCTGAGGTAGGCAAGGGATCGGAACTGACCATTTCTCTACCACTGACCCTGGCCATTCTGCCCGTTCTCATGGTACGCATCGGTACCCAGTCCTTTGCCGTTCCGTTGTCTCTGGTACGCGAAATCATTGCCCTTGAACACAACCAAATCCAGCATGTAGGTGGAAAGAGCACCTTGGTCGTGCGGGGAGAAATCCTGCCCATGGTGTCCCTGGCTCAACTCCTCCATTGGGAAGAATCAAACCAGGCCCATACAGGTGTTCTGATGCAGGTGGATAATCAAAGTTTCATTCTGTCGGTGGATGGATTTGATGGTCACGATGATGTCGTCATCAAATCCCTTGATACCTTCCGCCCCAACGGAGTGGCGGGCGTAACCATGTCCAGCGATGGAGAAATCGTGTTGATCCTCGACATCAAGGAACTTTTTGGTTTGACGGGGGGGATAGTTTCCCACTGAGGCGTTCTCGTAGCGCCACACAGGGGTCCACACGGGGCTGCAAGGGGACCTCGAAAGTATCATCGTATACGCCCACCAGTTTGGGATCGTGCATCTGTTCGGGTTCCAGTACCGCCACGCTCACCACCCGTGCACCCGGATCCAGTTGCTGCAACCACTGCGGAACCGCCGTATCCTTGCGCAGATGCCCGTTCCCCGCCAGCAAGATCACGGGCTTGCCCGTTTGATGGTGCCAGGCCACCAGGCTTTCGGCCATGCTGCGATCACGGGCCAGTTGCGCGGCCACCATGCCGGGCAACAGAGTTTCCGGCAACAAGTGGCAATGTCCTTCACGTATTTCAGCGGTTAAAATTTCCTGCTGGTGGGCACTCCAGTGCAAGGGTACGGAAGGCAGAGGATCCTTGCCTGTCATGAGTTTCATCAGGGACTGACGATCCAGGTTGGTCGCTCCCAGCGGCCAGTGTTGATTTACCGCCAGAGCCAGGGCAGGGGCATAAAAATCCCAGTGCCAGCCCTTGAAGTCAAATCCTCCGGCTTCTGCCATAGAACGCAGTGCCGGATCACTCTGGACCACGGGCCCCTGAACTTTGTCGTCGGCCTCCGTGAGTGCGGCTTGGCGCGCACGATTCAACTGTTCCATGGCCAGAACGAAATCCCCGTGCTTGGCCAGAGATTCCAGCCAATGCTGTCGCAGTGCATGCCCGGCCTGATTGTCATGCACCTCGCCCAGCAGCAGGTAATCCGCCACTCCGACGGAATCCGGCAGTTCAGAGGACTTTTCCGCAGTGAATACCTCGTCACAATGAAAGCCAACGGGAGTCTGGTTCAGCGTCAACAAACAAAGGCGGCGTGTCTGACCCTGTACATTCTTTTCTGTCAGACGCCATTGCCCCTCCTCCGTCCGTTCCATGAGCAAATAGCCATAATGCTGGTCGTTGTAGGACTGTGCCACCCGCACCCCCGGTGCCACTTCGTTGTGGCCAGGCACCCAACCCGGGAAAGGGGGTTCAAGCATGGATCCACCGAAACCGGCAATCAAACCAAGGGTTGAGATTCCCTCGAACCGGGATAATTCAAAGGTATGAATATGCCCCTGCACCACCAATTGAACCCCAGGGGGGGTCCAGTCGGGATAATGATGTTCGGCCAAAGCCTCACTGAGTTGATAATTAGCCGGTTCGTACCCCACCAAAGGCAAGTAACCATACCCCAGAACCGGATGGTGAAGCGTGAGCCAGTTCTGGGTTGAACGTGCCGTCAATCGGGCAACCTGAGCAAATTGACGGAAGTAGGTTTCCACTGCAGCATTGCCTGAGCGTGGTTTCTTTTCTGAAACGGCGGTGGAGTCCATCACGACCCACTGCAATCCATCCCCCAACAAAACCCCATAGGGAGGATCCGGTGCTTCCTTGGTTCCGCCTGACACAGAACAGGAATGAAGGGGATCATAGGGAAAAGGGTCAAGATAACGGAACCATCCTTGTCCCGCCCGGGCACAGGACTCATGATTGCCCCGCACCACCACCCAAGGGGCGGCTTCCAGCAAGGGAGCCATGGGTTCGAAAAAATCGGCCTGCCACACATCTTCCCCATAACCATGGGGCGTCCCGGCACAGCCACTGGCCAAACAGGGACTTTCGCGATAAGCATAGTCGCCCACGTGCAATACCAGATCAGGATGTTCCGCCGCCGCACTGTGCGCCACCTGAGCCAGCGGCCATTGAAGAGGGTCATTGCAAGACTGGTAAAAACCGGGCCATTTGATCCGACACCCCGTATCCCCCAATACCACGATCTTGCGCGGAGAATGATTCAGTGCGGGTAAAATCCGCCCCTGCCACTGCACGGAGGCTGCCGCCGGTATGTGGGTGACCTCGCAAACGCGCTCGGGGAAGATCGATCCCGGATGATCGTCACGGGGCTCCAAACGGGGGCCGACACGCAAATCCATGAGACGGGGCCGTCCATCCACCACGAGCGTTGGGCAGGTGGCGGCGGTGGTCAGGATCCGGATGGTACTCTGTCCTTCCGGTCCCAACTCACGAAAAATCCGGTCCACCGATACCGCCCCTTCTTCCGCTGCCCACCCCAACCCAGGGCAAACCAAAAGAAAAACTCCCGCCCAAAAATACGGTCCCATCCCGCCGCACTTTCCAGCCCCATCCCAATTCACGCGCCGCCTCCCAAAAACAGTTGATACGCAGGATTACGGGTTTCATCCACCCAAGGGTAACCCAGGATATTCAGGAAGTTCTGAAAAGCTTCCTGATCCGAGGGAGGAACCTGCAACCCCACCAATACCCTCCCGTAGTCGGCACCATGATTACGGTAGTGAAAGAGGCTGATATTCCAGTGAGCACTCAGGCGGTCAAGAAAGCAGGCCAAGGCGCCGGGACGTTCGGGAAACTCGAAGCGGTACAGTATTTCATGCTCGGCCTGGGGGGCATGACCACCCACCAAATGACGAATATGAAGTTTGGCCATTTCGTTATGAGTCAGGTCAAGGGTGCGAATACCCTGGGCTTGCAAACGATTCAGCAATTCCGGCAACTCATCGGGCTGAGCCAAAGAAACCCCCACAAATACATGGGCCTGCTGATGATCCGCATAGCGATAGTTGAATTCCGTCACCGCCCTTGATCCCAACAAAGTGCAGAACTGACGAAAACTACCGGGACGTTCGGGAATAGTGGCAGCAAACAAGGCTTCCCGTTGTTCACCCAACTCGGCCCGTTCCGCCACAAAACGTAGCCGATCAAAATTAAGATTGGCACCACTGGCAATGGCCACCACGGATTTGCCCTGCCATCCCGCCCGTTGCACAACCTGCTTGAGTCCAGCCACTGCCAAGGCTCCCGCGGGTTCAAGTACAGCGCGGGTATCGTCAAAGACATCCTTGACTGCGGCACAAAGTGCATCCGTATTCACTGTCACCACTTCATCCACATACTTCTGGCACAAACGAAAAGTTTCCTGTCCCACCTGGCGAACCGCCACCCCATCGGCAAATAATCCTACCTGATCCAGCATTACCCGTCGACCTGCCGCCAAAGACTGACGCATGGCATCGGAATCCTGGGGTTGTACTCCGATGATACGAATCTCGGGACGCAGTTGCTTGACCAGAGTTGCCACCCCCGCAATCAACCCTCCTCCTCCAATGGGGACAAAAATCGCCTCCAGTGGCGCTGAATGCTGGCGCAGGATTTCCTGTCCGATGGTACCCTGTCCGGCAATGACCTCGGGGTCATCATAGGGATGCACAAAAGTCAGTCCTTCCTTTTCCACCAGAGTCAGTGCGTGTTCGTAAGCCTCCGAGTAAGATACCCCTTCCAGTACCACCTCGCCTCCCAGGGCCTGCACCGCTTCCACCTTGATCCGCGGTGCAGTGACGGGCATGACGATGAGGGCGCGCACGCCCATGCGCTGCGCAGCCAGAGCCACGCCCTGGGCATGATTTCCGGCACTGGCGGCAATTACCCCCCGCGCCAATATCTCCGGCGCAAGACTGGCCATCTTGTTGTAGGCCCCACGCAATTTGAAGGAAAACACTGGCTGCAGATCTTCGCGCTTGAGCCAAAGCACATTGCCCAACCGGGCGGAGAGACGCGGCAAACGCTGCAAAGGGCTTTCCGTGGCCACGTCATACACTCGACTGGCGCGCAGGATGCGTTCCAGATAACGATCCGTCATGAAATTTTCCTCACTCAATACCCGAAGATTAACAAACTTTACGGCACTCCCCCACTCTAACCGGGAATAAAATGGAGAAACACGGTTGAGTCTGTCACAAGTTGCAGTTATGCTGGGGGTTTTCAGGGAGTATTCATGAATCAGGACGAACTCAAGAAAGCGGCTGCCCAGGCCGCCCTCGACCACCTTCCCGACGATGCGGTCATCGGTGTGGGCACCGGTTCCACCGTCAATTTCTTCATCGATGCCTTGGCCGCACGCAAGCATCGCATCGCAGGGGCAGTCTCCAGTTCAGAAGCATCCACGGCACGCCTCAAGGCAGCCGGCATTCAGGTTTTCGACCTCAACAGCGTCAACGATCTCCCCGTCTATGTGGACGGAGCTGACGAAATCACTGCAGGTCTGGCCATGATCAAAGGCGGAGGGGGTGCGCTCACGCGGGAAAAAATCGTGGCCGCCGTCGCCAGAAAATTCGTCTGTATTGCGGATGAGAAGAAGCAGGTAGCACTTCTGGGCAAATTTCCTCTCCCCCTTGAAGTGATTCCCATGGCACGCAGTTATGTGGCGCGCGAAGTGGTCCGTCTGGGCGGACAGCCGATCCTGCGCGAGGGATTTACCACCGATAATGGCAATATCATCCTGGACATTCACAATCTGCAGATCCTCGATCCTGTGGAAATGGAAACACGGCTGTCTGCCCTCACCGGAGTCGTGATGTGCGGCCTCTTTGCACGCCGCCCGGCGGATGTACTGATTTTGGCCACGACCTCGGGAATCCGCACTTCAACACGTTAATTTTGCGGAGGTTTACCTTGCATCAAGAACACATTGCCAAACAGTTTGATGTAGAACTCGAGAATGTCCGCGCCAAAGTCCTGCGCATGGGCGGTTTGATCGAAGAACAGATTGAATCGGCGGTCAATGCATTACAGGACGGCAATGTCTCCCTGGCCCGCCAGGTCATTGAAACTGACCGTCGGATCAATGGACTGGAGGTGAGCATCGATGAAGACTGTACCCACATCATCGCCCGACGGCAGCCTGCAGCGGGCGACCTGCGCCTGATTCTGGCCATCATCAAAACCATCACCGATCTGGAACGCATCGGTGATGAGGCAAAAAAAATGGCGCGTATGGCCATCCTGCTCCATGACAGCGACCGTCTACTCCAACCTCATCTCCCCGTGGATCTTCGTCATGCGGCTCATTTGGCTGTGCAGATGCTGGGACATTCTCTCGATGCTTTTGCCCGTCTGGATGCCACCACCGCTGCCCAGGTATTGCGCGATGACCGCGACGTGGATGAGTCCTTCCGGGGCATTCTGCGTCAACTCATTACCTTCATGATGGAGGATCCACGGACCATTTCCAATGCCATCGATATCCTGTTTGCAGCCAAAGCCGTGGAACGTATTGGAGATCATGCCAAAAATATGGCGGAATACGTGATCTATCTGGTTAAGGGCAAGGACGTGCGTCACACCTCCATGGAGGAGGTGGAACGCACCGTCATCAGCGATTACTGAGGAGGGGGCACATAGCCGGAGGCCTGCTCTGCCCCTTCCCCGAAAAAATGAGCTTCCATTTGCTGGGCCAGATACTTGCGGGCTTCCGGATCGGCCAGATTGAGACGATTTTCATTGATCAGCATGGTCTGATGACCCAGCCACTGTTGCCATGCTTCTTCCGAAACCTCTTGATAGATTCGTGCCCCCAAGGCCCCTGGGTAGGGCGGTAAATCCAATCCCTTGGCTTCTTTTTTCAACTTGATGCACTGCACGGTTCGGCTCATGATTTACCTTCCTGATCGAATGAAAAGAGCATGATACCGGAAACCCGTTCAACCCAGAGGCTTGACGAATACTTTGGAACGGCGCCGGTAGTTGTACATCTGCTGCCGCTGAGGCGGGAGGTCATGCACGCCGGTTTCCACAAAGCCCCGTTCCGCAAACCATTGCCCGGCCCGTGCGCTCAGCAGAAAGAGGTGCTTCACGCCCAGAGCACGAGCCCGTTCTGCCACATGGCTCAGCAATACGTCACCCCGTCCCTGACTGCGAAACTCGGGCATCACTGCAAGACAAGCCAGTTCTGCACATTCTTCCTCGGGGTAAGGGTACAGCGCCACACAACCGATCACCCGCCCATCGTGCAACAATACCGTGAAACGGTCGATTTCGGTTTCCAGCAA
>VFSW01006313.1_pt1 | contig 17435 bp, 19 predicted proteins | sample 5358111 | NCBI WGS metagenome assembly VFSW01 (sample SAMN11554181, study PRJNA540505) | mine drainage metagenome | isolation source: sediment from site ElyBrook_90M | place: USA: Ely Copper Mine, Vershire, VT | collected 2017
AGCTTGCCAAGGCAGCCAAGAGCAAGAGTCCGGCGCTGCGCAAGGAAGCCGACTTCGCCAAGAACGCAAAGGACTGGCAGTGATCAAGTCACAGCGCGATCTACTGCGCGAGATGGAGTCGACCGACTGGAAGGTCGTCAAGCGCGCAAGACGCGAGTTGTACGCAATCGTGAACGAGACGCGGGCGCTGAATTACATCCAGATCGGCGACATGGTGTGGCCGCTAACGCCAGCGGCACTACGCGCACACCAGAAGTACGCAGGGACGGACTGGGACCTCCCGCTGGACTCCATGCCCAACTGCCGCGTTGCCGACTACCCCTGGCGCCCCGACGCGAGGCAATAGACAAGTGGACGCTATTGTCAAGCGCAAACCGCCATCCGCCGGACGCGGACGCAAGCACGGCGAGCTGAACAAGCTCACCAAGACGGCGAAGGAAGCGTTCACGTATGCGTTCCAGTCCATCGGCGGCGCTGAGCGCCTGGGCCAGTGGGCCGAGAAAAACACGACCGAGTTCTACAAACTCTTCGCGCGCCTGATTCCCGCCGAGCAGCACGTCAGCGGCAAGGACGGGCAGCCGCTCAACTTCACGCTGTACGTACCGCCCAAGGATGCGCCCCATGCGTGACCTCAAGCTCCGGCGCTCGTCGCTGGCTGCCGCTGTCGCCGCGCAGTTCGGGATTGGCAACGGATCGCAGACCGCGTTTCAGCTTTCGATCAACGGGCTGCCGGCGTGGAATCCGAGCGTCTCCGCCATCCACCGCACCGACTGGCAGGGGCGCCAGTTGTTGTATCCGACGGCGAGGACGAATCTGTATGGATATTCGTCTGCTTTGTCGAACGCGTACTGGATAAAAAGTGGCGCAACTGTCAGCGGCCCCACGAGTAGCCCCGATGGATCAACGGCGACATTCACGTTCACTGAGGATACGAGCACCGGAGGTCATCAGTTATACAACGGGGGGGCCATTTCGCTATCAGCCAATCAGCAGCTTTATTTGCGCGTTGTTTTTGGCATCGCAACTGGGACACGCAACTTCGGCGTTTTCTTGAACAGCTACAACGGGACCGTCAATGCCGGAGAGGGAATATATTGCGATCCCTCAACAGGCGCAACCGGAACATTCGGGGAATATAGCGGCGGCGTTATTTTTGACCAGATTTCGTCAACCGAGATTTCTGCGCGTCTCTGGCTGTTGGAAGCACGCGCAACGCCCTTGTCGGGTTACTATTTCAACGCATCGTATTTACAGATGATGGACGGACTGAATAATAGCTACACGGGCGACGGGACATCATCCGCAACCATTTTTGCGCCGATGGCGTCAACAAGCCCCGGCGTTTACATTCCGAACGCAGGCGCACCGACGCCTCTAACCGACTACACGGTGTCGGGTACGACCGTCAATCTCGCGCAGGCTCCCTTACCGGCCGCGATCCTCGACTGGGACGGCACAGACGCGCGCGGCGGCACACAGGCGATGTCCTTTGGATCATCGGCGGTCAGTTCCAACCCGATCAGTAGCGGGACGTTTGCCATCCGTTTGACGACGACGCAGCCGGTGCATGTGGACATCGGGGCGAACCCCACGGCTACCACGTCCTCCATGCTCATCACGCCCGGCCAGAAGGGCGAAATCCTGAGCGTCACGCCCGGTTGCATGGTGTCCGCCATTGCTGACTCGACTGCCGGCGTGCTGATGATCACGGAACTGACACCCTGAGATGTCAGCGCTGGAGTGGCGTCCCTCTCCAAAGCAGGCGGAGTTCCTGGCTGCGGCGGAAGATGAAGTCCTGTTCGGGGGTGCGGCTGGTGGAGGAAAGTCCGACGCGCTGATCGTTGACGCACTGGGGTTGCAGCATGGAGCACTGCACTGGGATCGCTACCGCGCGCTGCTGATCCGGCAGACCACACCCCAGCTTCGCGAGCTGATCGACCGCACGCGGGCGATGTATCCGCTGGTGTATCCGGGCGCTGAATACTCGGAGCAGGCGAAGGAGTGGCGCTTTCCTAGTGGCGCCAAGGTCATCTTCGGGTATGCCGAGCGTGACGCCGACGCACACCAGTACCAGGGCCAGGAATACCAATGGATCGGCATTGACGAGCTGGGTCACTTCCACACGCCCTACGTGTGGGATTACCTGACGAGCCGTCTCCGTTCGGTCAACCAGTCGATCCCGTGCTACATGCGGGCGACGTGCAACCCGGGGCCGAAGTGGATCAGGGAGCGGTGGGGATTCTCGACCTCGGGTGAGCCGAGCCGCAAAGAGATTGTTGTGGATGGCCGGGTGTTTACGCGGCGGTTCATCCCTTCGCGTATCGACGACAACCAGCACCTGCGGGACAGCGGGTACAAGCAACGCCTGATGCAGTTGCCGCCGCAGGAGCGTGCGGCATTGCTCGACGGCCGCTGGGATGTTGTTGACGTTCCCGGCGCGATCTACCGGGAGCAGTTGCAGGACGCTCACGCGATGGGCCGCATCCGGCGCGTGCCGGTGCAGTCCGAGAGTCCGGTGCACACGGCATGGGACATCGGCATCGGTGATTCCACGGCCATCTGGCTGTGGCAGCGCATCGGCGGCGAGGTCCATCTTGTCGGATATATGGAAGACAGTGGCAACGGGCTGCCGTACTACGCGGCCAAGCTCAAGGATTGGGCCGTCAGACAGCGCGCCGTCTTTGGGTCGCACTACGGCCCGCACGACTTGGCGCAGCGCGAGTTCAGCAGCGGTATGGGGCGCGTCGATGCGGCCCGTGAGCATGGGATCGAGTTCGTTGTTTTGCCCCGGGCTGAGGTCGAGGACGGCATTCATGCCGCGCGGATGCTGTTCCCGCGTTGCTACTTCGATGCCGAGTCTTGCGAGGCCGGTATCTCGGCGCTGACGCATTACCGGCGCGATTACAACCAGCGGCTTGGTGAGTTCCGCGCGACACCCGTACACGACTGGTCATCGCATGGTGCGGATGCATTCCGTTACTTGGCGATGGCCTACAACCGCTCGTCTCCAAAAGCCCGCGAGCCGATCAAGTACCCCAAACTCGGGATTATCTGATGTCAATGCGGATGCAGGTGGACATTCTCAAGCTGTTCGAGATCCTTGATGAGCACCTGAAGGCAATTGAGGGCCTTCTAGAGCGCGTTGAGAAGTTGGAAGCCGACCGCACGCTGCGCCTCAAGCCCAAGGATGGCGACCGTGGCCGGTAAGTACAGCAATGCCGAACTGCTGTCGATCATTCGACGGCAGGAACAGCAGGCGATGGGCAACAGCACCAACGCCGCATCGCTGTCCACGCCCGGAACCACGGTCAGTTACGGCCCGCTCGATGTCGAGCGCGCCAAGGCGATGGATTACTACCACGGGCGCCCGTTCGGCAACGAGTCCGAGGATCGCTCGCAGGTTGTAAGCCAGGACGTGCGGGACGTGATCGAGTGGATCAAGCCGCAGATTCTGCGTATGTTCGCGGACACGGACGAGCTGGTCCGCTTCCCGCCGCGCAACCCGCAGGACGAGGCTCAGGCCGACCAGGAGGCCGACGTCGTCAACTACGTGCTGATGGAGCAGTGCAACGGCCTGATGGTCCTGCACGACTGCCTGTCGGACGCACTGCTGCTCAAGAACGGCTACATCAAAACGTGGTGGGAGGTCGAGCAGCACCACGAGCAGGAACGCTATACGGGGCTGTCCGAAGACGCCCTGACGATGCTGGTGCAGGAGATCGAGTCGCAGGGCGAAAAGGCCGAGATCGTCGCCAAGGAAGAGAAGCAGGGCTTCCAGCCGATGCCGGATGGCTCGCAGATGCCGATTGTGACGTTCGATGTCACGCTGAACCGCATTCACAAAGAAGGCCGCGTTTACACCGAATGTGTGGCGCCGGAAGACATGCTCGTCTCTCCACGGACGCGCGGCAATCTTCAGGATTCCCCATTCGTCGCGCAGAAACTGAAGCTCACGCGCTCGGAGTTGAAAGAACGGTATCTGCCGGATGACGAAACCGAGTCCACCGACGCTGATGCGTGGAACATTCAGGGCATCGCGCGATCCTCGACGATGGACGAGCTTTCGCAGTCGTCGCAGGACAACATCGACAAGTCCACCGAGGAGGTGGATGTCCGCGAGTGCTACATCCGCATCGACGATGATGCGGACGGCTTCGCTGAGTTGCGCAAGATCGTGGTCGCGGGTGATTCCGTGGTCGCCAACGACCCGGTTCCGAATATCCCGTTCTCGTATGCCGTGCCGGTGCGCATGCCCCATCGGCACGTCGGGATCAGCCTGTATGACCTGCTGAAAGACGTCCAGGAAATCAAGTCCACGCTGCTGCGGCAGGCGCTGGATAACACGTACCTGATCAACAACGGCCGGTACGTCATCAACGAGGCGAACGTCAACATCCAGGACATGTTGAGTTCTCGGCCCGGTGGCATTGTTCGCACCAGCGGCTCGCCGGGCGAAGACGTGCAGCCGTTGCAGGTCGCGCCCATCGTCGGGCAACTGATGCCGGTCATGGAGTATGTGGACGCGATCACCGCGCAGCGTACCGGCGTATCGCCAAGCACGCAGGGTCTTGACCCCGACACGCTCGTTGGATCGACGGCGCAGGCTTACAACAACGCGATGAACGCATCGACCGCCAAGGTCGAGCTGATGGCGCGGCTGTTCGCCGAGTGTGTCAAGGACTGGGCGTTGCAGGCCCACGGCTTGCTGATCCGTCACCAAGACAAGCCGCTGACGATGAAGCTGCGCAACCAGTGGGTGCAGGTTGACCCGACGCAGTGGAAACAGCGTTACGAGTGCACGGTCAATGTAGGTCTCGGCACCGGCTCGCGCGATCAGGTCAAGTCATCGCTGATGCTTCTGGGCCAGATGCAGCAGGCCGCAGCTCAGGTGGGAATTGTCCAGCCGCCGAACGTGTACGCGCTGGTGACGCAGATGGCGAAGACGCTTGGGTTCAAGAATCCCGAGCGGTTCTTTACTGATCCGGCGTCGCCGCAGTTCCAGCAGGCGCAGCAGCAGAAGCAGCAACAGCAGCCCGACCCCAAGGTCATGGCAGCGCAGATCACGCAGAAGGGGCAGTTGCAGAAGGCGCAGATGGATGCGCAGGCCGATCTGGCCGAGATCGCCGCGCAGTCGCAGATGCATGACCGGGAGTTGCAGTTGAAGGCGCAGATCGAGGCGGGGAAGGCTGCGGCCGACATGCAGAAGGCCAACACGAGCGCCCACGCCAACGTGCTCAGCTCGGCCCTGATGGCGCAACAGCGTCACGAGCAGGCCGTGATGCAGATGGCGCAGGCGCACGAGCAAACCCAGCAGCAGCGCGAGCAGGCATTCCTGCACGCCCTGAGCGCAACCAGCGGAGCACCCCCACAGCATGGCTGACATCACGCCCGAGAGTGAAGCAGTCCGCGGCGCGCAGGCACGCGAATTGCTGGAACACCCCTTGCTGCGCGAGTTCCTCGGCCACGTCCGTTCCACGATGGAACGCGAACGCGCCAAGTGCGGCATCCGCGATACCGAACTGCACACGCGGCTGATCCTTTGGGAACAGTGCGCCAACGCGTTCGAGCGCGCGATGCGGCAGACGATAGAAACCGGAGAGATGGCCAAGTTGCAGATTGCGCAACGCGGCATGTTCCGGCGCTGATTTCCCCAACCACGAGGCCATCATGGCTGACACGACTACCGCCGATCAGGGCGGCGCCGGTGCTTTGTCCGAAGAACAGCTCGCGACGCAGGCATTCGGTGCCGATTCGCAACCCGCTGTCGAGGGCGACGACGCACCACCCGCTGAACCAGCGACCGCCGAGCCGGAACAAACGGACGAAGGCCCATCCGGCATCGACACGTTCGAGCAGCTTGTCGAGGCGCTCGGCGCCAAACCGGAAGAAGTCCTCGGCCTGAAGTACAAGCTCAAGATCGACGGCGAAGAGAAAGAGGTCACGCTGGCCGATCTGGTGAAGGTGAACCAGCTTGAGGGACACGTCACCAAGAAGTCGATGGAGGTTGCCGAGCAGCGCAAGGCGTTCGAGGCCGAGCGCGCGCAGTGGCAGAACGCCTACCGCGAGCGCATCGCCGTCGCGGATCAGGTGGCGAACCGCCAGTTGCAGCAGCTGCAGGCAGCCGCGCAGCAGCTCGAGGCATCGGGATTGGCGCAGTCCGATCCGTCGCAGTACCTGATGATCAAGGACCAGATCAACACGCAGTGGCAGGCTACCCAAGCGGAGCGCCAATCCATTGCGCAGCACTACCAGCACACCCAGGCGCAACTCATGCAGGTTGCGCAGCAACAGACCGTACAAGCCATTCGCACCCAACACCCGGATTTGTCCGACGAAGCCAGCTACGGGAACGCGCTGGCCGGCATGCGGGCTTATCTGAAGGAGATGGGCGTTCAAGACCAAGGGATGCAGGCGATCCAAGTGGACCCGGTTGTGTTTTCTGTTGTGCGCGACGCCATGCGCTATCGCGAACTTCAGAAAGCACGGCCCCAGGTCCAGAACAAGGTCCGCACTGCGCCAACGGTCGGTCGCCCCGGCTCCAAAGGCGCGCTATCAGGGCTGTCAGCCCGGGCGCAAAACGTCATCGAGCGTGCTCAGCATGGTGATGAATCATCGCTAGCGGAGTGGCTCGCCAATTCTTGAGGCATGAGTCATGAGCGTTCCCACCAATACCAACCTCACCTATGCCACCGTCGGCATTCGTGAGGATCTCGTTGAAGCCATCTTCAACATCACCCCCTACGAAACGCCGCTTATTGCGGCTCTCCCGCGCGTCAAGGCCACGCAGACCAAGCACGAGTGGCTGACCGACACACTGGCGGCGCCCAACGCTGCCAATGCTCAGTTGGAAGGTGATGATGCGTCGTCCGACGCCATCACCGCCGGTGTTCGTCTCAACAACTACACGCAGATCAGCCGCAAGGTCGCACAGGTCTCCGGTACCGACAAGGTGGTGAAGTCGGTCAAGGGCATTGGCAAGCTCGATTATGAGCTGATGAAGAAAGCCAAAGAGCTGAAGACCGACATGGAGGCCGCGCTGTTTGCCAACACGGCGAAGAACGCGGGCGCCGCCGGTACGGCTCGCGTATTGGCCGGTATCGACACGTGGTTGACAACCAACACCGTGTTCGACTCGGGTGGCGCTCCGGCGGGCGCCAACCCGACCGGCGACGGCTCCAACGCGCGCACCGACTCCGGCACGCTGGTGGCGCTGACCGAGGCTCAGGTGAAGACGGTGCTGGCGTCGAGCTTCACCAACAGCGGCAAGTTCCCGTCGCTGTGCTTCCTGTCGGCAGCCCACAAGCAGGCGTTCAGTGCCTTCACCGGCAACGTGACGCGCTTCCAGGACGTGTCCAGCGACAAGGCCCAGCTCAATACGGCCTACGAGGTTTACGTCTCGGACTTCGGCAAGATCAAGCTGATCCCGAGCCGCATCGTGCGCGCACGCGACATTCTGTTCATCAACCCGCAGTACGCCGCGCTGGCCTACCTGCGTGCTTTTGAACGGGTGCCTCTGTCGAAGACCGGCGACAGTGACCGTGCCGCGCTCTATGCGGAATACACCCTCGAGATGCGCAATCAGGACGCGCACGCGGGCATCTTCGACGTCCAGTAATAGGACGTTCCACGTGTGAATGGAGGGGGCGCTTCGGCGCCCCTTCCTTTTGGAGCGCACATGATCTTCCCCAAACTCATTACGGGCGCCAATCACGCGCTCACCGTTGGCGCGTCCGTTTCCACGACCCCGGCTTTCGGTGCGCAGACCTACGCGGTCCGCATCGTGGGCAATGCGGCGTGTCACATCGAATACAACGGGACGCCAAGCTCGACCACTGCGCTTGTGGCTGCAAATGCACCGGCCGAATACCTCGGCGTCAATCCCGGTGCGACGCTTTCCGTCATTCAGGACGGCGCGTCCGCAGGCATCCTGCACGTCACCGAGCTGACGCGCTGACATGGGCGTCAAGACCGACATCTTTGCGGACGGTGAGAAGTTCGTCATCCGCACGGCGGAGAACATCGGCCCCGCGTTGCAGGAAGCGCAAGACCAGCGCAACAACAGCCACCACTCGGGCGTGAAGTTCAAGCCGAAACAGACGTTCCACCGCGTCGCCGTCATCCCGCCGTCGGTGCTGGTGGAGTTGATGAATCGCGGCTGCAACCTGCTGCGCGGGAACGACGAGGACGAAAAGCTGTTCGCGAAGCTGCTTAACACCGACTTCGCGTATCTGAAAACCGTGGACGCGCGGCTGTGATTGCCGATTACAACTCCCTGCGCGCTGCGGTGGCCGATTACCTCGGGCGTACCGATCTGTCGCCACAGATTCAGACCTTCATCAATCAGGGTGAGGCTGCGATCTACCGTGGCCTGCGTGTGGCGGCGATGGAAAAGACGCTGTCGGCATCCATCGCCAACAGCGTGGGAAGCGTCGTGGTCGATTCGTCCGGCGCAGGCTATACGTCGGCACCAACCGTCACCATCGACGCCCCTACGGACGCGGGCGGCGTTCAAGCCACGGCCACGGCCACAGTCAGCGGCGGATTGCTGACGGCGATCGCCGTCACGAATGCCGGTAGTGGCTACGCAACCGCCCCCAATGTCACGCTGACGGGTGGTGGTGCGACCACGCAGGGGTCTGCCACGGCGCTGCTGTCCAACACGATAGCCGTTCCGTCCGATTACCTGGAGATGAAGATTCTTGCCATCTCCTACTCCAACAACCTTTACACGATGCAGCGCGTCAGCCCGGCATGGGCACGCGAGGCGTGGGCCGCACAGGTGGCATCCGGCGTCCCGCTGTACTACTGGCGCGAAGGATCGAACTTCCTGTTCGCGCCGTATCCAGACGCTGCCTATCCGGTGCAGGGCACGTACTTCGCCCGTCTCCCTGCGCTGTCGGCGTCCAACGCGTCCAACTGGCTGACGGCGGATCAGCCGGACCTGATCCTGGCCGCCGCGATGGTCGAGGGCTGCGCCTATCTGGTGGACCAGACGGGCATGGAGTACTGGCAGCAGAAGTTCCAGCAGCTCATGGGATCCGTCCAACAGGCTGACAAGAACGAACGGTGGAGCGGGTCGCCCCTCGCGATGCGGGTGTCCTGATGCCGTACCAGAACACGATGGTCCAGTTCGGGGGCTGGAATCCCGACGATGACCGCAACATCAACCCCGGATCGCCAAACTTCTGGCTAGGCGGCTCCGAGGTTCCACTACAGGACGCCAAGAACGTCATCTTCACGGGGCAGGCGTATCGCCCTTTGCCTCCGCCTGTCGCCCAAGGAGCTTCGCTAGCGGGTGTGCTTGATGCCGGGACGTTCTTTTACGGCAACCACGAGTTCGTGATTGCTGGCACCGCGTCGGCGCTTTACTACTCGATGAACGGCGGCACGAGCTGGGTGTCGGCTGGCACCGGCTATACGTCGGCCGGATGGCAGTTCGCGCAATACGGGAGCTTCGTCTACGCCACCGATGGTGTGGACCCCATTCAGGTCATCGACCTGTCGTCTGGAACGCCATCGTTTGCGGAGTTGGCCGCAGCAGCCCCGATTGGGTCGGCCATCAACATCATCCGCGACTTCGTGGTGGTGGGGAACATCACGACAGGACCAGTCACGGGACCGTATGTCATCCAGTGGTCTGGACTTGCGGCGCCAGCGGCATGGGACATCCCGGGCACGCAGAGCGCGCGTTACGACCAAGCTGGCGCGCAGTCGCTGTATTCGCAATACGGGCAGGTTCAGTACATCGCCCAGGGCGAAGAGATGGCGATGGTGTTCCAGCAGACGGGCATCAGCCGCGTGCAGTACGAGGGCGGCGAAACGGTGTTCGGCTTCTACACCTTCGAACGCAAGCGGGGGCTGATTACGCCTCGAGCCGCAAGTCAAGTGGAGAACACGGTCTACTTCCTTGCCGCCGACGGTTTCTATGCCACCGACGGCTCAAGCGTGCAGCCGATTGGCTACGGGAAGGTCAACCGCTGGTTCGCCGCTGACTGCGCGAATATCCAGCTGGTGCGGGCAGCCGCCGACACGTTGAACCAGCTGGTGATGTGGAGCTACCCGAACAATTCGGGGAGTTACTCGCAGCTCATCTACAACATCATCGAGCAGAAGTGGACGCGCGGGCAGTACACCACGCCGCTGCTGTTCCAAGGCATGAGCGGCACGGAATACCAGCCGCAAACACTCGACAGTTCCGGCTACATCAACACCTTCAGCGGGACGCCGACGGACTGTGAGATCACGACCAAGGATTTCCGCTTCGATCCGGCCCATCGGGCCGTCGTAACGGCCCTGCGACTGCTGACCGATGACGCCAACCAGGCAACCGCCGGCATTGCCGCCCGCGTGTCGGATCAGGACGCGCAGGTGTTTGTCGGCTATCGGCGCCCGGAAAGGATCAGCCGGCAGGTGAGTGTCCGGGCGGATGGGTTCATGCACGCAGTCAACGTGCGCATGACCTCTTCCTTCACCTACGCGCAGGGCATCGGCCTGACGTATGCGACGAAGGGGCGGCGATGATCGAGTGCATCCCGCCTGAGCGCGTCCCGCTGGTATGGGCCGAAGCGGGACCGCAGCTTGAACGGGCCTGCAAGCGCTTTGGCGAGCGCAGTGCACACGACGTCCTCTGTGCCTTGGTGACCGGCAACGCGCAGCTCTGGTGCGCTCACGGCGTAGCGTGGGCGGTCACCGAGGTAATCAACTACCCACGCAAGCGAGTCGCCAACGTCTCGCTAGTCGCTGGGCGCGGGGTTCGCCTTTGGGCGAACGACCTCCGCGACGAACTCACACGTTGGGCTAAGCGCTACCAATGCCACGAGATTCGTCTCGTGGGACGGCGTGGCTGGCACAGGCTCTTCCCTGACAGCAAACAGACCACGGTGCTTACCCAATGTCTATCGCCCCTCCCTCCAGCCTGACCCCCTCTCAGATCGGCGCCATGGGCGGCCTCGCGCCGCAGGGTTCGCCGTTTGGCCGCAGCCCGCTGACGGGCGCCAGTTGGCCCGCAGGCGCGCGCATGTTCCCGACGCCGGCTCCAAGCATGGGTGGCGCTCAGCCGGGGTCCATCATTTACGGCGCCGGTACTGGCCCCGGCCTCACCGTGGACGCCCATGGCAACGTCACGCTGCCCAGCGGCCAGACGATGACAGCGGCCCAGTACAACGCCTTCGGGTCGAACTACAACCCCGGCATGGCGGACACGGTTTACAACAACCCGCTCACCCAGGGCCAGTCCGCGCTAGGTACATGGGGATCGGCCGGCCAATGGCAGCCAGATAACAACCCCTATGCCATTCAGGATTGGGCGAAACAGCTCGGTGTTCCGCAGGGCAATTTCGTGGACCCCACGCTGCCCCCGGGTAGTCACTCGAATATCTCGAACGGCTGGAGCACGTCCACACCCGCGTTAGGCGGTGGCACCCCGGCCACGTCGGGGGCCGCTGCGTCTTCCGGGATGATGGGGACTGGCGGAATGGCTCCCGGGGGCGCGACGGCGAGCGGGATGCTTCCGTCTGTTGGAGGCGCCCAAGCCAGCAGCGGGGACGCCTTCGGCATGGGGCCGTCCTCGTACCTGTCGAACCCAAGCGCGCCCAGCTCTTTCGGCCAAGGCTCGCCCCCGACAACGCCCTTCGGGATTCTCCCGGGCTATGGATCGCAGGGAATGGGCGGCCCGTTCGGCGTCCTCCCTGGTGGCTCATCGCCCTTCGGTAATCCAGGCGGTGGTTTTGGTCCTTACCAGAACTTCATCCCGAGCGCCAGCGGTGGTTTTGGTCCTTACCAGAACTTCATCCCGAGCGCCAATTACAACCCCGGTGGTGGCGTTTCCCCATCGCCCATTGGGGGCTACTGGAACCAGATGGCGCAGGGGATGGCTGGCCCGATGTTCGGGCCGACCGGGTCCAGCGTGACGATGGGCGCTGCGAACCCGCAAAGCCCCGCTAGTCCGAGCCAGTACACCAACCCTGGTGCGCAAGGCACCAATTCGTCGATGGCCCCCTACTACCCCCAATTCGCGCAGAACGGCGGAAGCATCGGGTCGGGGAAGGGCAGTGGGGGAAGCCCGATGAGCGCCTCTGGCGGTTCCAGCGGGCTGTCCATCATTCCGCCAGGGGTGAATCCGCTGTCAGGCGGACCGTATCCCTATGGCGGATCGCCGTTCTCTGGCGGCGCGTTTGGCGGCATCCCATCCTTCGGCGCCCATTCGGGCACGCCGATCATGTATCGGTGAGGTGACGCATGGGCGGCGGATCTCCCTCGAACGTCACGCAAACCCAGGTCACGCAGCTCCCGGCGTGGCTGACGAACGCCAACACCTTCGGCGCTGGACAGGCGCAGAACCTGTACGGCACGGGTGGGCCGATGTACTACCCAGGCGAGACGGTGGCGCCGTTCTCGCCCATGCAGGAGCAATACCTGTCCGGGGTGCAGAACCTCGCCACGCAGGGGTCTCCCCTCACGCAGACGGCGCAGAACGCGGATCAGTACATCGCATCCGGGGCGCTCGCCAATCCCGCCAGCAATCCCTACCTGCAAGCGAACCTCGGCTATGCGATGGGGAACGTTCAGAACCAACTCGACAGCCAATTTGCTGGCTCCGGACGCAACCCGCAGGCGTCCTACGCCGCGCAGGCATCCGCAGACAATCAGCTGGCGTCGCAGATGTACGGCAACAACTACCAGTTCGGCGTGAACTCGCAGCTCAACGCGATCAACCAGGCCAACCCGCTGGCGAACGAAAACTGGTTCAACCTCTCGCAGCTTGGCAACGCTGGCGCTCAGGTCCAGCAGCAGGCGCAGGCGTATCAGGGCGCCAACCAGAACCTCTACAACTATTACGCGCAGCGGCCGTGGACCAATCTCAACAACTACATGAACACGGTTAACGCGATGCAGCACGGCGGCACCACGACCAACACGCAGCCGTACTTCCAGAACCAGACGGGCAACGCCATGGGCGGTGCGCTGAGTGGCGCGGCTGCGGGGGCAACCGTTGGGTCGGTTGTCCCCGTCCTCGGGACCGGAATGGGCGCCCTAGTGGGCGGGGGCCTTGGCCTGCTGGGAGGGTACTTCGGATGAGCCTCACAGACCTGAGCACGGTACTCCAATCGCTGCCGGACAATCCGCTGTTCCAGATGGGCACGGGCATGATGGCCGCGTCTGGCCCTTCCCCTGTGCCCGTCGGCCTCGGGCAGTCCCTCGCTGGCGGCATGAGCTACGCCAACCAGCTCGCGATGAAGCAGGCGCAGGCGGACATGATGAAGGCGCAGTTCGCGCGCTTCGCATGGCAGAACGCGCTGTTGCAGAAGGCCTTCGCGCAGCAGGGCAAGTCCAGCGGCACGCAGAATCCGAACTACAGCGGCGCGCTTGCCGGATCAGCCACCAATCGCGCGCAGGATGCCACCAATCCGCAGGACCAGACGCAGACCTACGGCTCGCAGGGATTCACGCCCGGCATCAGCGCCACGCCCACACAGATCGCATCGCAGCAGTTCCCGTCGCTGAGTCAGGGCGGCGCGCAGGCTGTCGGTGTGCAGCCGACCGGATCGGCGCCAAGCGGCGCGCCCGCTGGTAACGGCGTCCTGGGCAATATTCTCGGCACCCGCGCAGGAATGGCGGCGTTCGCGCTGAATCCCGAGGGCACGATGAACTTCGCCCTGTCGCGGCAGTTCGGCGCCCCGACTCCAGCGATGACGAACCTCGCCGCCGCCATGCGGTATCCGGCCAACTCGCCACTGCGCCAGATGCTGATGGGGCAGGTGATGAAGTCGGGCGCGATCACCACGCGCAACGGGGCGCTCCTTCCTAACGGCCAGTTCTTCCAGACTCCCAACCTGCCCGACGGCGTCGTGCTCAAGAACCCACTGGACCCCGCTGCCGGCGTCGTGTTACCCCAAGGGATGCCCCAAGCCGCTGCCGCGATGGCTGCCGCCAACGCCTACCCGAAGGAAGCGGCCAAGGCTGCCTACGCCTATCCAATCGCCTCAGCGGAGGAGGGCGCTCGCGCGCAGTTCACTCCGCAGAAGATCATCGGCCCCAATGGCGTCCCGGCGTATGTCTCTCAGGCGGCCGCCATCGGCGCAGGGTCCGCAGGTCAGCCGTTCCAAGCCGGCTATACGCCAGAGCAGGAGGCCCAAGGCAATACCTTTGGCAACGCCAGCGCCCAGCAGTTCATGCAGACGCAGAAGGACGCGCAAGCCGCGCAGATGACCGGGATTGGCTATCAGCAGGCGCTTGCGGACGCCAAGACGTTCCAGACGGGCAACTTCGCGGACTACAAGGGCAAAGCGCTGGCCGTTCTGAACGGCCTCGGCGTGCAGGTCGATCCGAAGGGACTCGCCAGCTATCAGGACATGTCGAAGATCCTCACGGGTGCGGCCATGCAGACCGCGCGGCAGATGGGCAGCAGGGAGGCGGCCCAGATCGTCAACAGCATCGTCAAGACGGCCAGCCCCAATGTCGGCCTATCGCCGCAGGGCTTCGCCCAGGTCGTGTCCTTCATGCAGGCCGGCGCGTACTCCAAGCAGGCCGAGGCTCAGGCAGAACAGCAGTGGAAGAACCAGGGCGCGGACCTCACCAACTTCCAGTCCGCCTGGACCGCGGCCAACATCCCGGGCCAGATTCTCTTCCAGCGTCTGACGCCGCAGCAGCAGAGCGACTTTGCGAAGGCCAACCCTGAGGCAGTGAAACAGCTCCGCATCGGCTACAACACGGCGTATCACTACGGATGGCTGCCGATCCTCAACTCCTTCCAGCAGGGGCAGTGATGGACGCTCCCGGCAATCCCTATGCGTCACTGACGCAGGCGCCAGCCGATCCGGCTAGCCTGCCTGACGTGCAGGGCAATCCATTCGTTGCGCTTTCCAAGGCGCCGTCCCAGAAGACCATCACACCCGTGGCGCCCTCCCCGTCTGAACTTGCCAAGCAGACCTTTGATGCTCTGCCTTGGTATCAGCGCGCCATGGTCGGTGCTGGCTCGCAATTCGTCAGCATGGCCCATGGGGCCGAACAGATTGGAGCGAATGTAGGCCATAAACTCGGGCTGTTCCCCGCCAATGACGTCCAAGCGGTGCAGTCGCAGGTAGACAACGACGCACCGTTTCAGGCGAACGCAACGCGCGGATTTTGGGGCGGAGTGGGGGCTACGTTGCCATACGTCGCCCCGGCTCTTGCCGGTCCTATCGCTGCTGGTCTTGGCGTCTCGGCCGATGCCCCTGCCGTTTCGCTTGGCGCCGCTGGCGACTTGATGGGCGCGCATCCGTTTGCAACGGCGGCAGCAGCGAACGCAGCCATTGGTTGGTTACAGGGTGTGCCAACTGGCGGCAACAGGCTAATCAACGCCGGGCTTGGCGCTGCGACGGGGGTACTCGGGGAAGGCATAGGCGCCACACTCGGGAAAACCGTCAACGCGATTGGCGGACGGCTCACCCCGCGCATTGCCGATGCGATTGCGGCAGCCCGTGAAGCCAAGGTCCCGTTGTCAGTGGGCGACCTCGGGAATGCCCCAGCACGGTGGGCCGAGGCGCTTGCAACCAAAGTCCCTGGGAGCGGCCAAGTGTCTGCCTTCGGCCGTCAGGCCGACGCCATCCACGCCATGGCCGCCATGCAGGCTGCCGATGTGGCGCCCGACATTGCTGCGCGCGTGGCCGAAGGAGAGCAACCGGGCGACATTCTCGCGCAGGCCGTCCGCGACAATTACCAGAACACACTCGCACAATCCCGCGCCCATTATGACGCCCTCGATAAAGCCATCACTGCAAGCGGGGCGGCCCCAGTAAAGCCAGTTGAAGCGCAGTCCGCAGTGCAGCAGGCCGTAGCCGAGTTCCCCGGTATTTTCTCGCAGGCTGGCGCGGACCTTCCTAAGAGCACGCAGACGACACTAGACGCCATTCACAACGGCGAACCCGTTTCGTTCGCTGACTTGCATCAAGCGCGCTCCGCCGTTCTGGCCGCAAAGCGCAACATCGCGCCGGGGCAGAATCGCTATCGGGCCTCGTTGCTTGCAAAGGTCGGGAGCGCCATTGATTCCGACATGAACGCCTGGACCTCTGAGGCCTCCAGCCACGCTCCAGTATGGGATGCGTTCCGAAACGCGCAGGACTACTACGCCAACAATGTTGCGCCGTTTTCCGACAAGGACGTGGCGCCGTTGCTGTCCAATGACTTCAACGCCGAGCGCCTCCCAAACAAGATCAGCCCGCAGGCTTACAACACGGTCCAGAAGCTCGCGCAGGCAGGTGGTCCCGAAGGCCAGCAAGCACTTCGCTACATCCTGACCTCGCGGCCCAAGAACGCGGCCACGCTGGGTGAGGGCTTCTCGGTGCCAAGGTTCGCCAACGAGGCGTCCAAGACGTTCAGCGGTCCGGCGCCCCCGAATGTCTTTGGTGAGGATGAACTAGCGAAGCTGCGTTCGCAGGCCGAAGTCGCGCGGCTCGCCAAGCGTGCCGGGATCTCCGCCAATGATGTCCAGACGGGCGCGCAGGCCATCCCGTTCCTTGAGGGGTTGGGCGCGCATGCGGCGACGGGAAGCGTGCCAGCGGCAGCGGCGACGATGGCTGGGATTGGGATCGGCACGCGGCTAGGGATGGGCGCATTGCGCAGCCCCGCCGTTGTCAATTTCTACGCGGCCAACCCGACGCTTAATCCCCTTTTGGCTCGATTGCTGAGGGGAGGGACGGCATCGGGGTCGGCTCGGATTGCGCAATATCTGAACGGCCTGGTCTCGGCGCAGCAGTAAACCGGGCCGGATCAGGGACGCGCTTGAATCCTGCGAAGTGAAGCAAACCTCCGACCCACTCCGAAATCGTGGTGGTGGTTGCGCGCATGAACGCAAAGGCGCCGATAGCCATTGCACCGGGCGCCGCAGCCCCAAAAGCGCCGCTGAATCCATTGCCGCCGTCAATGTAGTTGACGATTGCCGCAGCAATCCCGACGCCAGCAGCCAGCCCTATGACTTGCGCCATGCTTTTCTGTAGGCGTGGCGTGTTGCCCCATCGGATCAGGTGATACACGAATGGCCCGACGATGATGGCGAGTAACAGAGAAAGGCCCGTCAGCATTCCGTCACGGGACGCGAGAAAGTCATAAAACATGGCGTCGCGCCTCCGGTTGCTCGGGCGCAGGCGCCCCAAACGACGACCACCGTATCCCCACGGCGAGCGCGGCGGCAATCAGCCCCCACAGCCACGGCTTCGTGCTGAACACGATCCCGAGGGATAGGCCGCTAATCAGAAAGGCGACGAAGTAAACCACGAACCACACAACGGGAGTCGCGGCCCTGGGATTGCGCCCAATGATCGACGCGACGATTGCCACCGGAAGCAGGAATAGCAAGTAAACCATTGTGGCCACCACTTTCAGCCAGTTAACAAACGGACAATCGCCGGTCCTTCCGCTGTCGATGCCGACGACACCAAGCGCATGGGCGTACTTCGTCC
>VFSW01006314.1_pt1 | contig 17434 bp, 21 predicted proteins | sample 5358111 | NCBI WGS metagenome assembly VFSW01 (sample SAMN11554181, study PRJNA540505) | mine drainage metagenome | isolation source: sediment from site ElyBrook_90M | place: USA: Ely Copper Mine, Vershire, VT | collected 2017
CCGTGATGGCGCCCACGGGTGTCACCGCGTAGGTGCCGATCGCGGTCGCAGCCGCGCCACCGCCGCCGCCCGAGAAATTTCCGCTGGATGTGGTGGACCCGCAATCGGAGCCACCACCGCCGCCACCGGTGCACCACACACGCGCCTGCGTCACGCCCGCCGGAACCGTCCAGGTGCCGCTGGACAGCGATGCGCGGCGCCGACCGACCAGACTGCTGGTGAGATAGTTCCAGCTGGCGGCGCCATCTGCGAGCAGGCTCAGCACTTCGCCCGGCGCGACGGTGAAGCTGGTCGCACTTCCGGGCGCGATCGTGTCGCTGCCGGCGCGCGAGAAGGTGACGGTGTTGGCGGTCGCATCGACGCGCTGGATCACCAGGGGCATCGGATTTCCGGCCATCGCCGCCGCGGCCGGCAGCGTGATGGCAAGCGGCCCCGCGGTCGCATCAACCCGCAGCAGCCCGAGATTGGCGAGCGTCATCGCCCCGCTGGCGGTCAGCGTCGTCACCTGCGAGCCGGTCACGCGCAGAATGGCCTGGATGGCCTGCGATACGTTTGATTTGTCGGGCGTCAGCGCGGCCGCGACGACGACGTTCCGAAGTTCCTCCGTGATCTCATGGAACCACCACGCACCAGGGGTCGTCGGAGGCGTGCCGGTGCCGGGGTTGCCCGCTGTCGGATAGCCCTCTGTTGCGGCTGTTCCGGGAGACGGCGGCAGCGCCGCCGAGGTCGGATCGTCCATGCGATACATGGGTGCTCCTACGAATAGGCGAAAATCGGGATGGTGTGGGCGGGTGCGATCCGCTTGAGCTCGCATTCGAGGACGGCATTTCCCCAGGCGGCAAGCGGATCGGCGACAGTGCCTTGGGCAACGTTGAAGACCGTGACGGTATCGAGCGGAGCATTCGACTGCCATGCGAACGCCCACTGGCCGTCCGCGATTGGTGTCTCGACGGTCGAGACACCAACCTTGAAAGGCGAGAACTCGGTGACGGTGATCGTGAAGCCGAGATCGGCGGCGTAGGCTTCAAGGAACGGTACCGACTGGCCGCCGCTGTCGGTCAGTCTCGCAACGACCTGTCCCTGCCGCTGTTCCAGCGTGGGGCTGGGGCCGGCGCACGGATCGGGCAATCCGAGGGTTGCTTCCCACTCGGGAAGCAGACCCTGCGCCGTCGAGGGGAACGCTTGGACGAGTAGCGCCGGTCCTGCCTGGGCGAGCCTCGCCCAGGTCGGCACGAGCGCAGCGATGACCTGCGTCTGGACCGCATCGCCGTCACGCGGCCAGACGCGACCGCGGGGAAGCAACGCCTGGAACTCGCGGAGCATGTCGTCCGCTGCGTAGGTCGGCACCCCCATGTCAGCTTACGAAGGTGACGGTGCCGAGCACGAACAACTCGCCCGCTGTCGGGACAAGCGGGGCGCTCGGAGTGGTAACGCTGAATTGGTTGAGGCCGCTGATGGCGCCGAGCGCTTCGTACCACGCCGAGGCATCGATCGCTGGCCACGCCGCCATCGTCGATGGATCGACCGTCCCGCCCACGTTGCCCTGCCGCAGGAACATTCCCTGCAGTGCGGCCGTGATCGCCGCTTGCATCGCGGCCGTGTTGTTGGAGCCGAGATTGGCCACCGTGAAAGGGACCGGCGTCTTGACCGGCGATGTCGCATAGACCAACGCGGATGCAGGGCGCTGCGGGAAGATCGCGTTCGCCACCGCGAGCTGGTCTCCGGTCGCGGGGGCCGCCCTTGTTTCCCCCGAGGCGACTCCGTCCGTTCCGACCGGAAAGCCGCCGTTGCCGGCTTCGGTAACATCGAACATCGGATAGACCACCACGGTGCCCGCCCCGGCCCCGTTCGGCGCCACCCAGGCGCGCGTCACGCCCGGCACCGTCAAGGCCCACTCGACGTAGTCCGCTGCATTTCCGCCGTGCGGGGGGGCGGCATACGCCTGCAACATGCGGGAGCGAAGGCTGTCCTGGCTCTCCTGGTCGGCCCCGCCCGTGGCCGCGGTGCTGATCGTCACCGCGCCGTCGATCCCCCCGATCGGGCTGGCAAATGTCAGAACCGTCCCCGCGGCGGCATTGCCGGTGCTTCCGGCGACGCCACACGCTACGCCGACGGTGACGGGCGCGCCGCCAACGACCGCGGCAGCTGCCATGGTTGTATAGGTCACGCCGTCGTCGCGCGAGAGAACCGCCGCCACGGGGACAGCGCCTGCCGATCCGGTAATGGTGATCGCCCCGGCAGCCACGCTTGCGTCCTTGAGGGTGATGCCCTTGAGGGCCGCCCACCCGAACAGGTACTCGTCGGTCGCGGTGAATGGCACCGCTTGGCGGGCTATCCAGTCCTGATAACCGTAGTGGCCGTGCGCCATGCCCGCCTCGACCTGGGCGAGGATGCGAAGCACCGACCCTTGCGGAAGCGGCGCGAGGCCCGGCAGACCGGATGTGATATCGGATATTGCCTGCTGGCGCAGTTGCGTGAGGGTCGGACGCAGATACGGCATGTGAGGCCTACCCCGAGGCGGACGATTGCTGGAAGGCGGGCCATTGCAGGCCGTAGGTAACGGTCAAGGCGCCGCCGCCGGGGGGCCGGACAGTCACCAGGATCGCCATTGCCCCCGCATCGATCCATGAGGTTTGCACATCGACCGTCGCGGCGATGCCGTCATCCACAAGCCATTGCAAGGCCTCGGCGCAGTACCGCTGCGCTTGCACCAGGAGGCCCGCCGCGGATGTCTTCTTGGCACGATCAAGCAGCCATAGGCGCGAGCCGATCTGCGAGCCGGTGTAGGTGTCCCCCCACCAGCCGCGCCGGTCCCGGCTGCCGTCGGGCGGAACCGAGTCGACCGGCGCCCTCCGGTCGGTGAAGAGCGAAACAAGCACCGCAGCCTCGATGTCGTTGCCGAGGCCGACATCGCCGGCGGCCAGAGACCAATCGCCGCGCCAGCGGGCCTCGTCCCACAAAATGGCGATGTCGGTCATTCTTGCGGCGTCGGGATGGATGTCGTTGCCGTCGAACTGCCGCTCTGGACCTCGGGAACCGGGTGGGTATGGGCATCGTAAACGGCGCGCGAGCCGGCGACGGTGTGCGGATTGGTGGCGTAGTTGTCGATGATATCCCCCGACACTTTCAACAGTGGCGTGTTCATCACCACCTCGGTCACCGCGTTGATCGTCAGTGTCGTTGCGCCATTGACCGTCACGGGAGCGGCATTGGCTGCGACGACGATGCCGCCGGCGGCCGTGAATTGAACCGATCGGCCGAAGGCGTCGTAAATCCACACCTCGCCCGGTGCGAGGCGGCGCGGCCGGTAGCCCTGGTGGTTGCTGGCGATCGCGACGCCGTTCGAGCGGTCCCCGGACAGGAACGCGAGATGGTGATCGGTGCCGATCGGCGGGCTGGATGCCACGCCGAACAGCTGGAGACTCGGCACACCGTCCCGCACTTCCTGCCCGGTCATGACGATTTGGAGCTTCTGGACAGGTCCGCTCTCGTCGGCGGCTCGCGACGTTCGCCCGACCCCGAAAGTCATCGCCACCCGGCGCCAAAGAGGCAGCATCCTGTTCATGGCGCGCGGACCTGCGGAAGCGTGGGCACGACTTGACCGGGATGCAGGGCTTCATAGACCTGCCAGTCGAACGGATAGAGCAGGATGGGGTTCGGTTCGAACGCCTGTGGCGGCATCAGGAGCAACTCGGCGACGGTGCCGCGCTCCCGCGAGACGATATAGGTCACTTCCGAAATCACCCAGGTCTTGTCGATCAACCCGAACTCGGGGATGTGCACGCGCGTTTTCGCGTTCGGCGCCCACAATGCCCCCGCCGAGTCCCGCCAGGAATCGCAGGTCAAACGGACGGCTTGCGACCGTCCCCACCGTCGCGCCATTTCCCACCGCGCCCGCTGGGCCGCAACGGCAAGCCCGTTCATCCCCTGCTCGCTGACGAACAGCAAAGGCCGGTAGCGAGACACACCGGGATCGTATGCGACACCGTTCGGGACCATGTTCGAAGACGGCATCCCGCCGGCGGATGCGACATCGCTGTAGACATCGACGGACTGGACGACCGCCTCGTATTTGGAAAACCGCCGGTCCACCGACAACGCGCCTTCCGCGGCCTGGATATTCGAGCCGGTCTCGAACCCAGACACCATGCGTCCGGTTCCGATCTGCGAGAGGATCAGGTTTCCGTCTACGCCATCGTATGCGAGCAATGCTGCCCACCGCGTCACCCGCTCGATGATCTCCATCGGCGTTTCGGTCAGCACCACTGCGAACTGACCGATCATCGGTCCGCTTCCCGAGAGCGTTTGCACCGAGATGCCGAACGGCGCCGCCAACCGCTGCGCGAGCGCAAGCGGTGTGGTGTTGTTGATCTGATAGGTCGATATTTCAGCCGAGCAATCGACGAGGTCTTCGCACTTGCTTCGACCTTGGACGCGGACCGCATGTCGATCCGGCGAGATCGACGGCATGTAGCGGTCGACATAGCCCGTGAGCAACAGATCGGCGCCGGCCTTGATCTGGCACGCATCGCCGGGCTTGACCCAGAGTTGCCCGGGCTGTCCCGGGAAGCGCTCGGTCACCGCAATATCGAAGTCGGCGGGTACCCTTTCGCACCCGCGCGTGATCCGGACATCGAGCCAGCCCGACCAGGCACGCCCCGCGACGATCAAGCTCACGTCTTCCGATGGCATAGGGGTGTCCTACGACGCGAGAGCAAGAAAGCTTGTCGGCATGAAGCCCGGATGGATCGGGTCGGCACGCGTGATCAAATCGTCCGCGCGGGTGGCGTCGCCATAGAGCCGGTAGGCCAGGGCGAGCGCCGGGAGGGGCGCGGGAGTCGCCACCGTCACGAGGTGCGGCAGGTTGGCCCCGCGGGCGGCGAGGTCGGCGACGATCGCGGCGCGAACCTCGCGGAGGGCGGAGTACGAGAGGTCGTCCCCGGCGTCGGCCGCAAGCAGGATCTCCGCGTCGAAAAGCGCCGAGACCTGCTGGGTCAGCGCGGCCGCGTCGTCGAATGAGGTGGGCTGATAGGCGGCGGTCGCCAACGCAAGGCTGAAAAGGGCCGTGCGCCGCATCAGCGCCGAGGTCGCCGTCACCGCAACGGCGATGGCCGCCGACAGGGGATTGCCGGCCGCTGGCGCCGGAGAACCCTGCGCATCGAGGCCGAACGTGGCCAGGGGAGCAAGCAGCCTGATCTGGTCCGCAGGGTCGGCAGCGACGGCGCGAACGGCCTCCATCAAGGCCGCCGCGCTGCCGGCGAAGGCGTCGGTTGCAACGGTCACAGCGCCCCCCCTTTGTCGGCAAGATCGGAGGATGCTGCGCCAACCGCAGTGACGTTCGACACCGCGCCGGCGAGAAGACCCGCGACCGCGGCCGAGAGGCGCCCCTGCGCGTTCGTGGCGGCGGCTGCGGGCGCCACGGCGCCGGATGGCGCTGCGGACATCCGTCCGGCGCTGTAGCGGCCAAGATCACCGCCCACGATGGCGCCAAGGCCGCCTACGGACGCGAACAGGGCGCGAGGATCGCGCACCAGCGTCTGGGCGAGCGCCGTCCACTGCGCGGCCTGGAACGCCGCCTGCCCGGCTACCGGAGCGCCTTCGGCGAAGGCCGGCCCGGCGGTCGCCCCGCACTCCGACCCCACCGAGGATGTTCCGGACGAGACGGCATCCGCGGTCGCGGATTGCGTCGAGTCCGAAAGCACCGGGAAAAGCTGGTTGCCCCCTTGGGCGAACTCGAACTCGAACTGGACTACACGCCCGAGCTCGCGCCGCTCCGATGCCCCGAACGTGAGCAGGCTGACCGACAAGGGACCGAGCGAGGGATGGATCAGCAAGCCGGGGCCACGCAGTTCCGCCGCCGCCGCCATGGCGTCCCGGATCAGGTAGCAGTCGTCGCCCACGGTGAAGCCGGAAATCGTGAGGGACCGGGTCGCCCGCCCCATGTCCTCGACCCACGGGGTGTCGCGGAACGGGTATTCATGCACCGCTTGGCGACGCCCGAACCGCTCGCCGCTGTCATAGACACCGAAGGGGACGCCCCGCCAGGAGGCGGGCAGAAGCTGGTCGATCCATGTGAACCCGCTCACGGGACAGGCTCGGGTGGCATGGCGAACCGGACCAAGGGTGGCGCTCCCCAAATTTCTCCGGATGTGTGGGCGGACGCGCGGCTTCCGTCCGGAAAGCCGCCGAGGGTGACATGCAGGTGCGCCTTGCCCCCCGGCGCAATCGCCCCGGCCGGTGCGTGGGGAGAGCCTCCGCGCGCAGGAACCGACGCCGCCGCGCCCCGCGCCGAATAGTCGGCGATGGTGGCAATGTACCGCTGCGTTTCGACCGGAAGGTGGCTCGGATCTCCCGTCCTGGCGAAATACTTGACCCCCGCGTTCTGCGGCCCGGCGTTGTAGGCCGCCTGGGCGACCGCGTAGTCGCCATGGAAGCGGCGCAGGAGTTGCACGAAATACCGTTCCCCGCCGTTGATATTCTGGCTCGGCACCATCGGATCGACACCCATGTCCCGCGCGGTGCCGGGCAACAGTTGCATGGGTCCGATGGCGCCGGCCGCGCGCACGTAGACGACCCCACCGCCGTCCGCGCGGGCAAGTGCCGCCATCCGGGTCGGAGCGAGGCCGAGCGTCTTGGCGTGGGCGCGGACCATGCTCTCGATCTGCGGCGACAGCGGGGGCGGATGGTATCCGACGCCCTTGCGGTTCATGTAGCCGAGCGACTCGCGTTCGATCATGCGCCGCCGAGCCGCCGCGGCGGGTGCGTTGTTGGCGGTGTCCCCCGAAAGCGCCAGAGGAATTCCCAACGCAGACGCGACACCGGCCCCCGTCACGCCCGATCCTGGAACGAGGGCAAGAAGGCGCAGAAGCCTGACAATCGGCGCGCTGACCGTCGCGATCCAGCTGCCGGCGATATAGACCGCGATCGCTTCAAGCGCGGTCTTCCAGCCGCCTACGGTCCGGGCGATCGCATTGACGTCGGCGAGGAACGCTTGCAGCCCTTGCGCGACCTTCGTCCAATTGATGCTTTCGAGCCATGCGGCGAACTGCCGCACGTAATCCGCGATCTTGGTCGCGATGATCTGGCGGTTTTTGGCGACCCAGGACGCGAGACCATCGAGCAGTGGGCCGAGAACCGGCGCGAGCCGCGCGGCGATCGAATTGCCGAGACCTTGCACGGAAAGCGAAAGTCGTGTCTGCGCCCGATAGAGCCGATCCGCCTCGGCGACCTGCGCCCGGCTCATCACGCCGTACCGCCGGGCCTCGGCAACATATTCGGCGATCCCGGCCGACCCGAGGCGGAGAAAGGGGAGAAGCTGCTCGCCGGCGGCGCCGAAGAGCCGGGTGGCGACCGCCGCCTGGGTGAACGGATTGCGGATCGCCTTGATCTTGTCGGCAACCTGGGGGAGCAGCTGCGAACTGGTCTTCATCGAGCCGTCGGCGTTGCGCGCGGCCACGCCGAGCGCGTTCCACATGTTGACGAATCCCATGGAAGCGCGGCCGGCGGCCATGTCGTTCAACTGTTGGCCGAGGGCCTGCATGCCCGAAGTCAGCACTTCGCCGCTTGTCCCGGCGAGCCTCGCGGCGCCTTGAAGGGCCATCAGCCGCGCGGGGAGAATGCCAAGGTTCGTCGCCGTGATGCCGAGGCGGTTGCCGAAGTCGGCGAAGGCTGTCGTCAGCCGGATGAGGCCCGCCACCGACGCTGCGTCGGTGATCAGCGCGAGCGGCGCCACCACCCGCATGAGGTTCCGCGCGACATTCAGCGTTGTCGACGCCATGCCGCGGAACCCGTGCACGACCCGGTCGATTCCGGTCACCTTGGCGAAGCGCTGGATCTGGCCATGGAGGCGCCTGGCCGGCGCGGTCATGGAAGCGAGGCGCTTGTTGATCGCGTCGATCTGCCTGCTGGCTTGGTCGACGACCGAGATCGTGACCGAGACTCCGGACCCAGGCATCATTCACCTCCGGCTTCGTCGCGGGCGATGAGGCTGGCTTGTTCGCACCACCAAACGATCTGCGATCCGGCGAGGTCGTAGATGGCGGCCGGCGGCGAACCATAGAACTTGGCGAGGCGCGGGATCAGATCGCGCCAGTTTTCAGGCCAGCCTCGATAAAACCCGCGAGGAACTGCCACCCTTCGTTGAGGCGCGAGATCGGCAGGCGCTCGATCACCCGCCGGTCGACGCCGGCAACCGCGGACAGCAGCGCGATCTGGTAGCGGCGAACGCCGTCCGCCGTGACAGCGCCCTTCATTTCCGCCTCGGCGCGCATCACCTCGCCCGCGGTCGGCTCCCGGAGGATGAGCCGATCCCACTTGCCCCCGCCGACTTCGATCGGCGGATCAAGCTCGATCACCATGGAGCCGGCCGGCTCCGGCATGCTCTCGGCCATGTTCCCGCTCATGTCGCCACGATCTCCTGAACGTTGTCGCCCTCGAAGCGGACCTCGAAGCTGCCCTCCTGGGTCTTCACCTCCTGCGGATCGACGCACCACATCCCGGTTCCGACGATGGTCTTGCCGTTCGCCTGGACGACCTGAACCGTGCTGTTGGTCATGGAGTTGAAGGCCAGCACGCTGATGCTGCCGGCGTCCCTGAGTGTGCATGCGATGTGCCCCTGCAGGGGCATTTCGCTGTAGCCATGCACACCGTCCTGGCCGACAAGCGTCTCCCGCTTGAGCTTCGATGGCGACCACACAAGGTCGCCGACGACGTTGAATGCGGTGCCGTCGATGAGGATGGACGCGATACCGGCGAGCCGGCGCGCGGTAGTGGTGCCCGACATGGGAACTCCTCCGGAAAGGGGGTGCGGATCGCGCGGGGGCGCAGATCAGGGCAGCGATCAGGTGCTGGTGAACTGGATCAGCATCGCGATCTGTTCGAGCTGGTTCGCCAGATTCCACGGAAGCAACAGCTTCACCAACCCGTTGCCCGCGTCCTGCGCCTGGACATTCTGCGCGAATGCGTCGGGGTTCTGCATGTAGCCGCCGGCGGCGAATTCGTAGGCCTGCCCGGTCACCGCATCCCGGATGAAGGACGGACTGACCATGTTCGACCCCTGCGGGATGCGGGTGCCGTCCGAGACCAGCTTCTTGCGCGCGAAGAGGGTTTGCAGCCGGATGCGAGTCTGCCGGATCAGATAGGCGAGCGTAAACATCCGTTCCGCATTCAGGTAGGAGTCGTCGGGGGCACCGCCGGGGTTCTTCTGGTAGGTGGTGATGATGCGCTCGATCCTGGTTACGCCGGCATCGTCGACCGTGCAGGTCGAGATGCCGTCATACAGCAACGTGTTGCGTGCGGTGATCCCGAAACGGTTCGACGCCTGTGGCCCGAGGACATTGAGCGCAATCGTATTGAACGGAAGCGCGGGGTCCGCACGCGAGCTGACCGCGCAGTTCGCCGTGATGTCGGCCGCCCAAAGCCAGGGCGGTGTGGGGGTTCCCCAGACACCCATGATCGACCCGTGCTGGCTGTTGCGCGTCGCCCCGAAGGTGTTGATGTTCGCCAACGTGTCCTGATGGCAGGCAAAATAGTGACCGAAGAGCTCCTGCTGCCAGGACCAACGGCCGGTGGTGTCGTTGAGGAACGTTTCGAGATTGGTCAGCGAGGTCGCGTCCGAGTAGGGCATTGCGATGAAGTCGAAGATCATGTCGCCGAGGTTCGCGAGGGCTGCGGCCAGGCCCGCGGACGGATTGGTCGCGCCGCCCGACATCTCCGTGATCGTAATTCCGATGTCCCCGGGCGTCGCTTCGCCTGCCGCTGCGCCGCCGTAGTTGAGCCAGATCGAGATGTAGTTTCCGGCGAGCCCTTTGTTGTCGGCGGAGATCGTGACAGTCCCGGAAGCCGCCGCCGCAAACACAGGGAGCGAAGGCGAGGCTCCGTTGATCGCGGCGGCCAGATTGCTGGCGATCGCGGTCGAGCTGTCGCCCAGGTTCACCGGAACGAGCACACGCTGGCCGGCGATGTAGATCGCAAGCGTTCCGGCGTTCAATGGGGAGCCAACAATGGCGATCGATCCCGTCGCCGCGGCGGACGATGGATCGTCGGAAAGCGGCAGGCACCAAAGCTCGCCGAACGTGTCGCTGGTGCGGTACTGGCGGACCATCGCCGCGAGCATCGAGGTCGCGCCGTATTGCGTGATTGCGTCGCCGACGCCAGCCGACAGGGCGGGGATGCCCGGTGTGCCGGTTTCGCCGCCCCCGGTAACCATCTGCCCGATCAGCAGGGCGCGCTGGTTGACCTGTCCGGTGTTCGCGAGCGACGGATCGATCTCGGCGAATACGCCCGGGACGCGGTTCGAGGTCGGGTAGACCTTGAAGTTGATCTGGCCACTCATGCCGCGTTCCCCTCACCAACGGCTTGCGCCGGCGGCGCAGGCGGGTTGCAACGGACGATCGCCCCGTCCCTCATATGGAGGAGCCAATAGCTGGTCTCCGGAACCTCGGCCCCGGTCTCGGGAAGCGGGCGCAACGTGATGGGATCGCGCACGATCAATCCCGCGCGCGCTGGCTTGACGAACATGGCTGTCCTCACTGTGGCAGAGGGGTATCGAACGTCTCCAAGGTCACGCCCGAAACCGGGTCGGAGACGGTGGCTTGGATGTCGGTAAGCGGCCGGACGGCCGGCTGCCATCCATCCGCATCGGTGACGGTCTCGTCGAGGCAAAACTCCCACTGGTAGAAAAGCCGCGCCCTATCGAACTCCAACAGACGGCCGCCCCCATACCAGAACCCGCGCGCCTCGCGGGTCGTGTCTGGCCGCCAATTCAGGAGAACCCCGAAGAGCGCCGAGCGCATCGCCTCGTATTGCTCGACGGGCGATTGGCCCCGGCGATCCGCTGCGGCCGAGAACTCGACGATCACGCCGATCCGGACAGTCACCAACTGCCGCAAGCCGTTCATGTCCTCGTTCGGCTCGGCCGTCTCGTCGAGCGGCACGACGAACGCCGAGGGGAACTCCATCCAAACCGATGCCTCAAGACCCCTTGCGAAGGCGGCCGCACCGGCGATCCGGCCGTCCAGGAACGGCACGCCGTTCCGCAACTGCATGAGCACCGCATCGAGGTTCACGGCTTGAGCCGGATGAATGCGACGCCGCCTTCGAGGGCGCTGCGGAGCCGCGTCGCGATCGACCCCTCGCGCTGGCCGAGCGCCAGGGTAAGGGACGGCCTCGGCGCGATGATGTGCGCCGGGTTGCCGACGCCGCGCCGGCGCCCCCGTCCCGCGCTGCGCGGTTGTCCCCCCTTGGGGCGCCCGACGCCCTTCGCGCCGAACTCCACAAACCGGCCATAGAAGGCGGCGGCCGCGTCGAAGACGCGCACGGTCAGACCGCTTGCCGTCAGTTGCCCGCGCGGCGCGTGCGCGAGGGTGCCGCTGACGCGCGCGGGCGGCTGCCCCGGCGCCGATGCGGTCCAGGTCTTGCCATCCTGCGTGTAGGTGCGGCCACCGCCGCCGGCGGACCGCAGCGAGCGCGTGAGGGCAGCAACCTCGCCACCGGCGCGCCGCAACGCGGCCCGGATGTCCCGGCGGTCGAGCGCGAATATGCCGCCGCCGGAAAGCGTGACGCGGACGCCGACGCTGATCCGGTCGCTCATCGCGCGCTCTCCAATTCAGCCTCGACCTCGATGAACCGTTTGCGCCCGGCCACTTCCTTGACGCGCCGGACGCGGAACACTTCGGTTCGGGTGGAACTCTGGCGATAGGGGTCCGTGGCCGGACTGGTCTGTTGCACGATCGGCCCGGTTTGCCGGAGGATCACATGGCGGTTGTCGATGTAGTCCAGCCACCGCATCGTGATCCGGTGTGTCACAGGCGTGTCGGTCTGCTGCGCCGACCAGAAGGTGAGCGCGCCGATCGGTTGGATGTCCGCCCGCGCGGTCGCGACCGGAACCAGCGTCTCGGTTACGCCCGCGTCCTCGATGGACGGTGCCTGATCCCGCCGGGCGATCGTCACCAACCAGCGAAGGCGCCCGATTTCCGTCTTGTCAGCCACCGAACTTCATCACCCGGTAGGGCCAGAGCAACGCTTCGACGGCCGCGGGAGGCTCGCCGTCGCCGTCGCCGCGGTGCTCATAGAAGTAGGCCGTCATCATGAGGATCGCTTGCAGGATCGGCTGGGGAACCGCCGATCCCGATGCCCCGTAGCCGGCGACGAAGTCCACCTCGATGTGCTGGACGAAGGTCGGATACGTCGCGGAGATCATCCGGACCACGCCTGGCTCGATCAGTGCATCCACCAGGAAGTCGGTGCCGGCGACCAGCGCGGTCGACGTGCCGTCCTGATCCACCACGGTCACGCCCGACACCGATTGGAGAGGTGGCCTCGGCAGTTCGAGGGGGCGGTTCCAGACCTGCTGGAACGACAGCATGATCGGCAGCACCATGAGGGGCATCGGCAGCAGCGGGAGCGCGCCGGTTGGAGGCGTCTCGGCCATCACCCAGCGAAGCGTCTGCGTGATCAGCGAACGGTTGAGCCATTGCTCGGCCCATGCCCGCGCGCTGGTCAGGTAGAAGGCGGCCAGAACGTCGTCGTCCTGGTCGAGGCGGAGGTGCGATTTCACCAGATCGAGCGCGAGCGGTTCGACGGCCGGCGCAGCCGTCACCGCGAGGGCGGAGTACATGCGCCCGCCCTTCCGTCAGTCCGCCTTGGCCGCCGCGGGGGCCTTGCGGGTCTTCTCGGCGGCGGTCTCCTCCGCCTCCGGGCGCGGCTTGGCGACGCCCAGGATCGTACCCGCGCCGAGGCGCTCGATATGCGTAGCCTCCGCGGGCGGGAACGCTGCCGTCTCTCCGGCATTGTAGATGCGATACTGGCGGGTGAACTTCACGACGTGCATTGCCCGCTACCTTACGGTGCCGGAACGTGCGCGGTGCCGGCGAAGGTGGCGTGCGCGAGCGCGGCCACCGTGTCGGTACTCGCCGCGGACAGGTCCGGGGTCCAGTTGAACCGCACATAGCGGTAGGCGGACGTGAGATCGGCACCGACGCGGACGACACCTCGCACGGTGCCTCCGCCGGTCGGACCGGTCGCCACCACGCCGGGTGCCACCGGCGTCGAGAAGGTGGTCCATGTGGTGCCGTCGGGGCTGTGCGCCACCGTCACCGCGTTGATGCTCAGCGTGTTCGACGCCCCGAGCACCGCCTCGTAGGCGATACCGAAGGCGGCGCTCAGCGGGACATTGAGCGCAATGCGGTCGATGGTCAGGCCGGTCACCGCGACGTTGTTGCCGGCCCCCCCGGCCGTCGCGGTAGTGTGGGCGGACGCCGCCACCGACTGCGTGAGGTCGGCGATGTCCTTCTGGAGAACGATGTCGGCCATGTAGAGGCCTCCTTTCATGGGTTGCGGGCCGGCCGTTGGGCGGACCCGATCCTGACTGTTGCCGAACCCGCGCTTACGAGATGGCGGGTGCCCAGCGGACGCCGCTGATCACCGCAACCGCCTCGTCGTGCCGCATCTGGAAGTCGTGCTCGGCGATCCCTCGGATAAGCGTTTGATCCGCCTGGAACACCGACACGGTGTTGCCAAGGGCGTCCACGTAGGTTCCCTCGCGCGAGACCGCGAGTTCGAGGGTCATGCTGTCCAGGATCATCGCCTGCGACATCTCGGCCATGTAGATTTCCGAGCAGTCGTTGCTCGCGCCGACCGTGAGGTTGATCGGAATTTGCGTGGTCGTCTTGAACGGCACCCCGAGGAGCGTCTTCGTGGTGGTCATCTCCTCGCGGTAGACATAGAAGCCGTTGGCGTTCTGCACATTGAGCAGGTAGTTCTTCACCCGCGGATGCATCATCCAGACCGGATTTACGATCGGGACATTGCCGGTTTCGATCTTGTTGAGCGCGCCCCCAAGCTCGGAGGCCGCCGTCGACAGCGTATAGCTCGCGTTCGACGTGATGAAGTTGCCCGGCAGGCAGAACGACAGCATACCTTTCGGCGATCCCTGGGTGCCGTCCCCGCGAATGAAGGCAAGGTCCTCGCGGCGCGCGATCACCTGCGCGAGATCGTCACGAACCATCGCATCGACGCTCGGGTCGCTGTATCGCAGCAGGTCGTTCCCGATCGGCACCAGAGCGGTGAGCTTCTTGTAGGTCGCGACGACCTGATCGACCGCCTGCTGGCTCGCCGGGATCGCCTGGACCTCGGCGCCGAAGCGGGCGGTGGCGGCCTGGCTCGGCCGCGGCAGGGGCATGGTGCCCCGCGGCATCGGCAGGCCGCGCGGCCCGCTCGATCGCACCGCGGTCAGCGGGCGGAGAAGCTCGATGATCGCAGCCACGTAATCCGGGGGCACCATGAAGCCGCCGGCCGGGCCGCTGCCCGCGACCAGCGCCCGGGTGACGGGATGGCTCTCGCCGTAGACCTCAAGCGCCGCCTGCCGAGCCGAGTAGATGTTGCCGCCGCCAAGAGCGATCATCTTTGCGGCGCCCGCGATCACGAGGGTCTTGTCGTCCTCATGGCTTCCGGGCTTGCGCACCTGGACGGCGACAGCGCGGCGCGCGCCCACGGTATAGGCGCGCCCGTCGCCGCCTTCGGTCGCGGCGTCGCCGGCGCCATCGGCGTCCTTGGCCATGGCACCCTCGATGGTCGTGACGCGATCGTCGAGGCGCTGGATGCGCCCCTCATGGTCACGGATCGAGTCCTTCAGCCCGTCGAGGCGCTTCGCGTCCTCATCGGGCAGCGTTTCACCGTCTGCGAGGGCGGCTTCGCGCTGCGCAATCGCCGCGTAGTCGGCAACGAGGCTGCGCTTCTTCTCGACCAGCTTGGCGCGCGAGCGCCGCAGCTCGTTCAGACTTTCCATGTCCGGCTCCGGTGGTTTCACGCGGCATCGCGTGCATGATGGCCTTGCCCAAGGGCCGGTCGGGGCAAGCCCGCACCTGTGCGGCGCGGACGGTCAGGTGCCGGCGATGGCACGCATCCGGCGATCGAAACGGCGGCGGGGGTCGTCGCCGAAGGGGGCGGATCGCGCGATGGCGGCGGCACCGGCGCGGAAGCGCGCAACCTGTGGCATCGCCGCGGCTTCGATCGTGGCCGCGGCGGCATCAACGTCGCCATCGGTCAGCAATTCGGCGACTTCTTCAGCGGTCATCGCCAGGAGGGCGTCCCCAAGGCGCTTGAGCACATCGCCGAGCATGGCGGGCACCTTGCTGCCGTCATCCTCCGCCGCCGCCTCCATTTCGGCGCTGCATTTCACCCAACCGAGTTGGTCGAGCAGATGCGCCAACGCCCCGACATCCCACAATCCGCGAACAACCAGCCCGCGGGTGATCCGCGCCCGCATGCCGCGCGAGTTTTCGCCCGCGGTCGCGGATGCCGTACTACGCTCCGCGGGCATTTGCGCCGCACGTTCGGTGATCAGCGCGCCACGCACGGCCGGGATCGAAACGAAAGAGAATTCGAGCATTTCCGCCTTGACGATCCTCTGGCCGCCTTCGCTTCCGTCGTCGACCTGCAGCGGGTCGATGCCCACCGAGACCGCGTTGATCACCCCGGATCGGATGAGGCCGTAAACCTCGTCTGCCTTCGGGCTGATCCCCTCGTCGGGGAACTGGACCAATGCCTCAAGCGAACCGCCCGACACTCCGATCTGAATGGCCCGCGCAACCGGCCGGTCCGCATCGTGCTGCCAGAGCACCACCGGGTTGGTCTTGTAAGAGGAAAGATCGACACCTTCCGAGATCAGGACGATGCCGTCCCTGCCGACCTCTGGGGTCGAGCACACGACGCGCACCTGCCGGCGGTCGGCGAGGACATTGGTTTCCGTGGGGAGGGCCTGGCGCCTGATGGTCATGGATCACACGAGCTCCGCTATGCCCGCGGCGACGAGGGCCTCTGCCTCCGCCTGCGGGAACGCCGCCGTCTCTCCGGCGCGGTATTCACCCCCCCGGACGGGATACCCGCCGCGGAAGCATGGCCAATAGGATGCGGTGAACCTCACCGGCGTGGCGGACCCCGGGCTGGCAATCTGGTCGTCGGAAAGCGCGATTGCCGCCACGACCCAGGTATCCGGGAGCGCGAAGGCGCCGCTCTGGTGCGCCGGCACAAATCGCCTCCATGTGCCGATCTGGCGCAGCGATGTGGTGGTCCCCGACATCAGACGACCGCCTGATCGACCGTTTCCGAGGACAGAGGCCGCAACGAGCCGTCGGGCGCCGGCGCATCGGACGCACCCTCCGCGGGGGGCCGGCCGCCGCCGCCGGTCGGTGCCGCACCGATCGCCTCCATGTTGAGCGGTTGGAGAAAGGCGTCGCCGCCCTTGTAGGGGTTGAGGCCTTCACGCCTCCGGGCCTCGTTGCGGTTCATTACCCCGGTATTGATGGCGATCTGGTAGGCTTCCATGCGCGACTTGAAATCGCCGCGCAGCAGCTGGTCGAAGTCGAAACGGAAGCGCCGGTCCCCTTCGTCGTTGAAGAGGAGCGTCCGGCCGAGCCGCTGCTCGATCTCTGTCGCAAGCGGTTGCAAGGCATCGTTCACATACGCCTTCTCCGACAATTCGAGATTGTCGAAATGGGCGTTTTCGAGCGCTTGGACCTTGTGCGGCGGGACGCGGAACATCGAGCATATCTCGATGCGCTGGAAGCTGCGCGTTTGCAGGAATTGCGCGTCCTCGCTGGTCATGCCGATCTTGGCGAAGTCGAGGCCTTGTTCGAGAACGGCCACCTTATGGCTGTTCTGGACCCCCCCGTAGGTGTCCACCCACGCTTTGGCGATGCGATCGGCTGCTTCCGTGCTGAGCTTCGCCGGCGTCTTGAGGAACCCCGCCATCTGGGTGCCCTGCCGGCACAGGCCCCCGCCGGGCGGGGGGGGGGCGCGGGCAAGCCCTAAACCTTCCTCCGCGGCGGCGAGCGGGGTGACCCCCATATACCCGCCGTCGACGCAGAACGGATTGCGGAGGTGGATGACGTCATCCTGGTGAAGCGTCAGGCCATCGCCCACCATCGGGTGCGATACGAGGTAGAAAAGCCACCCCTTCGGCGAAAGCAGAACCGACACGCGATCCCAGTTGAGGGGGATCAAGCCGAGCGGCTCGCCCCCGGGGCCGCGCATCACGACCGCAACCGCGTTGCCGCGAAGGGCGACCCCGACGAGCATGTAGGCCCAGAACTGGAAGGGCGTCATCCAGCGGTTGGGACGACGCAGCAGAACGTTGATCGGATGGTCGGTGTCCGGCTCGTGGCCGCCATCGCGGAGAAGGCGCCTCAAACCGAGCGGCATCTTGGCGATGTCCTCGGCCAAGCACTTCACGCAGGCATAGACGGTCGCGCTCTGGATCGCCGAGAGCGGCGTGACGGGCACCCCCGTGTTCGAACCGCCCCCGCCGAACATGCCCCACATCATCGGTGTGGGCCATGAAAGGCTGTAGTCGCGCGCCCCCCGGCCCCCCGGCCCGCGCCCCGACCCGCCCCAGGCCGCGCCGCAGGGCGGGACCCCCCAAACAAAAACGGGGCCC
>VFSW01006315.1_pt1 | contig 17433 bp, 18 predicted proteins | sample 5358111 | NCBI WGS metagenome assembly VFSW01 (sample SAMN11554181, study PRJNA540505) | mine drainage metagenome | isolation source: sediment from site ElyBrook_90M | place: USA: Ely Copper Mine, Vershire, VT | collected 2017
CGTCGAGCGAGGCCGTCGCTTGCTGCGGGCCGAGGAGCTCGAGCGCCGTCGCCGCGAACGGGCAGCATCGCCGGCGCCGCGCGTTCACCGGGCTCCTGCGCCCGCGATCCCCCTCGAGCAGATGCAGGCCGACCTCGCGCGCCTCTTCGGCCCGGCGTGGAAGCCGTCGGGAGGCCCGTCGTGACCGCCGGACCCAGGAACTTGCGTACCCGCGTACCTGCCGATAGGAGAACCCCCATGCTCACGGTCGCCGTGCTCCAGCAGAAGGGCGGGAGCGGCAAGACGACCCTGGCCATCAACCTCGCCGCCGCTGCGCACCTCGACGGCGGCCGCGCCCTGGTCGTCGACATGGACCGGCAGGCCAGCGCCTTCGACTGGAGCGCTGCGCGCCAGGAGGGCTCGCCGCTCGACGGGCTCGCCGTGGTGAAGGCGGATCGGGCGATCGCGCTGCCGCGGTTCAAGGAGATCGCGCGCGGCTACGACTACGTGTTCCTCGACGGCCCGCCGCGGCTCGGCGACGTCACGCAGAGCGCGGCCGTCGCCGCCGACGTAGCGGTGCTGCCGATCCAGCCGGGCCCATTCGACTTCTGGGCCGTCGCCGAGACGCTCGAGTCGCTCGACCAGGCCGACCAGATCCGCGAGCAGCTCGGTCGCCCCCCGATCCGGCGCGTCTTCGTCCTGAACCGCGCGGGCGCGCACACGCGCCTCGCGCGCGAGGCCGAGGTCGAGCTCCGCAAGGCCGGCGGCGAGCTCGCCGGCGTCGTGCGTCAGCGGATCGCGTTCCCTGACGCCGCCTCACGCGGCGAGTCGGTGCTCACCTCGTCGTCGACCGAAGCTGCGGCCGACGACATCCGGCGCCTGTGGCGCAACGTGAAAGGCGGGAAGAAACATGGGTCTTAGCCTCAAGAAACCGAGCCGCGAGCGCAGCGAGAAGCGGACGAAGGATGCCGCCGAGAAGCTCGGCGAGGGCGAGAAGCGCATCGTCGCGGACGTGCCCGAGCGCATCCATCGGCAGGTGCGGGTGAAGTGCCTGCAGCGGGGGGTGCTGGTGCGGGACTACATCCTCGAGCTGCTCGCCAAGGACGGCGTCAGGTAGGTTACCGGGTCACTAGGTACGGCCGTACGTGGTGAACGACCTAACCGCGCGTCAACACGCGGATTCTCGCGCGGACGCAGGCGGTCCGATAGGATGGCGCCGACGATGCCTAGGCGCGTACCAACCGAGGCGGGATCCGAAGAGCGGGAGGAGGGCGCCTTCAGCGTCGACGCGGCGCTCCTGTTCCAGCTTGGGGAGGAGCTGGTCAACCGCAGGAGCGTCGCTCTCTCGGAGCTCATCAAGAACGCCTACGACGCCGACGCCACTCGCGTCGTGGTCCGCCTATCGAGCGTGTCAAGCCCGGGGGGCACCATCGAAATCTCCGACAACGGAACGGGCCTCAGCTACGTCGCCCTGACCCGAACCTGGTTGCGGATCGCGACGCCGGCCAAGGTAGCGGAGCCGACGTCCCCGGGCCTTCATCGTCCGCGAGCCGGCGCGAAGGGCGTCGGGCGCTTCGCGGCTCGTCGCCTCGCCAGCAAGCTCGTCGTGGATTCGGTGGCGAGGTCCGATGACCATCCGCGGAGCATGGAGCACGTGTGGGCAGAGTTCGACTGGGCGCGCTTCACTCCCGGTCGCCGCATCGAGGACGTGAAGATCCCGCTCTCGCGTGAACTACTATCGGCCTCGCGCTCAGCAGCTCGGGCGACTGGTGTCACCCTGGTGCTGTCCGGCGTCAAGGACGCCTGGACCGAGGAGGACGTCAGAGCGCTACAGGCCGACCTTCTCCAACTCGTCACGCCGACCAAGCACGGCGAGGACGATGACTTCCGCGTGGTACTCGAGGCCCCTGAGTTTCCATCCTTCACCGGCGACATCGCGGACCGCTTTCTCGACTACGGCCTGGCTCGCCTGCACGGCGAGCTCGATGAGGCTGGCGGCGCGTCGTACGTGCTCAAGTTCCGCGGCGACAAGAAGAAGCGATTCGTACCCAAGACGTCCGTCTACCCCTCCGTTGGTCGGGCGAGCTTCGACATCTCTTTCTTCGTCTACAAGTCCACCTACTTTGCGGGCCTCCCGATCAAGACCCGGGATGCGCAGGAGCGAGGCCGCGAGAACGGTGGGGTCCACATCTACGTGGATCGCTTCCGGGTACCTCCGTACGGAGACCCAGGAGACGACTGGCTCAACCTCGACGAAGACCGCGGGCGCCGTCTCGACGCCACCCCAGAGCCCCTCTCCAGAGAGCTCGATGCCGCTCCCGGCCGTCCCATGCTCCACCTACCCGGTAACAACCAGCTGTTCGGCAACGTCCACCTTTCACGCACCGCGAACCCATCGCTCCGCCAGACCGTCAACCGCGAGCGCTTCATCGAGAACGCCGCGTTCGGCGAGCTCAAGAGCTTTGTTCGCATGGGCGTCAACTGGATGACCGTGGAGTACGCCGCACGGCAAGCCGCTGAGAAGGCCGCGTCGAGCAAGCCTGGCCCCCAGGAACTCCTGCTGAAGGCCCGTTCGAAGTTCGTGGACACGATCGAAGGCTCGGCTCTCGGAGACGAAGAGCGAACGGAAGTCGTGCAGGCGTTCGACCTCGCGATGCACGCCGTCCAGAGCCGGCACGACGAGTTGATCAGCGAGCTCTCTATGCTGCGCGTGCTGGCGTCCACGGGCACCATGATCGCGGTGTTCGAGCACCAGCTCATGGCTTCTCTCGCCGGGCTCCGGGAGCTGGCTTCAAGGGTCCGGAGGCTCGTACGTCAAGCACCCGACGCAACGCGACGGAAGCTCGAGGCCGAGACCGGTGCGTTGACGGGCTGGATCGGCGACCTTCAGCATCAGGCCGATCTCATCGGCCTCCTGCTGGCCAGGGATGCTCGCTCGCGTCGTCGTCGCGTCCCGATCCGCGACGCCGTGCAGACCGTCGCGGATTCGTTCACGTCGTTCATGGGCGACAACGCGATCGAGTTCGTCAACGACGTCCCGGCCACCCTGAAGACCCCATCGATCTACCCAGCCGAGCTAACGGCGGTGCTGCTCAACCTTTTCACAAATGCCTTGAAGGCCGTTCGTCACGTTGGCTCCCGGAGGATCGAGGCGTCGGCCGAGCGCCTTGACGGCCAGGTCCTGGTGCGGGTCAGCGACACCGGCGTGGGCGCGGATCCGGAGCGGTGGGAAGAGTATTTTCTCCCCTTCATCACGACGAGCACGCCGGATCCTCTGCTTGGCCACGGGACCGGCCTCGGTCTGAAGATCGTCAGGGACATCGCGTCCGTCTATGGTGGTACGGCACGTTTCGTCGCCCCGAGTGAGCCATGGAAGACCACCCTCGAGCTCGCCCTGCCGGAATCATGAGCCGCCGGCGACTTCTTATCGTCATCGTCGATGACCAAGAGGACTACCGGAAGCGCCTCGCGCGACGTCTGACCGACAAGACGATGAAGTGCGAGACACTGGCGCCGCCGTCAACGCCGACGGCCGACGAGATCCTCAGCAAGCGTCCGGACGCGGTCCTTGTAGACTATGAGCTAACGCAGCGGCCGCGCGGGAGTGCGTCGCCGCCAGCGGCGTACTTCGGGTCGCTCTTGATCGCTGCGATTCGCGAGCGCCTCCCGACGACGCCGCTCATCCTCCTCACGCGCAAGACTCTCGCGTCCCGAGGCGACTTCCTCGACCGGGCCATGGACCTCGATGAAGCCTTCGACGACCTCCTCTACAAGGACGACGTCAAGCCGGCACGGCTTCGCGCCGAATTGAGCTCGCTCGTCGCCGGCTACCAGATCCTGGCTCGCTCGAGCGGCGCCTGGCATGACGTTCTCGCCGCCATGGGCGCGCCTGAGTACGCAAGGGACGAGCTGAGGCGGTTCGGCGCACCCGGCGCTCGTCTGAAGGGCGAAGGCGACGGCAGCAAGAAGGCCGCGCGACGTGACGGCCGGAAGGCGGCCGCTCCCAGGCCTGAGAGCTTCCGACCTGGTTCGATCGCCCGTTGGGTGCGCCGCGTTGTATTGGCCTTCCCGGGCCCACTGGTCGACGACCTCCGAGCAGCCACCGAGCTGGGCATTGCGCTCAAGTCCTTCACGCGGCCGAACGTCCTCCAATGGTTTCAGCCTGCTCAGTACTCGGGGGTCTTCGCGACCGAACACCGCCGGTGGTGGCGCGGCGCCTTACAGGCGCGAGCCGAGGCTTACTCCCGAGCAGACGGTGCTTCGAGCGGAGATGGCCCCCCCTCTTTCGAGCAAGCCTGGAACGCGACGCATCCCGCGGAGCGCCTGAAGCACGCGCGATGCTGCGTCTGTGGGCTCCCTACGAATGAGGCCGTCTGTGAGGTCCTCCGGGAACCGGTAATGCAACGGTGCTCGTTGCCCTATTACCCGGACAGCCGGCCTTCAGCGTTTGATGTGGCGCGCATCTCGTTTACCGCCATCCGCAACACGCAAGTGAACGACGAGTCGTTCGCGTCCAACGTCCTGCGGCTCGTCCGTGAAGTCGAGGCCGGCCGTGAACCTTGACGACGTGATCAGAGAGGTAAAGGCGATCGGCGACACACTCGCGCCGATGCTCGCCGAGTCCTCTCCGCGCGTGCTCTCCGGTGCGTTGGCGAGCCTGCAGACCCAGAAGGACGAAGCTGCCCGACTGCCGCGAAAGGCGCCAAGGCCGCCCTGGCGACTCGTCATCTCTCCCACCAACCCGCTGGCGTTTCGCACCACCGAGGGAGACCGGCTCGTCAACCACCGGCTCGAGGTGGATCTTGCATGCTCGATCACACAGCCTGGCGCCAACGGCCTCCCAGCCTCCGACCACAACATAGCTGTGCGCGTCTGGTCGACTGATCCTGCCATGTGCTTTCGCGCAGAACGCGATGCCGAGGCACTGCGCGACCAGCTCGAGGCTCGCGGGCGCCGGGTGATGCTGCGTTTTCACTTCGATCTGGCAAACGCCAAACAGGAGGGACCTCGTCACCATTTGCAAATCGGCGGGAAGGCAGACACTGCTGACTATCAGTGGCTTCCGGACAACTGGAAGTTGCCTCGCTTCGTACATCTGCCCGTGAACCTGGTCCTGGCATGCGAGTTCATCGCGAGGACGTTCTACCCATCTACTTTTGCGCGACACTCCCAGGAGCCGACTTGGACCCATGCGGTTAGGACCGCAGAGACGGCGTACTTGTTTCCGTTTCTGCAAGCGCTTCCATACGTTCACGTAGACCCGCGGAAACACAGCAAGAGTCTTCTTTCCACGGTGTGGAATGGCTGACGTCACGATCTCATCTGCACCAGAGCAACGAAAGCTCCTTGGCGCCTTCTACACCGAGGTCGAGACGGCGAGCGCGATCGCGCGCATCGCGCTCCACAATCGTGATCAAACGGTCCTCGATCCCAGTTTCGGCGGCTGCGCGTTTCTCGAGGCAGTACGACAGCGGTTCACGGACCTGGGCAGACCGCGACCAATGGATCGGGTCTTCGGCGTCGACGTGGACCCGGGCGCGCTCCGCTACCTCAGCGGCGTGCGCGGTGTGCGCTCCGCTCACTTCCTGGTCAGAGACTTCCTGGATGTCAGCCCGGAGGCGTTCGGTGCGCGTTTTGATGTCGTCATGGGTAACCCCCCGTTTGTGCGCCATCACTTGCTGAGTGATGACAGTGTTCGGAAGGGACAAGCGCGACTGTTGGGCGGGCTCCATGTGCCGCGCACCGCTGACACCTGGTTATACTTCTTTCACCACTCGCTTCAGTTTCTCAAGCCTGGCGGCTGCTTGGCCATGGTGCTGCCAGGAGCACTTCTGAACGCGGGCTACGCGGCGTCCGCCCGGCACGCGATGGCGACACGCTTCGGTTCATGCTCGCTGTTTCTGGTCCGCCGTCGGCTGTTCGTCGACGCACTCGAGTCGCCAGTCATCGTGATCGCACGAGGATTTGGAGAGCGGCCACAAGGCAGCCGCCTGAGCGTAGTAGACTCGCCTGCCGACATCGTTGGGGCTGCGCCGGACGCCGGTAGCGCCGTCGATCTCACCGGAAGGACGGGGCCGTGGCGGCTCGCTTTGCTCTCGAGGGGCACCCGCGCCGCCCTCTCATCGGTCACTCATCACGACAACGTCTCCCAGCTGGGCTCAATCGCGACGGTGCACATCGGCGTCGTCACCGGGGCCAACCGGTTCTTCATCCTCTCCGACTCAGACGCGCGAGCCCACCGGCTCCCCGCGTCTCGTCTGCTGCCAATCCTCTCAACCTCCAAGCAGTTCAGCGGCCTCGAGCTTCGCTCGTCGGATCTCCGGGGCATGCGCCGCGCCGATGAGCGCGTGCTCTTGTTGAGCACGGAGGGCCGCAAGAGCCGACGGCTAGACGCTTACTTGGGGTCGGCTCCAGCGAAGCTGGCGCAGCACGCATTCAAATGCCGCGATCGTGGCGTCTGGCATCGCGTTGACGATGCTCGTGTCCCCGACGCGTTCTTGTCGTACGTGATCGACCGAGGACCCCGCCTCGTGGTGAACCGCGCCGGTGCTCTTTGTACCAACGCGATCCATCGCGTGTGGTGGCGCGAACGCGCCGACGCCACCACTCGAAATTCCTGGGCGCTCAGTGTCGCGTCGAGCTTGGGGGGCCTTTCCTCGGAGCTCTACGGCCGGGTGTGCGGTGGCGGAGCGCTGAAGCTTGAGCCGAGCGAGGCGGCCGCGCTCTGGATGCCCAAGAGCTTCCGACCGTTGACGAGCCTCGCCCGCGCGTTCGTCGCCGCATCGGCGGCTTCCAGGGCGGGTGACTGGGAGAAGGCGCGGGCGATCGCCGACGCGGCGGTCCTTCGCGATCAGCTGGGACTGTCTGCGGCGGAGGTAGCTGACCTGCGCTCGGGTCATGACGCCCTGTTGGACCTCCGCTTCTCGATCGCCGCTCGCGAGAAACGGCGTGCCGTCCGACCGCGATCGCCTGGCTAGACCAAGCCGACGGCCGCGTTGTCGTCAAAGAGCTTGGCGTGCCGAATGTAGCCCCGCGCCACCTTCTCGCTCCGGTGAAGCGTCTGGCGCATGATCGCGTCGAGACTCTTCCCCTTCTTCGCCGCCGTCGTGGCGAAGCCTGCGCGAAGCGAGTGCCCGCCGACGGTCTTCGGATCGAGGCCCGCGCGGTCCGCCGCACGCTGCACGACGAGCGCGACGCTTCGGTCGCTGAGTGCGGCGGCGCCGACATGACCGTGCTGGTCAATGGGTCGGAATAGCGGCCCCACATCGATCCCGCTGGCTGCCAGCCATGCAGCGAGGGCCCGGACCGCGCACATCCCCGGCGTCGACGCATACGGGATGCCCTTCTCGGCCCCGCGGCCCTCCTGATCGCCCTTCGACCTGCGTACGCTGACGACGAGCCCCTCGCGCACCTGGGCCACATCGGCGACCGTGAGGGCGACGAGCTCGGAGCGCCGGAACGCGCCGAACCAGCCGAGCGTGAGCAGAGCACGGTCGCGGAGCCCGACGAGCTCGTCGTCGAGCGTGGCGACGAGCGCCGCCAGGACCTCGTCGATGACCGGGGCCTTCTGCTGCGGCGCGGTGCCGTGCCTACGACGGATCCCCGTCATGACCGTCGTGATTGCCGGGTGCCCCTTGGGCCACTCGAAGCCGCGGGTGCGCTGCGCCCAGGCGATGCCGGCCAGGGCGCGCTCGATCGTCGACGCCTTTCGGCCGCGCTCGGCGAGGGACGCCAGGTAGACAGCGACGGCCGCCGGCGTCGCGGGCGCCGACGGGAGCCCCTGCCCGGCGCACCATGCCTCGAAGGAGGCGAAGTCGGACAGGTACGCTTTGCGGGTCGAGCTCGCGCGCGAGTCCTGGGCGTAGGAGCGTGCCGCTTCGACGAGCTGCTCGAGCGGGGCGAGGGCGTCAGCGGATCGAACGAGGGCGCGGTCGCGGGACATGGTCGCCTCCGGGGATCATCCTGCGTCGTCGAGCACGAACGGTCAATCCATCCGCAGCCTCGATGTCAAGCGCGGCGCATGTCCCGCCGGCGCCTGGCTCACTTCCGATAACTGCCCTTTATCGGATGCGAGAGACCTACACCCGGACGCCGTCAGTCGTCATGCAGGTCGGCCGACCCCACGCCAAGAGTCTCGGCAACCAACTCTCGGCAGACCTCGATCAGGTCGGCTCTTGCTGCGAACAAGGCCCCGACGGCGTCTCGGGATGCGCGGTCTTCGCAGGCGATCGCATCCAAGACCGCCCGCGCGAGCGGTCTTGCCACAGGGTCGTTTCTGGCGACGGCGCCACCACCGGGGGCGCTCGCCTCGATCGGTCGAAGGAGCTGTTGCCAGCCCAGTGTCCAAGCCGCCCGATGGGGAGCCATACATCCGCCGGCATAGCGACCAGCGAGGGCGAGGCGAGCGACCAGCTCTCGAGCGGCCTTCCAGTGAAGCTTCCCCTTGTCGGTACATGCCGCCGGATCGATGCAGCAGAACGCCGGATGGTGGGAAACGAAGCCTACGCTCAGCGCATCTCGGACTGGCAGGTCATCCTCGAAGATCACCTCAAGGCAGACGTCGGGTTTCCAGTAGTGCCGGTCGTTCGGGACGTCGTGCCACCAGGGGCCATTGTGAAGCGCGGGATTGTACGGGAGGAGATTCGGATGCTGCTGTCGGGTCACCAGAACGCGACAGGCCACGACTCCGTACGGCATGGACCCGACCCAGTAGACGTTCCGCCCAGCTACGAGCTGACGCCAGTCGAACTCGAACGCCACGTTCCCGTAGCGCGATCCGTCGCCCCAGGTGTTCGGCGAGAGCCAGACGACAAGGATGCGCACCGCGTTCAAGACGCTCGTGTCGTAGACGAGCCCCGCCGTGATCGTCCCTCCGCGGATGATGCGTACGGCGTTCTCCACGTGAGTGACGTGGAAAACGCGGTCCAGCGCACCGCAATCACCTGCTGCGCCGCATGCGAAAGGCGCCGAACTACCCTGGTTCTGCTCAGGCATCGCTACCTCTCCCCCGAGTACGCCGGTACACTAGTACCCGAACACGCTGAGCCCCCGCACGTTCGTGTAGTTGCGCGGCCGGAAGAATGGCTCGAGGCGTCGCACCACGGCCGCGTACTCGCGCCTGGGGGACATCGTCGGGTTCTGCCGAAGCTCCTTCGGCACCATGAGGAAGAGGTAGTGCGCGTGCTCGCACAGGTGGCACTTCCAGAAGTCCAGGAAGTCCATGTTGTTGATGGTCGTCTTGCCGCGCTCGACCTCGAGCAGGATGCCGGTCGCGCCGAGCCGCAGGAAGTAGTCGGGGCGGACCGCACTCTCGTACCCGTCGAAGAGCCCCTGGCGCTCGTCGACGAACCCGAGCTCGCGTGCAAAATCGAGGAACACCTCCTGAATGCGCTGGCTGGGCGCGCCCGGTTGGTTGGCAGCGGCGATCCGCTGCTCCGCTTCCGGGGTCTGCAGGTGAGCCAGGAGCGACCGTGCCACCGCCGCCACGCGTTCGGCTTCCGCCGACGCCGACAGCGGCTGCTGTACGAAGGTCGTGAGCTCGACAGCCACGACGCCATGCTCGCCCCGAGCAAGGTGCTGGCGCTATCTCAAAAGGGAACCTCGGCGAGCTGCTCTGGCGTGTAGCGCGGACGAGGACGTCGGACAGGCCCACGCGCAGCGCGCTGCGCCTCGCGATGCTGCTCCTCGAGCTGCCGGACCATCTCGTCCGTCTTGTCCGAGATGGCCTCGAGCACCTCCTCGGGGTTCTCCTCCGCGTAGTGCAAGAACGCCTCCGTCCGCGACATGCGCGGCGAGGCCTTGATCCCGCGCTTGACGCGCTCGAACAGCGCGGCGAGCTCGGGCGGGATGTTCCCGCGCACCTCATCATCGCTCTCGCTGCGGCGCTCGATGCGCGTGATCGCCGGCGCCTCCTTGCGGCGCTGGCGGTTGGCGGCCTCGATGCGGCGCAGGTCGCGCTGGTACTGGCGCTCCGCGGCCACCTCGGCACGGGCGCGCTCGATGTCGTTCTTGATGGCCCGCGCGTCGCCCAGGCGGACCGAGCACGCCTGCCGCGCGGCGGCCCGCTCGGCGCGCATGGCCTCGCGGAGGTCCTGGAGCACCCGCAGGCGCATGGACCGGGCCCGCTCGCGGGCGGCGAGGCGCTCGGCGCGGCACCGCTCCTTGGCGTCGTGGAGGGCCTGCTTCCGCCGGGCTCGTGCCTCCCGCAGGTGCCCTCGGAGCTCAAGGACCTTCTCCCGGGCCTTCCGCCGCTGGTCGCGCTGGATCTCCCGCGCCAGCCACTTCTTGTCGAGGGCCTTGGCGACGGTCACGGGCTCAGCCCTCCCCTCTCCTCGCCGGCGCGCGCCTCCGCGACCTTGGCCGCCTCCATGCGCTTCCATGCGCCGGCGTCCTCCTCGACCTTCACGTCCTTCGCAAACCGCTCGTTGTAGTAGTCGGTCACCGGGTCCGACCGGTCCCAGTGGTACGCGTCGACGATCGCGCTCAGCTTCCGGTCGACCTCTTGGGCGGCCGGAGTGAACCGGCTGCGAAAGCGGGACCGGTCGAACGTGACCCAGTTGGCCCCGGGCTCGACGATGAACGCGTCAGGGTTGAGCACCGGGAACGGCAGGCCCGATGCGACCACCGTGATGGACGACCCCATGGAGTAGGTGTCCGTGCGCACGCTGTACTTGGCCTTCGGGAGCTCGCCCGCCTGGACGGCGGCCTTGATGTCCTCCCGGATGCGCGCGGCGATCTGGGGCGTGTCGAGGCCCTCCCCCTTCACCAGCGGCTGCGGGCGGCGCGCGAGCTCCCGGAGCCGCTCGACCTCCTCGGGCCGTGGCCCCCCGCCCGTGAGCGCGTTCTGGTTCGCGGGGCGCTCGCGAGGCGGCTCCACCGGGGCCGTCCCGTCGACCCCGAGGATCCGCTTCGCCTCGTACCAGGCGGCGTTCGAGGCGTGCCGCTGCCACGCGCCGGCGGCCGGGGACCATCGGAACCCTGCCCCCTTGAGCGCGGACCGCACGGCCTCGGCCGGCTTGGCGTCGAAGATGATGCGGACGCGGTTGTCGGCCTCCTCGACGCGGGCGCCGGGGGCCTCGATCGCCGGCGGCGCCGGGCGGGTCGCGCGGGCCTCGAGCTCCTCGAGGCGCTTCCGGAGCCGGGCGGCCTCGCCGGCGGTGTTCCGGAGCTTGTACCCCGGGAACCCTAGGTTCCCGAGCGGATCTCGGGTCAGGAGCTTGTCGACCGACTCCGGCGAGAACCCCAGGGCGCTGAGCGCCTCGCGCGGCTCCTTCGACCGGACGGCCTTGTTCGCGGCGACCATCCGAGCCCGGTCGGCCTCGAGCTGCTCGAGCTTCGCCCGGAGCTTCGCCACGGCCTCGGGGTCGTCGGACGAGACGGCGTCGCTGCGCTCGGCGCGGTCGGCTCGGCGGCCCAGGTCCTCGGCCTCCTGGCGGAGCTCGACGGCCTTCGAGAAGCCCCGCTGGATCCGGTCGATGTCCCGGCGATGGCGCCCCTCCGAGTGGTGCCCGACGAGGATCGGCTGCCCCATCGGGATCATGTCGGCGACCTGCTTCGCGGACGCGTAGGCCCCCGCGGCAGCGCCAGCGAGGCGCTCCGCGCGGGCCCGCATCCGCTCGATCCGGGCCGCCTTGCGCGCCTCGTACGGGTTGGGCTTGTGCCCGGCCTCCTTCGCGAACTCGCGCTCCTGGCGCTCGAGCTCGCGGACGCGCGTGTCGTCCATGTGCTGCGATTCCGCGAGGACCTCCTCGGGGTGCGTCTCTGCGTACTTCAGGAAAGCCTCGGAGCGCGACATACGCGGCGAGGCCTTGATGGTCTTCTTCACGCGGTCGAACAGGGGGGCGAGCTCCGACGGCAGGTTAGCGAGGACCTCCTCGTCGGTCTCCGCGCGGCACGTGACGCACGCGGGCGCGGCGCGCTGGCGTACGCGCTCCTCGCGGTCGACGCGGCGCATCTCGGCCTGCAGCTGCCTCTCCGCGACCATCTTGGCGCGGACCCGCGCAACCTCGTCCCGGAGCGCGCGCGCGTCGGCGAGGCGCGTGAGACACGCCTGGCGGACCGCTGCCCGCTCGACGCGGCCGGTCTCCCGGAGCTCCTGCAGCGTCCGGATCCGCAGCGCGCGCAGCCGCTCCCGAACCGCGAGCCGCTCGGCCCGGCACCGCTCCCTCGCGTCGACGAGGGCCTGCTTTCGGCGCGTGCGAGCCTCTCGGAGCTCGACGCGGAGCGCGGCGAGTCGCTCCCTGGCGAGCCGTCGACGCTCGCGCCGCTCGGCCGCGAGCTCCTTTCGTGTGGGCATGGTCGACCTCCGTCCCTGGGTACGCCCGTACCCCGTGACGCGCGGACCCGGGGCACTCAGCCCGCGGACGCGCGCGCTCGCCTCCGACGCCCGGCCTGGTTGCGCTCGATGACCTCCGCGACGACTTCGACGGCCTCCTGCTCGCCGGCGGGCTCGTGCTCGCCCAGGTCGAGGAACTTCTGCAAGGCATCGCGCAGGTCGGCGGCCTGCTCGCGGGTGAACTGGACGAAGTCGGACCCGGTCTGCAGCTCGAGGATGTGCGCGGTGAGCGCGACCAGGTCGACGGTGCCGTACTGGCCCCCCTCGAGCTGCAGGAAGCGAGCGATCTCGCGCGGGAACTTGCGGTGGTGGGGCTTGGAACCTGTGGCCATGGGGGTCTTCCTTCGGTGGACGGGTGGGGTTACGCGGGGTCGAATTCGGGCTCCGGGGGCTACCTTCCGACGCAGAAAGGGCACCGCCAGGCGCTGTCCGCGTAGCGCCAGCCGTGGCGCTCGAGGCTGCGGACGTCGACGTTCAGGGGGACGGCCTGCTCGCGGGCGCATCCCGCGCACCGCACAAACGAGCTCGCCTCGACCGTGATGGCCTCGGGATCGGCGGCGGCCTCGCGGTCGATCTCCTCGTCGAGCTTGCGCTGGAAGTCCCGCGAGTCGCCGAAGATGGCGTCGAAGACCATCCGGCCGGCCTTGCTGATCTCGGCTTCCTTGGAGCGAAGGATCTTCTTGTTCATGGGTCCTCTCTGACGCTCGTACCCGGGTACGCCGGTACTCAGTGGCCTGCGCTCCCGTTGGTGGTGCCATTCGTCGCCCCGTTGGTCTTCTTGCCGGCCTTCTTGGCCTCGTCGCGCGCCATCTCGCGCTCGCCGTAGGCCACGTAGACCTCGTTGATCACGGCGGCCTGCTCGGGGCTGAGCGAGCCAACGATCGCCTCCATTTGCTTGGGCGAGAGCGACTTGAGGAACTGGCGGATCAGCTCCTCGCCGAGGGCGCCTCCCTTCGACGCGCCCGGGACCATCTTCGCGACGATGACCGGGGCGAGCATGTCGAGCTTCTCCTTCAGGAAGTCCTGCCGCTTGTCCTGCTGCTGGATGCGCATGACCTCCAGGTCGCGCTCGTGCTGCATCGACGTCAGCCGCTCGTACAGCTCGGTGACCTTGAAGTACTTCGCCTCGAGCTCCTCGATGCGCTTCTCCCGCGCCGCGAGCAGCGCCTTGTAGTGCCCGATGACGTCCAGCGTCTGGCCGATGGCGAGGCGCGCGTTGGCCTCGTTGTGACGCATCAGCTGGGACGTCACGCCGGTCAGGTTCGCGTCGCGCGAGCCGAAGCTCGAATGATCCTCGTCGCCCTGGACGACGAAGAAGAAGCGATCGAGGTAGTCGCGGTCCCGGTACGAGAAGACCCCGTAGAGGGAGCGCCCGCGGAAGTGCCTGCCGTCCTCGTTGGCCCGGCGGTAGATCCCCTCGGCGAGGATGGCGGGGGAGGCCGCCTCGCCCGTCGAGAAGTCCCGGACCAGCTGCTCGCCGCCCTCCTCGCTCTTCTGCCGGAGCACGAGGCGCGTCGCGCCGTCGGCGACCTGGCGCTCGAGCCACTGGGCGAGGTCGGAGAGCTCGGGGGACGAGTACGTCGTGAGACCGGTCGAGGTCATTTCAGCACCGTTCGGAGCCCGAGGACGACGGCGATCACGGCTCCAGCGACCGCCACGGTTTTGATGGTTCCCCGCCAGCGGCTCGAGTCCTGGTCGCCGCCCCCGTCCTCCGGGGTGATGCGCGGCGCGTCCGGGGCGCACTGGTACTGCGTGAGCATGTCCTGCCACTTCGCGACGTCGCGCTCGTAAGCTTCGCCCTGGTCCATCTGGGCGGCCGTGTGCCACCACGAGTCCTCTCCGTCGAAGTAGCTGCGCCAGGCCTTCGAGAACGCCTGCCAGCCGCTCCGGACGCCGTCGGGGACCGCCTTGCATCTGGCGACGGCCTGGTCGAGCGACCGCACGAAGGGGTCGACGCGGTTCTTCAGGTCCCGGACGTCGTCCGGGGTCACGAACCGCGGCAGGATCCGGCCGACGGTCATTTCCGCCGGGACGGAGGGACGCGCGTACCCATGTACGCCGGTCATCGGCCCCTCCATCGGACGAGGCCCACCGTCCCGAGCGCGAGGCCGACTCCGAAGACCAGCGGAGCGGCTCCCCCGCGGCGGGCGGCCGCCGGGGCATCATCCCAAGTCAGGCCGGGCGCCGGGAGCGCTGCTACCGCCCGCTCGAGCCGAGCGAAGGCGTCCGTGCAGCGCGTGGCCCGCACGTGCTCGAGCATCGTCGCGAGGTCGCCGAGGGTGATCCGGCCGTCGCCGTTCGTGTCGAGCCCCTTGTTGCCCTCGTAGGCCGCCCGCTCGCGCGGATCGAGCGAGTCGCGTGTCACGACGACCGTGGACGGCGTGTCGCCTCGCGCCATCGTCGCGGGGAAGAAGTTCGAGTGGTAGTACCGCGCGGCCGACCGGAACGGCCCTCCGTTGAGCTGCTCGCCGCTGGTGATGAGCCGCTCGATCCACGGCAGCTGGTCCTCCGCGGCGAGCTGCTCGAAGTCCGCGGGCCCTCCGAGGCCTGCCAGCGTCGAGGGGAGCATCTGGTTCAAGCCACGGGCACCGATGGAGTTGACGATCCCGGGGTTCAGCCCGCTCTCGAGGCACCAGACGACGAGGTAGAACTCCGGGTCCGTGCGGCGGCGCTGTCCCATCGTGGCGACCAGGGCGAAGAAGCGGTCCGAGAGTCCCGGCGCGCCGCCGCCGACGAACATGCAGGGCAGGCAGACGCTCACAGGAGGAGCTCCGCGTCGAGGCGCAGCGCGGCGCCGGGGTCCTTCGTGAGGGTGAGCGGCGTCGAACTCGCCCACCACGCGACCATGTTCCGGAAGCCCTGCGAGTCGAACCGCCGCATGGTGAACCCGCGCCCGGCGCGGACCGGTCGCGCCATGGCAGGGAAGTCGCCAGGCTCTCCGGGTCCGTCGAAGACCATGACCCAGGTGTCTGGGCCCGCGTTGTAGCCTTCGACGCGCATCACGCGCTCGGGGGCGTCGGAGATGACGCCGCTCGCCCCCTGCTGCGACACCCAGCGCGTGTTCCGGAGGGTCTCGCCGTCCATCCCCGGCGCAATGAGGGTGGAAACCTCAGCCACCACCGCCGCCGACGGCGCGTTCCCAGAGGGGTCGCGCAGCCGACCCGACACCTTGACCATGCTCGCGGCGACCGGGACGCGCAGCCGGTGAATCAGCGGATAGTCGTGGTCGATGGACGCGCCGCCGTGGCCCCACTCGATGTTGACGACGCACGCGACGCCCGACGTGGGGCTCGTGCCTCGGATCGTCGCCGCGGCGTACACGATCATCGGGGACGACTCCGCGACGCTGACCCAGGCGAGCGTCTTGCGCTCGCTGCCAGCAATCCTCGTCTTGTCGCCCCAGTTGACCTCGCGCTCGCGGCGCGTGGGCCGATCGAAGGGCAGCGGCGCGCGAATCATCGCCCGCTCACCCGTGCAGAGCGTGCAGCGGCTGGATCATGCGCCCGGCAGGGATGCCGGGCAGGTGGGCGAAGAGGCCGGGGCCTAGCCCCTGAAGCGCGGCGGCGGGGTTCATGTCGCCGAGGACGGGCGCGTACTGCTGAACATAGTGGTCGACCAGCGCGCCGGCGGCTTTCTGGATCGGCTGGTGCCTCGCGACGAGGTTGATGAGCGTGTCGAAGACGTCGCGCGGGAGGCCCGAGGGCACCCTGTCCCGGGCCACCTGGATCGCAACCTCGCTCAGGTCGTTGGGGTGGTCGATGAGCGCAAGGACCGCATCGAGGACCGTGTCGGTGATCTGCCGGATGCCAGGCGGGATCGGGATCGCGCCGTAGGCGGTACGGATGGCGATGGCGAGCGGGCTCCCGCCCTCGAGCGCGGCGAGACCCGCGCCGATCGCCGCGCTGATCCCGGTCCCGACCCCGGGGACCAGGGAGACAACGCTCTGGGCGAGGCTCAGCTCGTCCTCGGCGATCTTCTGAAGTGCCTTGAAGTCGCCCTTCTGAAGCGCCGTCACCACCCGTTGCAACTGCTCGGTGGGCGAGATAGCGCGGACGACGTCCCGGAGGCCGGGGACCTGGCTCGCGAGCACCGTGGGCAAGTCGATGGGCTTGCTCGCCTCGAGCACGCCCTTGAAATCGCCCTTCTGAACCGCCGAGACCATGCGCTGGTACTGCTCGAGCGGCGAAAGGCTGCGGACGATGTTCCCTAGGCCCGGGACCTGGCTCGCCAGGAGGACGGGCACGTCGACGCTCTTCGCCACGAGCTTGCTCGCGTCGAGCAGGGTGTCGCCGACGTGCTGAGCCGCCTGGACGCCGCTGCTTGCAGCGCTCGCGATGGTCTTGATGAACTGCTTCGCGGTCAGGTCCCCGAGCTTGGCGCGCATGATGACGTTCGCCGCCGAGTCGAGCTGCCGGCGCGTGGCGTCGGGCAGGAACGGCGTGACGTGCGCGAGCAGGTGGGCGCCCTCGCCGGCGGCCGCCTTCGTGAGGTCAAAGGCTGGCCGCGCGACCGTAGTCGCTACCTTGCTTGCGGCGTTGAACGCCCCTTCGGCGGCGCTGCTGACCGCGTGCCCGATGTCGTCGAACATCCCCGCCGTCACGTAGGACTGCTCGAGGACCGCCGGCGGTACGTCCGGGGGCAGGAAGCGGCTCCGGTCAACCTCGAGCGCGATGTGGAGCGGTCCGAGCATGGTCTCGCGGGCGTCGATGACCGCGATCACGCGGCGCTTCGGGGTGACGACGACGCGGAACGTGCCGTCCGCGAGCACGACGTCATGCGTGCGCAGCATGGGTTCCTCCGACAGGTGGCAGGCTCGCCATGGCAGCCCCGGCGAGGGCGGGACGGGCCGCCGCGATCGGCGCGGCTCCAGGCGGATCGACCTCGATCTGGTAGGTGCCCGCGAGCTTGGGCGCCCAGTCCCAGGGGATGTTCAGCGCGTCGCCGGCGAGTAGGCCGATCCACCTGCCCCCGGGCGCGACGTGCGGGTTGAGCGGCGTCATCGAGCGGTAGTTCGCCTCGCTGCCCGTGGCCTGCTTGGCGATCTTGGCTGGGTAGGTCGAGGCGGTCGGGCGGATGAGGATGAACGGGTAGCCGCTCGGGCGGCCCGCCTTGCGGCCGCT
>VFSW01006316.1_pt1 | contig 17431 bp, 14 predicted proteins | sample 5358111 | NCBI WGS metagenome assembly VFSW01 (sample SAMN11554181, study PRJNA540505) | mine drainage metagenome | isolation source: sediment from site ElyBrook_90M | place: USA: Ely Copper Mine, Vershire, VT | collected 2017
CCGCCGGCCTCGCGCCCGTCCGCGAGTCGGTGGCCACACTCCAGGAGCGCGTGGACGAGGCGCTGGCCGCGCGGGCTACCGAGCGGCAGCTCGCCGTGCCTGGTTCTCTTGCCGAGCTGGGGCTGATGCAGAACGATCTCGAATCGAAACGAGCCCGACTCGAGCGGCTGCGCGACGCCGCAGATGCCTTCGCGCGAGCGCACAAGGCGCTCCACTACGCCCTCGGCCGCCTCGAGCCCGACGCGACTCTCCCCGAGGGCGTCCGGGCCGTCTCGCACTCGCCGGCGCCCGCAACCAGCGCGATCCCGGCCTCCCACTGAGGGCGTTTGGGGCATACTGGAGGCGAAGGTGCAGCGTCTCGGCCGACGTCGATTTCTCGCGCAGCTCACCGGGCTCGGAGTGGGAGGCTACGCGACCGTCTCCATGCTCGGGTGTCGCTCTCGGGAGTCGACGCCACCCGCCCCCGACGCCACACCCGAGGCCGGAGGGCCCGCCCTCCTCACGTTCAATGCCGCCACCTTCGCGACGCTATCCGCGGTCTGTGAGCGCATTCTCCCTCGCGACGAGGATCCCGGCGCCACGGATCTCGGCGTTCCGACGTACATCGATCGCGCGCTGGCCAAGCCCGACCTCGCGTCCGTACGCGAGGTCGTCCTCCGGGTGCTGCCGCTCGTCGACCGCCAGGCCCGCACGCGCTTCGACGGCAAGGGCTTCCACGAGGCGACCCCCGAGCAGCAAGACGAGATCCTCGGCCTCTGGGAGAAGGGCCACGACGGTGGGCAGCATTTCTTCCCGGCCATCCTGAGCCTCACCATGGAGGGGGCGTTCGGCGACCCGAAGTACGGCGGCAACGTGGGAGGGCGCGGCTTCGACATGATCGGTTTCCGGCCTGATCCTCCGCTGCACAAGATGTCGTCGATGTCGCCGGCGCACGCGATGCCGTCCGGGACTCCGTGAGTCATGCCCAACGATCCGGTCGACGTCGTGGTCGTTGGCAGCGGGGCGGGACGGGCGCCCGTGGCGCTGGAGCTGGCGAGGGCCGGGATCCGGGTCGTCGTTCTCGACAAGGGCCACCGCTACCGTGACGAGGACTTCGACCACGACGAGATCCGGATGTGCCGCCGGACCTTCTTCAACACGTCGCTGAACGACGAGCCGCACACGCTCCGGCACGGAGCGAGCGAACAGGCGACGCGGACGACGGCCGGGTGGGTCTCGAGCATCGTGGGGGGCGGAACGGTCCACATGGCGGGCTGGTTCCATCGCCTGCACCCGGTCGACTTCAAGCTCCGCTCCACGCTCGGCGCCGACGCGCGCGGCTCGACGCTGGTCGACTGGCCGCTGCGCTACGAGGACCTGGAGCCGTACTACACGCGCGTCGAGAACGAGGTCGGCGTCAGCGGGGTCTGGCGCCGGCACCCGTTCGAGGAGCCTCGAACGGCGGACTTCCCCATGCCCCCTCTCGCCGAGAACGGCGCCGCCCAGCAGATCGACGCCGCGTGCGCGAAGCTCGGCTACCACCCCTTCCCCACGCCGCAGGCCATCCTCTCGCAGGCGCGCGCGGGTCGCGATGCGTGCATGTTCTGCGCGCTGTGCGCCTCGTACGGATGCGAGATCGGAGCCAAGAGCTCCACACTCACCGCGCTCATCCCCGCGGCCGAGGCCACCGGCCGCTGCGAGGTCCGCCCCGAGTGCATGGCCGTCGAGATCCCCGTCGACTCCAGCGGCCGCGTGACGGGCGTCGTCTACAGGACGGCCTCCGGCGACCACGCGTTCCAGCCGGCGCGCTGCGTGGTGGTCGCCTGCACGGCCATCGAGAGCGCCCGGCTCCTTCTGCTGTCGCGCTCCTCGCGTTTCCCGAGCGGTCTCGCCAACGGCAATGGGCTGGTGGGGAAGAACCTCGTGTTCTCGGGAGAGACCAAGGGCGAGGCGATGTTCAAGCGGAAGGGTCGTGAGAACGAGCCCTGGCTGAACGACCCGCTGCCGTTCGTCCAGCGCTCGCTGCAAGACTTCTATTTCCTCGATCGCGCGATCGGCGGAGTGAGGAAGGCAGGCACGATCATCTTCGCGGTCGCGCATCCCAACCCGATCCTCACCGCCGAGCGGATCGCGGGCTCGGGGAGCTCGACCCGCTGGGGGTCGCGCCTCAAACAGGCCCTCCGCGACGAGGCGCGCGGGGCCAGGACCCTCACCTTCGAGACGTTCGCCGAGTTCCTGCCTACCGCCGGCACCTACGTGGATCTCGACCCGGACGTGAAGGACAAGTGGGGGCAACCGGTCGCGCGCATCACCCTCGACCGCCACCCGCTCGACGCCGCGGCCAACCGTCTGCTGGCGACGCGCGGCAAGGAGATCTTCGACGCAATGGGCCCGGACGCGTCGCGCATCACGCAGGACGACGGGCAAGACATGGTCTTGCAGGGAGGCACCTGCCGCTTCGGGAAGGACCCGGCGACGAGCGTGCTCGACCTCGACTGCCGTGCTCACGACGTACCGAACCTGTATGTCTCGGACTCGTCGTTCCTGCCCACGCTCGGAGGCGTGCCCCCGACGCTGACCATCCTGGCCAACGCCTTTCGCGTGGGCGAGCGCCTCGTGGCTCGCTTCAAGGCCGGGGGCCCGTGAGGGCGCCGCGGTACGCGCTGTTGCTGTGGCTCTGCGCGACGGCCGCCTGCGGGCGGGGGTGTCAGGACGCCGGATCGACGACCGGGAGCCCCTCTGCGACCGCGAGCGTGGTGGACGCCGCCGCTGGCGGCTCGTTGCTCGGAGGCGAACGCGGGCTCGATCACGTCGGGGTCGCGGTCAAGGACCTGGACGCGGCGACGCACGTCTACCACGACCTTCTCGGCTTCAACCGCCCCGTCGAGGGCAAGCTCCCCAACGGCCTTCGCAACGTGAACTACTACTTTTCCGACGCGACCTACCTGGAGACGCTCGTCTACTGGGATCGCTCCAAGGCCAAGTGGCTCGCCGACTTCACGGATGCTCACTCGGGCGCGCTCTTCGCCGTGGTGAGCGCGTTCTCGCCGGAGGCCACGACGCAGTTCCTCGCCGGGCGTGGCATCGAGGTCAGCGCCCCCGTTTCGGGAACAATCCAGACCGCTGGCGAGGACGCCGCGCCGGAGGAGAAGTGGAAGACGTTCTTCCTGCCGAACGGCTTCTTGCCCGGCGACCCCCTCTACTTCATCTCCTACAAGCGCGAGGCGCGCGACGCGTATCTGCACCAGCTCGACGACCCGAAGCTGCGCCGCCAGCTGCTCCACAAGAACACGGCGGTCGGCTTGCGGGCGGTCTGGTTCGCCGTCCCCGATCTCGAGGCGGCGAGCAAGGCGTACGAGGCCATCGGCCTGCCCCGGAAGCGCGAATTCGTCGATCCGGCGATCGGCGCCGCCGGGCGCGCGTTCGGCGCCGGTGACGGAGAGATCTGGCTGCTCGCGCCGAGTACGCCCGAAGGCAAGACGGCCGCCTTCCTGCGCGAGAGGGGCGGGCCCGGGATCATGGGCATCACGCTCGCAGCAGGGAGCGTCGCCGTCGCGGCGAAGGTGATCGGGGAGGGCACCGGGGCCCCGATGTCGACGTATGCCGGTCAGCTCGGGACGAGTGTCCGCGTGGACCCGGACCTCACGCTCGGAGTCTGGCTCGAATTCTCCCAGCTGCCGTGAGAAGCAGCGCGACCAGGAGCGCCTCCAGGAAGCCGTCGGGTGACGACCGTCCCTCGAGGCTGCAGCCGGAGGAAGACGCGGACGACCCCGAGCCGGATCCCGTCGCGCCAGCGCTCGAGCCTCCGTCGGCAGCCGGCGGCACGACGCATTTGCCAGACGTCACGTCGCAGTAGTTGCCGGGGCTGCACTCCGCGTCGTCCGTACACGTCGTGGCGCACTGATCCGAGACGCAAGCGAAAGGCGCGCACGACTGCTGCGTGACCTTCGGACACGTGCCGTTGCCCGTGCAGACGCTCTGCGGGGTGCCGACGAGGTCGATGCACGACGCCGGCCCGCAGATGGTGGTCGGGCCGACGAACGCGTCGCAGGAGTTGGCGCTCTTGCCATCGCACACCTTCATGGTGCAAACGTTGTTCGGATCGCTCTGCGAACAAGCGGGGCGCGTGCCCACCGGTGGCCCCGCTATGGTCACGCACATCCCCATGGCACTCGCGGTGTTGCACGCCTGGCACTGACCCGTGCAGGCCTCTCCGCAGCAGACGCCGTCGACGCAGGAAGCGTTGGCAGGGCACGTGCCCGCGGTCGTGCAAGCCGTCCCCAGGGGCACGGTGGCCACGACGGTGACGGGCACCGTGAGCGAGTTGTTGTTCGCGTCGGCGACGCGGACCGTGTCCGACCCGAGCGTGGCGCCGGCAGTATACAGGCCCGCCGCGGTGATGTTGCCCCCGGACGCGTTCATCACGAGGGACCAGGCGTAGGGGGCGGTCCCTCCCGTCGCCGTGAACTGCTGTGTATTTCCCGGAGCCAGTGTGATGCCGGGGGGAGTGATCATGAGCCCGGCGCTGACCGTCACGGTGGCGGTGGCGACGTTGAGAGCGGAGTCGGTGACCTGCACCTGGTCGGTCACGTTCGGCGTCGGCCCCGCGGTGTAGTTGCCGTTGTTGTCGATCGTGCCCCCCGAAGGCGCCGCGGCCATCGACCACGCGTATCCCGCGCCGCTGCCGCCCGAGGCGGTGAACGTCTGCATCCCGCGGGGCGCGACCGTCGCGGTCGCCGGCGAGGCGGCGAGCGAGGCGGCGCGCGCGAGGCCAGGCCATGCGAGCACGGGCAGCGCGCAGGCCAACGCGACGACCCATGCGAGGCCGATCTCGACCCAGCGAGGCAGCGAAGCGCGGGGGCTACTGGTAGAGCATTTCATAGTTGCAGTAGGCGTCGGACTGGAAGTGGACCAGGTGATCGCCGGCCTCGATCATCTGGATTGGAAACGAGATGACGCCGCTGGCCCCCGCCTGCTCGAACAGGTCTCCCTGACTGGTGTACGACGACTGCTGTGAGCAGTCGGGCTCCGTCGACGTCAGCTGGAGGCCCGTGCCAGGTGTCTCGCGGTTCTCGAAGGTGAAGGAGAACGTGACGGTCTGGGGATGATCCGTGCGAACGATGAACGTCTGCGAGCCCGGGAAGCTGCCCTGCAGATACTGGTCGCCGTCGAGGACGCAGTGACCCATGCCGCCGCAAGCTGCAGGGATGTTCTCGTTGCATGCGTTCGGGCTCTTGCCGCTGGCGAAGTCGCAGGCGAGCAGGAAGGCGGGAAGTGCGGCGAGCAAGGGTCTCATGGAGAGCTGACGGTGGCGGAGAAGGAGCCGTTCAACGTGTACCCGGCGGGGTTCGAGAGCGTGGAGTAGAAGTTGCCGGAGAGCGTCTGCCCCACCTGCGGAACCTGATCGAAGGTCACGGTGCCCCGCTCGATCGGCAGGTCCGTCGACACCGTCCCGACGCGTTGCAAAACCCCACGCGGCTGCCCGTCGACGAGCTGGGTGAGGTCGATCGAGCTGCCGGCGACGTTGACGATGTTGGTGAGGTCCACCGCCAGCACGGCGGGATCGACGCCCGAGCCGATGTACTGGACCGACACGTGCTCGCCCTGAAGCACGATGGTCACACTGCTGAACGAGAGATCGTAGATCTGGCCGAGGCTGCCGGAGAGCTGGTTGGAGTTGCTCGAACAGCCCGTCAGCGCCAAGCATGCTGCGACCCCGATGGCTCGCCAGATCATTGCTCCTCCGCGATCCACCACGTGGCCGAGCTCGTGCCCGAGACTGGATCGAACGACGTGATCTGAAACGCGATCACGGCGTGACCATTGACGAATGCCAGGGCCGGGTAGAGGCCGTCGGTCACGGAGGAGTCGGCGTGAACGGTCTCGACGCTCCAGGTGCCGCCCATGCGCCGCGCGAGGTACAGGCCATCCTGGGACGGATCGCACTGAGTCACGCTCATGTCGGCGCTGCAGCGATAGTAGGCGATGGCCGGGTTGCCCGACGGATCGAAAGCCAGCGAGGGGTACTGCCCGGTGAGCCCGTCGTTGTCCACGGCGGCAGGGGCGGACCACGTGCTGCCGTCGTTCGACTCGACGTAGAAGAGCCGATTGGCGGTCGCATCGAAGTAGGCCACGGCCATCAACCCCTTCGAGTTGATCCCGAAGCCCAGCTGGGGCCCGACCTGGCCGCTGAACGGCTGGGACGAGGTCCAGCCTCCGGCGGCCGCCTGCGCCGATACCGACCCTCCGACGAGCGCGCGGTCGACGTAGACACCGGGCACGCCTCCGGTGTTGTACTGAGCGACGACGGGCAGGCCCTGCGGGGTGAACGCCAGGCGGTTGTACTGGCCCCCGCCGCGCGACACGTCGACGGTGAGCACGGAGAAGTTCCCGCCCTGCCCCTCGGCGAGCTCCACGTCGCACTTGGCCGTCAGATCGCTGACCGCGAAGCCGAAGTGGACGTCCCGGTAGGCCATGAATGCGTTGTCGCTCGGATCGAAGGCCAGGGCTGGCCACCATCCGGTGACGTCGCCCTGGTTGCACACGCCTTGCGAGCAGTTGCCGGCCTGGCTCGCCACCAGTCCGTCGCTCTGCGACCCTTGGGACACCTGGACCGGCGCGCCGAACGTGCCCGCGCTGGCCTTCACGAGGAAGGAGTCGTTGGCGCCGCATCGCTCCATGGCCGGCATCGACCCCACGCCAGTGTACGCAATGGCGGCGTTTCCCTGCGAGTCGAACGCCAGGCCCACCCCGGTCGCGGTCACGTAGGGTTGCGACGTCACGACCTGGCTCTTGTACGTGCCCTGAAACTGGCCCTCGGCGTAGCAGACGTTCCAGAGCGGAACCTGCGATGTGGTGGGCATCTGCATCGGCATGATCGTGCACGTCTGGGTCATGGTGGTGCTCGCGAGGCTTGCCACGCCCACCGTGTTGCCCGAGACGGCGATCACGCTCTGCGTGCCGGCCGTCCCGCAGCCGAGCTGCTGGAACCCGAAACCCGCACCGGCCTCGCCGCCAGCCTCGCCGGGACCTGCCTCGGCGACGATGGCGGCCGGAGGGGGGCCGCTCGAACAGCTGGCCCCGGCGATCGCGGGGGCCGCCATGACTCCGAGTGCTGCGAGCGGGAAACGGCTCCTGGCGTTGGTGGGACGTCCGCCCGGCTTCGTCATGGCCTGCCCCAGCGATCCTGCACGGCGCATTCCCGAGTCTCCCTACCCGGCAAGCCGGGTGTCCCGACAGTATCCGATCCTCGCTCCGAGGATGGAGGGGAGCGACAAGCCGCCAGCACGTCTGCGCTTCCTTGCGCCTCGTTGCGCATCGGACCCTGCGCAAGGCTGCGCAACCACGCGAACGGTTCGAGGGAGCACCGAGGGCTGCCCGAGTGCCCGGCGGGGGTGCGGTGCGAAAACCCCGACGAAGTGGGCGCTTCCCCCCATCTCGCCACCCGGGGTACGACTTTCACATACGCCAACAGGCCTTGGATTTCGCGGCCAAAAGGGTGTTGGATGGTGAGGAAGGGAGCCTGGCGCGGTCGATGCAGTAGCCATCTGCGAGACGCAACCGAAGGAGAGGGTACGATGAGGCTCAACAACCTGCAGACGCGCATCGTGAGCTACGGGGTCGCCATGTTCTCAGCTGCCGCCCTGATGCTGGCTGCCACGCCCGCGCACGCGCAGCAGGCGGGCGAGTGCTCGGGCGGCAACTGCGGCACGCCGAACAACAACGGCGGTGGCTGCGGGTGCGGCTGCGGAGGCAGCATCCTCGTCAACTACACCGACGTCGGACAGTCGTACGAGCAGTCGGACGACTCCGACCACGACGGCATCGACGACGCGCTCGACAACTGCCCCTACGTGGCCAACCCGGACCAGGCGGACGGCGACGGCGACGGCCTCGGTAACGTCTGCGACAACTGCGTGGCCATCTCGAACCCCGATCAGAAGGCCAACTCCTGCGGCGACATCTGGGCGGCCTCGACGACCGGATTCATCACGCCCGTCGCCAGCAACAACATCGGCATGGTGATCGGCGGCGCCTGCGACGCGACCTGCACCCCGAGCGCTGCCGCGGCCAAGCCGGTGACCGTCGGCGTGGCGCCGACGCCCGCAAACGGAAACGCCGACACCGCGGGCGGCGGAGACACGAGCGGCTCGAAGAGCAGCACGGGCGAGGTGGCCTGCGCGGTTCAGCAGGTTGGCAGCGCAAACACCTCGGGGGCGCTGCTCTTCTCCACGCTGGGCCTGACGCTGGTTGGCCTGGGGCGCCGGCGCCGCCGCTCGCAGCCGTGACAGGCCACGTATGATCGCGGCGGAGCGAGCTTCGCGGCAAACGAAGCAGGGCGGCACCGGGCGTTGGGCCTGGGCCGCCCTTCTGCCTTTGATCACCGCCGGGATCGTGGCGTCGTGCGGGAACCCACCGCTGGTGCGTCCCCCGCCGCCTGTCGACGTCACCAACAACGAGCTGGAGCTCGAGGGAACGGTCTGCCCGACGCCGCCATCGGACGCGGTGTTTCCGGTCAAGATCCTGTTCCTGGTCGACACCTCGGGCTCGCTCGTGGTGACCGATCCCGCGGACGTACGCGGGACGGCGATCTCGCAGGTGATCAAGAAGTATCAGGGCTTGCCGGGTCTCGAGTTCGACGTCATCACGTTCAGCTCCGCGATCGTGAACGTCACCAATGGCTTCACGAGCACGCCGGACCTGGGCGCGATCTCCGCAGCCGTCGGCCAGGCGGACAACCTGACCGACGACCAGGGTGCCCTTGCGGCCGCCTACAATGCGCTCACCCAGGACATGCTCAAGAGCACTCCCGCCGAGCGCGCCCGGTCCCGGTACATCGTCATCATGTTCACCGACGGAACGCCGGACCCGCTGTGCAGCGCCGACACCACGCCCTGCGGCTCCATGAGCTGCATGCCTCACTCTCACTGCGTTCCGACGACCGTGCTGAACGCGTCGAGCCAGCAGCAGGAGCAGTACGCGTGCGACCCAGACTACCTGGTCTGCACGGTGCCGAAGAAGAACTGGGCGACGGCCTTCAACCCCCCGGTCGACCCCTCGCTCTACCCCGACCTGCTGGCCGGAGCGAACTACAACACGACGCCACAGCTCGTCACCGCGGTGACCGAGATGATGGCGTTGCAGAAGCAGTATCACGTCGGCTCGATCGAGCTGGACACCAACCTGCTCTTCCCCGTTGCCGCGCTGAGCAACCCCCTGGCCGTCCCCTTCGACCTCGATCTGCCGGCCGCCCAGGCCCTGCTTCAGGCCATGGCCGCCGCGGGCAACGGCACCTACCAGGTGTTCACGTCCAACACGGACATCAACTTCCTCAACATCAACTTCTCGTCGATCCAGGTCAACAACGACGTCGTCATCACGTACGCGACGAACACGAACGCGATAGAGACGGGAAGCGGCATCTCGACGGACACCGACGCGGACGGCCTGAGCGACGACCAGGAGAACGGCCTGGGGACCTGCGCCGCCCTCGGCACGACGACCTGCAAGAAGCCCTGGGACTCCGACGGCGACGGTTACGGGGACTTCATCGAGGTGCAATACGAGGAGAGCGGATTCGATCCGCTCGACCCGACGAAGCCGACCGTCAAGTGCGTCAATCCGGGGGTCGACACGGACGGCGATGGTCTGATGGACTGCGAGGAGGTGTTCCTCAAGACGGACCCGCTCAGCCCCGACACCGACGGGGACCTCACTCTGGACAACACAGAAGTGCGCACCGGTCTGAACCCGCTCGACCCCACCGACGCGATGGGCGACATCAACAAGGACGGGATCCTCAACCAGCACGAGGTCCAGCTTGGGCTGACCCCGGTCGCACAGGTCTCGACGCAAGAGAGGCAGTACGCGCTGACCTACGCGTTCGACTCCAGCACGACGGACGCCGCCGCCGCGAGCTGCTACCAGTTCGCCATCCAGCATCTTCGCCTCATGGACACGGGGCCGAGCGCTGCCGGCCCCGGAGGCGTCAACCACATCTATTACGATCTGGTGCAGACCGGCGAGGACAGCCCCACCAACCTCGCCCTCGTCCGGCGCGCGTGCGCCACCGTGCTCTTCGAGAACCACATCGCCAAGGTGCCCCTTTCCGGCGTCGTCAGCTTCGTCGATTCGGACTTCGTCGATCTCGCGTCCTTCGACCCCGCGAAGAACTGCAAGGACCTGACGGAGGGGGTGGTCCTCGGCGCCGACGGCGGTTACGTCCGCGACGCACAGGGCCAATGAGGATCGGAGCGGCCGCCACACTCCTCGGAATCACGGTCGCGACGCAACTGCCGTCGACCGGGTGCACCGACGCGCAGCTGCAAGGGGTGGTCGCCACGCCGGCCGAGGCGGACAACAAGCTCACGATGTCGGGCGAGTTTTGCACCCAGATCCCCGACCCGTCGCAGTTTCCAGCCCGGATCCTCTTCGTCGTGGACATCTCCGGAAGCATGGCGATCAGCGACCCGGAGCCGGTCAACGGGCTGTCGCGGCGCGCGCAGGCCGTCGTCGAAACCATGAACAGGTACCCCCCGGGCAACGGTGTCGCCTACGGGCTCATCTCGTTCGCCAGCGATGCGGCGATCTTGACCACGGGCGCGAACGGTCTGAGCGGCTTCACGACCGACATGAACCAGATCATCACGGCGGTCCCGTCGCTGTCCGCCGTCAACGGCCAGACCAACTACGACGGCGCGCTGTCCCTCGCCTTCCAGATGTTGCAGGCGGACATGGACACCCTCGACACGACCACGCGCAGTCGCGCCAGGTACGAGGTCGTCTTCATGTCCGACGGCGCGCCCGACCCCGACAACGTGGGGCCCGGCGAGAGCCTGCCCCCCGACGTCCGGGCCGACGTGCTCGACATCGCGGGGCTGCAGAGCACCCAGCAGCTCGGGCTCATCGCCCTCAACACGGTCTACATCAACGCTCCGAACACGCCGGCCAGCGCGGAGTTCCAGGCGAGCACGCTGCTGTCGACGATGGCCAACCTCGCGAACGGACAGTACCGCCAGGTCGACGGCATGGATCCCATCAACCTCTTCTACATCGAGTTCACATCGATCGTCCGCACCTTCACGCTCAAGTCGTTCGTCGCGACCAACCTCACCGAACGTCCTGCCGCCGGGCCGACGGGAGGGACGGTGCCGAAGGTCGACAGCGACGGCGACGGGCTCGACGACGAGACCGAGGCGCTGATCGGGACCTCGCCGCTGCTGGTCGACACCGACGGCGACGGCTTCTCGGACCTGCTCGAATACAAGCTGCGAAACTCGGGGTTCAATCCGCTCTACCCCGACGACGCGGACTGCGCGCAGCAGACCGACCGCGAGGACAGGGACGGAGACGGTCTGCTCAACTGCGAGGAGCGGTACATCGGCACGAGCCTGCAGCTGGCCGACACCGACGCCGACGGCTACTCCGACGACCTCGAGTACCGCATGGGCACCAACCCCGTCATCGCGGACAACCTGGGGGATCTGGACTTCGACAGCGCGCCGAACGGCTTCGAGCTGACAAACCACACGGACCCGCTGCGCAACGACGCCGCGGACTTCTCCAAGATCGCCTACCGGTACAACCTCGTCGCTCCCGACGCCGGTGCCGCCGCGGAGAGCGGCCGGACCTGCTACCAGTTCTCGGTCGACAACGTCTCGCTCGCTCCGGCTCTGCCGAACGTTCCCGGTGCGGGCCAGGGCGGGACGAACACGGTCCTGCTTCACGTGACGACCACCCCGTCGGACAACCCGAACGATCCCGGATCGCATCAGATCGCATGCATCCGACCCGTCTATCAAGAGGGGGTATCATCCACCTCGATGGTCGTACCGCTAGGAGCTTTCAAGACGCCCGGCCTCGGACCCGATGGAGGTGTAGGTTTCGATGAACACCGCGACTGTATCGTCCCGTAGGAAGACGAGGCTCAAGGCCGGCGCGGCCCTCACGGCGATCGTCTCCGGACTCGCAGTCGGGGTCTTCGTCCTGGTGCCGCTCGGCGGGTGCAACTCGAGCAGCGGGGGATCGTCGTCCGGCGATGCCGGCACCAACGTCGCCTGCTCGTCCAACGTCGGCAACTCCTCTGGCAACCCGGCGACCATCGAGTCCGGCAAGACCAACACCGGCATGCTCTGTTACCAGGGCGTCTCGAACTGGTTCGTCATCACCGTCCCGGCAGGCAGCACGCTCCTGGACGTGTCGGCCGCCTATCCGCCCAACGTGTCGACGATGGTGGACCTCGACGTCAAGGTCTTCTTCCAGACCAACAGCACGACGCTCACGCAAGTGCAGGAGCTGACGGCCCAGGCCCAGGCAGACGCCGGCGCCGGTGGTCCGGGGAGCATCCAGACCACCCTGCTGGTGTCCAAGCCTGGGCAGTACTTCATTCAAGTCTCCGATGCGCACAACCAGGCCTTCGATCAGACGAACTCGTACTCGCTCACGGTGGGCTATGCGAGCGATCCCGATACGCACGAGCCGAACGACACGCCGGCGGCGGCCAAACCGGCGGACGGCAAACCCGGGTGGCTCGCCTACCTGGGTGATCTCGACGTGTTCACGACGATGGCGTCGGGCAGCGACCTGCTCGCGCTCAGCATCGTCAACCCCGCCTCGGCGCCGGCGCCCATCAGCTACTCGGTCACCGACTCGACCGGAGCGACCCTGGGCCAGGGCAGCGCCCCAGCCTCCGCAAAGACCTTCAGCACCACGCTGGCTGTCTCCAAGGCCGGAGCTTACTACGTGACCCTGAGCTCCCCCGCCGGCACGGTCCCGTATCGGGGCATGTCCGAGGGATACACGCTCACCTTCACGACGATCACGAACCCAGACACCGTGAACAATCACTCGATCGCGACCGCCGTGTGTCCCGGAGGAGGAGGAAGCGGCCCGTGCACGATGGCGTACACGGGGAGCGCCCTGACCCTGCCCCCGCAGATGTCGTTCCTCTCGGTGCCCGGACAGGCCGACTTCTACCGTGTGGACGTGACGAGTGGCGCCGCGCTGGTTCTGGAGATGGACCTCACGTCGTCGACGAGCACGGTGCAGTACGCGCTCGACCTGCTGACCCCCGATCCCGGCTCCGCCTGCCAGACGGACAGCGACTGCACCGCGCTGGATCAGCCGTGCATGGCAGATACGGACTGCGAGCTGTCCCATGCGTGCCTCGCGGCGGCACAGAACAAGTTCTGTCCGACCAGCGGCGTCGCGTGCCAGCTGTGCGAGGGCGCGGGCCTGTGCATCCCCAACGGCTCCGGTGGAGGGGTCTGCGCAGCGTCGCAGTTCCTGACGGCGTTCTCTCCCGGCCAGAAGCCCAGCGGCGCGGCGAACGTGTCCACGGCCCAGCCATTGTTCAGCAACTCGACCTCGTATTACGTCAAGGTCCACGACGCCACCTACACGAACTACGACGATACGAACCCGTACACGCTGACGCTCAAGATGGTCCCGGAGCCGGACCCCTATGACAGGTCGACCACGGCGGCTCAGCGGAACAACTTCTACAACCCCTACCCCACCGCGATGACCGATCGCACGCCCGACAAGATGCGTGCGATCCCGCTCACGCTGGCGCAGGCCGAGTCCGGCGTCACGGGCTTCATCTCGTACCAGACCGACGAGGACTGGTTCTCGTTCCAGAGCCCCTGCGATCCCGAGGCCGGCGCGACCAACTGCGGCATCGACTTCCAGTGGCTCCAGCCGGTGTCGAACGTGAAGGTCGCGATCTTCGTCCTGGACCCCAGCTCGCTCCTGCCCGCCGAGAGCATGGCGTACTCCGGCACGGTGCCGCCGGCCTCCCCGCAGACCGGTAAACTGGACAACTCGAGCTGCTCCAGCTGCTCGTTCGGAACGCTGGGCAAGATGGCCTACGTGCTCATCTCGGACATCCACGAGAAGGCCTGGGACTACGGCAACAGCGCGCAGTACGGCTTCAAGATCTCGGCAGTGACACCGGGATGCCCGGCGGTCTGCGACGGGTCGGGCAATGGAAGCACGTGCGTGAGCGAGTGCGCCGCGAAGAACACCTGCTGCCCCATGTTGCAATGAGGAGGAGACGATTCGGATGAGGACGGCCCTGGTCGCGGCGATCGGCGTTCTGCTCTCGCAGGGGTGCGAGAACGTGACGTCGATCCCTCCGCCGCCGGACGCGAGCGTGCCCGCCGGCTGGTCCGTCCTGGCCGCGGGTAGCAAGAACCTGAACGCGGTGAACGGCTACTCCGACTCGGCGGTCTGGGCGGTCGGGGATCAGGGGACGATCCTCCACTGGGATGGAGGCGCGCTCACCGCCGAGACGAGCGGCACGACGGCCAACCTGCGCGGCGTTTGGGCCGTGGACGCGGGCCACGTGTACGCGGTGGGCGACTCGGGGACCATCCTGGAGCGAACGTCCGGCGCGTGGGCGCCCGTGGCCGTCGGCCTGACGCGGGAGGTGCTCACGGGCGTGTGGGCGGACAACACGCCGCGGGTCGTCGCGGTGGGCTCGTTCGGGACCGTCGTGCTCGGCACGATGGCAACTCCCAACGCGCCCTTCACGTACAAGGTCATCCCGAACGCGGACGCCGAGAACCTCCTCGCGGTCACTGGCACCGTCGGGGGCCCGGCCGTCGCCGTGGGAGCGCTCGGGCTCGTCTTGACGCTGACCGGGCAGAGCCTGGGGCGCACGCCGATCCCGGCCTTCTCGAAGCTCCTCACGGGCGTCGCTTCCGCGCCGGGCCTCACCTACCTGGTCGGCGAGCAGGGCGTCGTGTACCGGTCGAACGCGGCCGGGATCAACCCTGTAGCCGGCTTTCCGACGGCGACGCTCAAGGCCGTCAGCATCACGGGCAGTGACGCGTGGATGGTGGGGGTCGACGGAACCATCTGCGAGGCCACGGCCAGCAGCACCATCTGCTTCCCGTACACCGACTCGCGCTGGTTCAACGGCGTCTACGCGGCTTCGGCCACCTCGATCTGGGTCGTGGGCGCCACCGGAACGTTCCTTCACGGCCTGCCGACGCAGTCGGCCCCGGTGGGGCCTTCCGATGCCGGCAGCCAGGGAGGAGGCTGAAGGGTGCGCGCCGGCCTCGTCTCGCTGCTCTTCTGTGTCCCCGCGGCGGTGTGGCTGGCGAGCGCGGCGTGCACCGACGCGCAGCTCTACGCGCGCAACTACCAGCCGGACACCGCGGACCTGACGGGGTTCAAGGGGGACCTGTGCACCGATGATCCCGCGAGCCTGGCATTCCCGCTGAAGATCGTCGTGATCGTGGACGGCGGCATTGCGAACCAGCTCGACGACCGCAAGGCCGCGATGCAGGCGCTGGTTCAAAGGTACAGCGGCTCGAACGTCCTCTTCGACTTCATCTTGATGGGGCAGACCGCGCAGTCGCTCACCATGGGCTTTACCAGCGACTCCGCCACGATCCAGAACGCCGTGAGCTCCATCGGCGGCAACGTGTCGCCGCTACGCGACTACGAGGCCGCCATCCTGCTGGCGACGACCGACATCGAGAGCGACGCCCTGGGGAGCTCGCCCGGCCTGCGCAGCCGTACACACTACGCGGTCGACTTCGTCGCGCAGGGCGCGCCAACGCCCTCGCTGCCCGACCTCTGGTGCGGCGCCAATCAGCTGATGCCCGGGTCCGCCGAATGCACTACCCAGTTCAACGCCAACTTCTGCCCCAACCAGGTGCCGGCGCCGGCCGACTGCGAGCTCGTGCTCTATACGACGCTCGTGACCGAGCTCACGTCGTTCTTGCAGACCAACGGCGCGCTCGACTTCATCGGCCACTTCTACAACGTGGGGATGGACCCCCGCGCGAACACCATCCTCACGAGCATGAGCCTCGCGGCCAAGGGCGCCTACTCGCAGGTTGCCTTCGGGAAGCTCGACCTGCTCGACAGGGCTCTCATCGACCCCCATTCCCACTTCGACCTGCGCGAGCTGGTGGTGTGGAACGCGAACGCCATCCTGAGAAACGGGACCCCTGTCCCGGACAGCGACGGCGACGGCCTCACGGACGCCGAGGAGAACACCCTGCACACGTCGCCGGTCAAGGCGGACACCGACGGCGACGGAGTCAGTGACAAGATCGAGCACGTGCTGCAATACCCGGGGTCCGAGTTCAACCCACTCGTGGCAGGGAAGTTCAAGGAGTGCTCGACACTGAAGCTCCCGTTCCCCGATACCGACCAGGACGGCCTCAACGACTGCGAGGAGGCCGTGGAGGGGACCAGCGCCTACCTCCAGGACACCGACCAGGACGGTTTGCCCGACGGCCTCGAGGTGCTGCGGGGCGTGTTTCCGCTCGCTGACGATCGCCTCTACGACACCGATGGCGACGGCATGAAGAACGGGCTCGAGCTCGAACAGGGGACGGACCCCAACATCAACGACTCGGCTGCGGCCGTGGCGTACGCCTACTCGCTCAGCATCGTCAGCGACGACGCGGACGCCGGGGTCAGCGTCGTACTCGACCCCAACCCTGCGTATCCGGCGCCCGGTATCACCATCAACACGATCGCGGGCTCCGTGGGTGGGACGATCACGCTCGGCGTGAACCCGGGGCCGCCGCTGACCCTCGCGGTGAGCGACGTCGGCTCGACCCAGCTCGGCTCGCCGGTCGACGTGTCGAAGTCCGGGTTCTTCACGCTGCTGTCGCCATCGGGCCTCGCGATGACCCTCCAGGTGGACGCCCACGTGCTCTCGCTGGCAGCGCCGGCGGCAGAGACGATACCGATCACGGTGACGCCGAGCTACCGGGCCTGCCACCAGATCAACGTCCAGAACGTCCGCCTGGTCTCCACCCTGGCGCTGCCCGGCGGGCCGCACTCCGGCGCCGGCTGGAACACGCTCAACGTGTGGCTGGGGCAGGCGCTCGACGGGATCGCCACCTCCCCCACCGTCTACCGAACCGATTCGATACCGTTCCAGTTCATCCCGCCGAGCACCAAGACCCCGTCGGGCGCGTACGTCAGTCTCGAGCAGGACGAGCTGAAGACGCTCATCACGAACTGAAGAGGCACGAGGACGCCGATGAGTCGACCGCGAGAAGATTCGAGCACTCCTGGTTCACGGCGTCACCGGACGGCGTTCGCGGCGGCGCGCTGGGCGACCGTGCTGGCGTTTGCGTGCGGCGCGCCGATCGGTGCGTGCAACTCCGTCGTCAGCAGCGACAACGGGGGGGCCCTGCAGTGCGCGTACAAGGACACGACCCTCGACGCCTCGATCAGCGGATCTTGCACCACGAATGCCGATTGCCCTGCCACGGACATCTGCGAGCCCGGCATCGGGGGGAGTTACTGCGCGGGAACCGCCTGTCCCGACGGCCAGCTCTGCCAGAACCCGGCCGGTGTCGGGTATCAGTGCGTCGCCATCTCGGACGATTCCGGGTCCAGCTCGGGCAGCAGCTCCGGCTCCAGCTCGGGCAGCAGCTCCGGCTCCAGCTCGGGCAGCAGCTCCGGCTCCAGCTCGGGC
>VFSW01006317.1_pt1 | contig 17431 bp, 19 predicted proteins | sample 5358111 | NCBI WGS metagenome assembly VFSW01 (sample SAMN11554181, study PRJNA540505) | mine drainage metagenome | isolation source: sediment from site ElyBrook_90M | place: USA: Ely Copper Mine, Vershire, VT | collected 2017
CATATATACTATTTGTTAAGTGAATCCATGATCGCGCCCCTCGTCAAAACGCTCAAGACCGCGCTGTTCGACAAGCGCTACACCACAGAATTTCCTGAGCACAGGGAGCTTCTTCCGGACAGCTACAGGGGCAAGCTAAGGCTTGACATGGACACGTGCATAAACTGCTCAGCGTGCGCCCTGATCTGCCCAAACAACACGATAACGATGGTCAATGTGCTTACGGACAAGGGAGACAAGGTGATGCCCCAGGTAGGGCACGAGAGATGCCTCTTCTGCGGCCTGTGCGAGGAGGTGTGCCCCCCAAAATGCCTTACCCTGACGAAGAACTACGACTACGAGGCCTACGACAAAAGGGAGCTTGTCACCAGGCCTGAGGAGTTGGAGTAGATATGATGCTGGACACGTATGCATTCTGGATCGTGGCTGCCCTTATCGTCATCCCTGCAATATTCATATTCATTGAGAAGAAGCTCATACATGCAGTTATCGCACTCTCAATCGCCTTCGCAGGCAGCGCGCTGCTCTTCTTCCTGATCGGGCAGACCCTGATAGGGCTCCTGCAGCTGATAGTCTTTGTAGGCGGGTTTTCAACATACCTGATAGTCGCTGTGGCAACAGAGGAGAGGACGGCAAAGCTGATAAGCTTCAACAGGCTGGCAGTGCTTGCGCTGCTGCTCTTCATCGGAATCGGATCCATGCTGATCGAATATATGCCCTCAAGCAGCCTTAACCTCTCGACCAGCTTCCTCGGAGAGGCGTCATTGGCATTCCAGGCCTCGTACGGCATATTCTACGCAATGCTACTACTGCTGTTCTCCGCATCCATAGGCGGAGTGCTAATAATCAGGAAGTTCGCCAAACTCGTGGTCTAGATGATAGAGCTTTATTACATGTATGCATTGAGCGTCGCGCTCTTCTCCTTAGGGCTTGCGGGCATAGCAACCGACAGGCACCTTGTAGTGATAATGCTTTCAGTAGAGCTGATATTCGTTGCAAGCACAATCGCCCTGGTGGGCCATTTCGTATACACCTCTCCGCCGGAGCAGGGTGCAGTAATAATGCTCTTCTCCATATTCACTGTCGCGGCAGTGGAGATAATCACTGTCATAACCTTCTATGTCTACATGAAGCACAACAAGATAGAATTCGACGTGACAAAACTCTCGAGGTTGAAGTGGTAGAATGATAGCGCTTGTAGTCGTACTTCCCCTCTTGCTGGGCATTTTGGCAGTGGCGCTCTTTAGGGACGCCTCAATGCTCAGGTACATAGCAATAGGCGCAGGGGCCCTATCCCTGCTCTCGGTATTCCTGGTGGGCTATGGCATAACTACCGTTCCATGGTTCAGCGTGGGGGGCCACACCATAGATGTGACAGTTTCTGTTACACCGCTAAACATGATGCTTCTCTCCCTGGTGCTGGTCATAGGGCTGTTAGTTCTTGTCTACTCCTCGGGGTACATAAAGACAATGTCAGACCAGAGGAGGTTCTATGTGGAGATGCTAGCATTCGAGGCTGCAATGGCCACGTTCGCCGTAAGCGGGAACTTCGTCCTCCTATTCATAGCCTGGGAATTCCTCAGCCTCACAAGCTACCTCCTTATAGGATTCATAAACAGCAGGCCGTCGGCAAACAGGGCAGCAAGGAAGGCCCTCACCATAATCTTCATCGGAGACCTGGCTTTGCTAGCATCAATAGCGGTATTCTGGAATGCCTTTGGCACTTTGGAGTTTGCGCAGATAATAGCATCGGCAGGCTCCGCGGCCCCGCAGGCGCTTTACGCAGGAACTCTTTTGCTTTTGGCAGCAGTTCTCACAAAGTCTGCCCAGTTTCCATTCCATGAATGGCTAATAGACGCGATGGAGGGGCCCACTCCCGTATCAGCATATCTGCATTCATCGACAATGGTGAAGGCCGGCGTCTTCACCGTAATCCTACTATATCCGCTATTCTCAGTCCCTGCGATAAGCGTGATACTGTTCGCTGCAAGCGTAATAACTCTGGTGCTCTCCACGCTTGCGGCATCCAGGGAGATGCACATAAAGAAGGTGATAGCGTATTCGACCATACAGGAGCTCTCGATAATGATGCTGGCAATCAGCGTCGGCGCAGTGATGGCAGCCATATTCTTCTTCTTCGTGCAGGCCTTCTACAAGGCCCTGCTGTTCTTTAGCTCAGGGGTGGTCATGGAGGCCACGGGCAAGGAGAATCTTGACGAGGTCTACGGTCTCAAGACAAGGAGGCTCATATACGTATCGACCCTCTTCGGCGTTCTCTCGCTTGCCGGTTTCTTCCCGCTCTCCGGCTTCTTTGCAAACGAAGCGTTAAGCGGCTCGCTGCTGCACAGCGGCCCATTATACCTGTTGATGTCGGGGATCTCCCTGCTTACCAGCTTTTACATAATAAGGTGGTTCTCGTACCTGTCAAGGAGCAGGAAGGGCTCTGCCGTCTCCAATGGCAATTATCTCTCCATGCCTGTTAGCATGGTGTATCCTATCGCAGTTCTTGCAGCGCTCACCCTTGCGGCATCGGTGCTCTTCTTCTCAATGGAGGGTCTTCTGTCAGGCGCAGGCCTGCTTGCATATCTTCCAATACAGTCGGGGCTTCCGCTAAGCATCGCTGACAGTGTAATATTCACCATCTTAATCTCAGTAGGTGCGCTGCTTGGATATCTTGTCTACTATAAGAACCTGACAAAGGTCAGCGCGAAGCGCTTCGACAGGATGCTGCACACCGGGCCTCTTGTGAACTGGCTTTACGGCATGGTCGCTATGCTGACAGCAGGCTTTGCCGCAGGTCTCTCCGAGTTTGACTCAAGGCTAAACGATGCATTCGACAGGGTCGGCATTGCCGTTATGGCCTCAGGATACCAGCTCAGAAAGCTCTCGGTAGGAAGCATAAACTCCTACGCGGTAATCTTCATAGTAGGGCTGCTTGTCCTATTCGTTTCATTCTACTACCTGGTGATCATATGATATACCAATACCTCTTCCTCTCATTCGCTGCGCTCATGCTGCTATTCAACCTGATATTTCGGCTCTTTAACGACAAGACAGGCCAATTCGTGATAAATGTTATTTTCCCGCTGCTTCTGGTCGGATCCGCAGTGATGATGGACCTCTCAGGATACAGCGGAGTGGTTGCAAACGTCTTCTCCATCAATCCGTTCTCTATGTTCATGTTCATGATCTTCACTGCCGGATATTTGCTCATAAGCATAATCGCGTTCAACTACTCGGAGAACTACATGGACTTCGCACTGATAGCAAACTTCGCCCTTCTTGGGATGTATCTCGTCTTCGCCGCCACTTCAACCATAACCATATTCCTCGGCCTTGAGCTCTCAAGCATACCTATGGTATTTGCGATACTCCTGTCAAAGAAGGGCATAGAGGCCGCAGCCAAGCTCTTCATACTCGCATCCATAGCCATATCCGTGCTCTCTTTCGCTATAGTGATCATGTACGGCACGACAAACAGCTTTGCGCTATCGTCTTATTCCGGAGGAGCCCTGGTGGCCTTCGCCGGAATCCTCTTCATCTCTGCCTTGGGCTTCGAGGCCTCCGTATTTCCGTTCAACGTGCTTATACCCGACATCTATACCGGATCCCCAGCGTACCTGACCGGTATGCTAGGCGGTCTAAATAAGAAGGTAGGGCTCGTGGCTCTCATGCAGATCCTCATACTCGTGTTCATAACCGACAAGCAGCTCTTCATTCTAGTGGCCATCCTCTCAGTCTTGACCATGACCTATGGCAACATTGTTGCGCTTGTGCAGAGGAACACAAAGCGCATGCTCGCCTACTCATCGATCTCACAGGCAGGTTACATACTCATAGGCATAGCTGCAGCTACAGCCCAAGGGGCCGCCGCAAGCTTCTTCCAGATCTTCGCCCATATGTTCATATTCATAGGCATGATGGGCATAGTGGCGATGCTTGAGATGAACAACCGCTCCGAGGTGGACGAGCTCATAGGGCTCAAGGGTGAAAACAGGTTCGCCGCATTCGCGCTTACGCTATTCATGCTCTCCCTCATCGGCCTCCCTTTCACCACCGGGTTCTTCGGCAAGTTCATGCTGTTCCTAAGCGCAATAAACGCGAACCTAGTCTGGCTTGCAATAATAGGCGTGATAAACAGCGTGATCTCCATCTTCTATTACATAAGAGCGATAATGGCCATGTATACCGACAAGGAGGGAGGCAGGCCGGTGCCAATGAGCATCACTCTCTCGTTCGCTGTGCTCGTCTGCATTTTGATAACCATTGCATTCGGAGTCTATCCGCAGCCAATAGTCAATCTTGCTGACGGGGCGGCGGCATTCCTGTATCACTGATTTGATGCTATGCAAATAAAGGTAAGGGTCACTCCTAACTCGAGGGCTGCCTCCGTCTCCAGGCTCGATGACGGCAGCTATGCAGTTAAAGTAGACGCGCCGGCAGTGGACGGAAAGGCAAACGAGAGGCTGCTAAGGATCCTGGCCGAGCATTTCAACCTCAAGAAGTCTGCGGTAAGGATGGTAAGCGGCTCAAAGGGCAGGAACAAGGTAGTCGATATAGGCGCGTAGCGCCAAGCGCATTGCGAGAAAGGCGTATATACGCCAAGTCGCAAATATTAATCGGTAATCATCATGGAGATCAGACCAATGAGCGAACTTATACGGCTTGACGGGAAGACGGCCATAGTCACGGGCGCTGTGGGAATCGGCCATGGGATAGCATATAGGCTCGCAGAGGCAGGTGCGAATGTGGTAGTGGCTTCGCGCAACGAGTCCGAGGCAAGGGCAACTGCAGACGAGATCGGTGCCAAGGGATGGAAGGCCTGCGCCGTGCGCGTAGACGTATCAAACGAGGCAGACGTGAAGGCGATGGTGGCAAAAGCAGTCTCCTGTTACGGCTCGGTGGACATCCTTGTAAACAACGCCGGAATATATCCGACAATACCAGTATCTCACATGTCTCTATCCGATTTCCAGAACGTGCTAAACATAAACCTCATAGGCGTCTTTCTATGCACCAAATACTGCGTCGAGCAGATGAAAAGTCAAGGCAGGGGAGGCAGGATAATCAACATTACCTCGATAGACGCCCTTCATCCTTCATCGATAGGCCTTGCGCATTACGATGCGTCAAAGCATGGCGTGTGGGGATTCACAAAGAACATAGCACTCGAGCTCGCCCCGTTCAATATATATGTCAATGCCGTAGCGCCGGGAGGGATACTCACGCCCGGAGTGCGCAAGATGCAGACTGCGTCTGACCAGAAGGTGGATATGGATGCAATGCTCAAGAATTTCCTAGCCAACATACCTATGGGAAGGATGGGCGAACCTGACGACATAGCTAAGGCGGCGCTCTTCCTGGCATCAGATATGTCATCGTACATGACAGGCACGCAGATAGTTGTAGACGGCGGAGTGCTACTGAAATGAATTGGACCTGCTTGCGCTAAGCTAGTTTTTTCATGCAGGGCTAAGGTTATACTCTTCTTCCCCTTCTGCCTCCAGGCCTCTTTGTGGTATCCGTTGGCATTGGTGTCACGTCCTCTATGCTTCCTATCTTTATCCCGCTCCTTGCAAGCGCCCTGACGACAGCCTGCGCTCCGGATCCAGGTATCTTCGATCCGTGGCCTCCAGGCGCGCGTATCTTGATATTTATGTTGGTTACTCCCTTTTCTATCGCAACGGCCGCAACCTTGTACGCCGCCTGCATTCCTGCATAAGGCGATCCTTCCTCGTGGTCTGCGCTGACGACCATGCCTCCGCTTCCTGTGGCTATCGTCTCAGATCCGGAAAGGTCAGTGAGTGTTATTATCGTGTTGTTCTTTGAAGAGTAGATGTGCGCAACTCCCCATCGAGTTGCCTTTGGAATGTACTTTGCCTGGGCCTCTATTGCCGCATTTTCATAGGATATGTTCTCCTTCTTCGTCTCCTGCTGCGCTTGCTGCTGTTGCTTTGCCGCCTTTCCCTCAGTTTTCTTCTTTCCTGGCATGATTATCACTCCTTTGCCTCAGCCGCAGGTCCTGGCGCCGCAGCTGCTTTAGGCGCTTCGGCCGCCCCTTCGGGTTTGGCTTCAGGTACCGCAGGGTTTAGGTTTATTGGCTTGTAGTATCCTATCATTGCCTCCTCCTCTGCGCGAACCAGGTATCCGGCGGACTTAACCTTCCTGCCGTTTATCGCTATGAATCCGTGTGCTATGAGCTGCCTTGCCTGCTTGGGCGTCTTTGCAAGCCCGTTCCTAAATACGACCGACTGCAGCCTTCTGTTTAGTATGGCCTCCGCAGTGACTCCTAGAAGATCATCTATCTTTGCATTCTTTGGAACTATGTTGTATCTTGCCAGCCTTGCTATTATGTCGTTGCCTACCTTTTCACTTGAACGATCGGCCAGAACTTCCCTGGCATTCATCCTTATCCTGCTTACCTCAGTGCTTGCCTTCCAGAGCTCCCTAAGGTTCTTCAGTCCGTACTTCTCCTTGAGCTCGTGGTCCCTTGCGATTCTAGTCGCATTCCACATAAGCTTGGAGCGCATGTACTTCTTTCTTATCCTCTTGGGGTCTCCCATTCATCTCACTTCTTTGCTTCAGCTGCAGGTGCAGCTGCAGATGCCGCGGCGCCTCCAGACTTGGCTGGCGCCTGAGCAGCCTTCTGTGCAGCTTCTGCTGCCTTCTTCGTAACTCCCACAGTGGCTCCGGTCCTGCCTGTGGACCTTGTCTTCTGTCCGCGGACCTTCTGTCCCCACCTGTGCCTAAAGCCCCTGTAGGTCTGAATCTTGATATCGTTCTCTATGTCCTGCCTTACCTTTACTATAAGGTCTGTTCCGACTACGTGCAGGTTCTCTCCGGTCTCACTGTCTCCCTGCCTGTTGAGCAGGTATGTCGGCATGCCTGCCTTCTTAGGGTCCTTGAGCATCTCTTCTATCTTCTCTATTCCGTCTTCGTCAAGCGATCCTATTGTTGTCTCCCTTGGTATATTGTATACCTTGCTTATCCCCAGAGAAATAGCGCTGGCCATGTTGTATCCGATGCCCTTGATCTGCATAAGGGCAGAAGGTATGTCAAAGTCTCCGTCAATGTCCTTACCTGCAATCCTGACTATGCTGGTGCTAGCTGATTTCTTCTGCTCCTGCGGTTTTGCCTTTTGCTCTTCGTCTTCTTTAGCCAATAAAACACTCAATAATGGTATAAATATTATATTTCCTTAATGATTTAAGGAAATAAGTCTCCGTATAGAATACGGCAACTCTATAGTATTATAGATATAAGGTTTTTAAGGCTTTCTAGTGAGCGCAATCTCACTGTGCCTCATTTACCCTCACCATTTTCTGCCCCTTTTATCCTTTCCGAAAGCCTCTTGAGCTCCGTAAAGTCGGCCTGCGGGCCCATGTTCGTGGCAAGGTATCCAAGGTACTGCTTGTAGACCTTCCTCTTCCTCGATCCTTTCATGTGGTACTTGTGCCTTAGGCCATGTAGCGGATAGAGCTTTATGTGGATATGGTTCACCCCCAAGCCTTCCATCACCATCGCAACCCGATGCACGCCAAGGCCGCGCTCTAGCATCCTGGCCGTCTTCTTTGATGCCTTCATGAGCCTAAGATACACTCCTTGGGGCATGTCAAAAGCATATGAGTCGTAGTGCTTTTTTGTTATGACCAGTGCCTGCCCACGCGTGTTAAGGAATCCGTCAAGCATGGCTATGAACTCCCGGTCCTGCCAGAGCACTGCCGCCTTCATCTCACCCTTTGCAATCCTGCAGAATACATCTGTGTGCTTTTCAATCGGCATTCCAATCACCTGCGCTCAAGGCCCTTAAGCGATCTGACCTCTGCGAGCACTTCCTCTTTTGTAAGCACCTGCTTTTGGTCTGCCTTCTCGTACAGATCGTAGTACATGTCGTCGTCATGGCCCGAATACCTGTCCGACTCTGACCTTGGAATAAGGTTTATGTGCAATCTTTCTATCGGCATGTTGTCGTATCCGCCTACCTGCATCGAGGTTACATACGACCTGCTTTTGTCGCCGTATTGCTCGAGAAGAGTCTTCATTACCCTCGCGTATGTAATCATGAGGTCATTCCTTTCCTCTTCTGTAAGCTCAAGCATGCCTGCCACGTCCCTTTTGGGCACTAGAATCGCCTGCCCCTCTATTACCGGGCTGGGATGGCAAAGCGCAACAAAATGCTTAGACTCATAAAATATGTTGTCGAGAAGGGCGCCGTCAAGCCCCCTGCCCTCTATTGACGGACCGAAGACCATGTCGTTTGTATTCTGGGCGTTCATCCTGCTTCTCAATGCCTTCACGTCGTCTTCTATGCTGTCAAGAAACGGCCTGTCAAGGTTCTGCAGGGACATTTCATAGATCCTCTCAAATTCGGTGCCCCCATTCCCATCATTGACCTTCTTCCTAGGGATGATGTGCACATGGAAGTGGTTTACCGTCCTGCCTGAGAATTCGCCGCTGCGTATCTTTAGGTCGTACGCCATACTGCCGTTGTTGTACAAATCAAGCACTGCTGGCAATGCCCTATTGAGTACGTCAAAAAGTTCCTTCGTTTCGCTGGTCGTAAGGTCAAGAAGCCCAAGTACGTGCCTTCTTGTTATTATGAGCGCATGCCCGTCGGTAAGTGCCTTGCTGTTGTAGACCAGCAAAAAATTGGCAGTTTCATAGAATCCTTGCGCGCCGAGTATGTCCTTGTCACAGAAAGGATCCCTTCTTGCAGCGGAGGCGGCCTTTGCAATGCCACCGCCCTCGCCCCTCTCCTTAGCTCCCTTCAAACCTCGCGCATCTCGATCTATCTGGTTTAGACTAGCCATAAAAACACACCTTGACACTGAGAATTAGCGGTAACGCCGAATACTGAGAAACCCTGCGAGGCTGCTCAATAAAAAATACCATAGGATATCTGAAACATGATCCTATTTAATACTTTGCGAGTGCGGCTGGATTGCAAGATAAATATTTTGCCATCTGCCTACAACTGGGCAAAAAGTGGGCACTAAGTCATCTGCGCACAAGTCTCTTCAGCATCTCTGCCTCATCCTTTATCTCTTCCTTTGTAAGCACCTGCTTTTGGTCTGCCTTCTCGTACAGGTCGTAGTACATGTCGTCGTCATGGCCCGAATACCTGTCCGACTCTGACCTTGGGATGAGGCTGATATGGAGCCTGTCTGTGGGCATCTTCTCGTATCCTCCTACTTGTGTCAGAGTTATGTAAGACCTTCCTCCGTTTCCATACTGCTTGAGAAGCAGTGGCATTACCTTAGCATATGCCGCTGCAAGGTCCTTCCTCTCTTCATCGGTGAGCCCTAGCAGATCCGCCACGTTTCTTTTCGGCACAAGCAGCACCTGGCCCTCTATAACCGGATTTGGATGATACATCGCAACAAAGTGTTTCGATTCGTAAAATGCGCCTTCCAGTAGAGAGGCGTCTATCCCTTCCTTTTTGCCCTTCACCTCGGAATTCGCTGCCGGTGGACTTGCAATTTCTCCCATCCCGCGCCTGACCCTACCAACATCCTCATCGATGTTGTCCAGAAACGGCCTGTCAACGTTCTGCATAGACATTTCGTATATGCGTTCATACTCCTCGACTCCATTTCCTTCAATGACCTTCCTTCTGGGTATTATATGGATGTGAAAGTGGTTTACCGTCCTGCCTGAAAACTCGCCGCTTCGTATCTTGAGATCGTAGGCCATCTCCCCTTTATTATAGATCCCCATCATAACAGGGATCACCTTTCCCAGTATATCAAAAAGCTCCTTCGCCTCTTGGGCGTTAAGATCCAGCAGGCCAAGGGCGTGCCTCTTTGTTATTATCAGTGAGTGCCCCTTTACAAGCTCCTTTTTGTTGTATAAAAGAGTGAAATGCTCTGTTTCATAGCATTTCTGGTTTTCAATTACCTCCTTGTCGCAGAAGGCGTCGCCTGCAGCCTTCGATGCGCCTGTTGCGCCGTTGGACTTGGAACCCCTCCCATTCAGTCCAGGTTGTTTTACGCTAGCCATGAGCCCTCCCCCCATCTTATAATATAAAGAACTGGATCATAACAGAAAACGCAAGCAACCCTGCAAAGCTGCCTGATAAAAGTCAACATAGGATATAACTGCTTGCAGATATATAAATACTTTATTATTCTGCTCAAAACAACAAATTTCGTCCTTTTTCAAGATTAAAATGGCATTTCATCGCCAAAATTGCTCCAAGCCAATGCAAATCACGTGCAGTCAAAATAAAGCGGGAGATGGTCCGAAACAACGTCGTCCATAACCTTGAAGTCGTTTACTTTTATGTCTTTGGAGGGCATGATATAGTCTGCATACTTCTGAGGAAAATCGAAGAATCCAGGCCTTGTCGACTTTATCCCGTACTCCTTTATGAGATTCCTTAATGGTATGCTCTCAATTATGCTCATGCTGGTCGTTTTCGGATCGAGATTGAAATCACCGCACAGTATTCTCTTGCCCTTAGTACTCCCGACAATTCTTTTTATGTTGTTTGACTGCTCTATCGTCTCTTCGGTGTCCTGCTTGTCCATGCGGATGAATTTGCCATGCAGGTTCCAGATGCTGTAGGTCTCTTCCCTGCTTATCCTTGTGTAAAGCATGTTTATTCCTATGGTCGACCAGCTGTTATCTACCATGGTGTCTTTTCCCCCGTACACATACTGGTCCTCAACCGCGTCAACTTTCCAGTCATTTTTTATGAAAGTGGCAAGCCCCCTCTCATTTTTCTGTGGTATTGCGACAAACGCATTGTAGCCCTTAAGCTCCTCCTTTATCCTTGCGATTATATCCTCAGTGCCATCCTTGAACACTGCGCTCTTCACTCCCTTTTCATTGTCAAGAACCTCTTGGAAGCAGAAGACATCTATGTTTCCGCAGTTTGCCCTGACAAACCCAAGCAGCTTGTCAGGCATCTTTCCGCACCACATGTTCAATGTCACTATTTTCATGATAGCGCCACGCGTATTGTTTTTGCCATGCCTACTGCCAGTTATAAGTCGGCTATGGCCTTTTTCACTTTGTCAGCGAAATCCTTGTCTCCAAGGCACATCGTGTCTATGACCATATCCAGTTCCTCTGACGGGTCAAGAAGGCCGAGCTTCTTGAGCCTTATGAGGTCGGCGTTGTCCTGCTTCCCTTCCGTGTTCCTTGCGAGCATTAGCTTGTAGAATGCTACAAATCCCGGATGCGCCAAAGTGACGGTTCCATTAAGCAATGGATGCTCTATCTGCTTTGCAAAGCGCAGCATCTTGTCTGTAGATGGATACTTATAGTGGACCGAAGGCGCAAATTTATGGTCGTCAGGGTATATCTGCGAGAGCTCCGTTATGATGTCTATCGGAAGGCCGCCAGCCGAACTGTATCCAAGCGTAGGCCCAAGAAGCACGTGACCGAAATGCATGTTCGGTCCCCTGCTGTAAACCACATCATTCTTGTTAGGCATCCTATCCCTCAGGAGCTCAAGTATGTGCTGATTAGATGTTATATTGTTGTTGACTACCACATCAAGGTCTGTAGGCACCCTGTCAGCCTTCCCAATGCCTTTTCCGTATTCAAGGTAGAGCTGGTAAAGGAACACGGCGCCTCCTGCTATTACCATCCATTCATCCCTTTTCAGCCTGTTTCCATCAAGCATTGCAAGGGTCTCATTCACCGCGTCTATGAATTTCTTCTGCTCTGAAGTCAATGTCTGTACGGTTCCTGTGAATGACTGCCTGACGCCGTTCCCATTAGATGCGCCTTCCTCCCTTTTCACGTTATTGATGTTGGATTTTATCATGGTCTCGCCACATCTGCAGTGCAAGCTTGCGCTATGCAGTTTGTTAGTGTAATGCTGTTGAACAGAGCAAGACGATGCGCATGACGGGCTGGCGCATTAACGGATCTAATGAGCTCCCTTAAAGTCATACGCGATAAAATAGGAATGTTCATAGGATATGATGTGGCTCTTTATTTATATATCTTTCTGGGAAGGCGGGCAATTCTTTATAAAGTATCCGACCTTCCGGATGCAAGATAGCATATTCTCCAAGAGCCACGGCGTATCTATCCTTCCAGGCGCTGGCGGCTACAGTAAAGTATTTAAATCAGACAAATTCACATACGCTATGGTGGATTTGGTAGGGCTTTATTGTTATGCATTTATTTGCAATTGCAGGTCTGTCCAATGTCCTGTAGTCAAAGTTCAATCAAAAACTACTTATATCTCCATATTTAAATGATAATCATGAATGCAAAAACCGCGCAGCCCAAGGAAAAATCCAACGGGGTGAGCATGAAATGCGCGCAGAAGGTGAAGGAATCCATATCTCCCGCACAGGGCGAGAAGCCGCGCATAGGCCTGGATATAGACGATACTGTTGCGGCAACCAAGCTGGCTGCAATAGCAAGCATCAGGGACAAGGGCGGATCTGTGGAGATGGAGCAGCTTGTCACCCCATTCCTGGAGAATCACGTTGTAGGGATCACGCTTACAGAGGCTGAGATCAAGGGAATCCTCATGGAGCTGTGGAAAAACAACTCCGAGCAGGTGCAGCTCCTTGACCCGAAGATACCTGAGATACTGAAAAGCATCAAAGAGCACTATGACATATCCATCACAACCGCAACAGATGCCGATGACGAGACTCTGACAAAATGGCTGGTTAAAAACGGAATACCTTTCGACGAAATAATCCATGTCGAGTCCTCTTCCAAAAAGCTTGACGCTTCCTCTCACATAGATGTATTCATAGACGATTTTCCCAAGGTAGTTGACGGAGCCGCAAAGCGGGGCAAGATCGGCATACTCATCAAGCAAAAGTGGAATGAGGAGTACAGGAAGGGAAACACCACGGATAACCCAAACGTTATACACGCAAACGACTGGCCGCACATACAGGAACTTCTGACTGAATTACTGAGAAAGGAGTGACAGAGCCCTTTAGGCATAGTCCCTCTGCTGCAGTGCCAAAGTGAAAAATACCACAGGTCCTCTAATTCTAAAAATACGCCAAGGTTGGGATTTCCAAAACCTATGAGATTACACGGGTTTATTTGAACCCAAATGGCCCGTGAGGACCATACGCTTACAGGAAAGATTTCCAGGCGTACGCGTTACCGGATTCTGCCACCTTGGCACGATTAAGTATTTACCGTAGCCTATTTAAATTATGCATCCTCACTCTATCCCAGTGCAGGGAGTGCCAGCACAGGAAGATAGCCTATGGCCGGTAAGATAAACGGGATGTTCTCAAAGATATACCAGGAATACGACTTCATGAATCATCTCTTTAGCTTCAATTTCGATAAGCTGTGGAGGGGATCTGCAGCAAGGGATGCGATAATATCCAAGAGGAGATTCTTGGTGCTTGATGTGGCTGCTGGGACAGGAGACCTTTCCATAGCCGTTGAAAGGGCAGCGCGCGCCGAAGGCAGGAAAGCTGATATCATCGCCTACGACTTCAACAAGGACATGCTTGCTGTTGCAAGGGAGAAATTCGATGCGCATGGTGCAGGAGACATACGCACGGAGATTGGCAGCGCATTTAGGATAAAGCATCCAAGAGGCTCGTTCGATGTCATAACCTCGGGATTTGCCCTTAGGAGCTTCGTAAATTCAAGAAATGGCAGGGCTGACCTGCAGAAGTTCCTCTCCGAATCCTACAGGGTTCTTAAGCCGGGCGGCAGGATTGTCCTGCTTGACATGGCAATGCCAGACGATGTCCCTCAGAGGGCGTTCTTTAGCGCCTATTCGATGATCATGCTGTTTTTAGGCTCGTTCGTAGACAAGGATACCTATGCCTGGCTTGTGCGCACCATAAAAGAATTCGACAAGAGGGAATTGCTGGGCATGATGAAGTCAACTGGCTTCAAGAAAGTTGGCATCAGGAGCCTGATATCGGGCATAGCCTTCATAGCCTATGCTGAAAGGTAGCGCCAGCGCCTATGCAAATGCGAGGGCAAGCAGTATTATGAATGCAAACTCCGCCAGCGCAGATTTTGCCATCGTCTTTTCATAGGATTTCGGGCTTCTGTAATCTGTTATCCCCTTTGAGACCTGAGCAATCAAAGGCAGAGTTGCAAAGACTATAATGCACGTTAATGGCAGCGCCCCAAGGGCTATGCCTAAGGCTATCGAAAGGAATGAGAGCGTCTCGAACGAGAGGTAGAGCTTTGCCGTGCCTGCATTGCTATTTATCATAACGACAAGATTTCTCCTGCCGTACTTGCGGTCAGGCTCCCTGTCAGGCAGATAGTTCACTATCACAGCTATGCCTACCTGCATTCCTATTGAAAAAGCCGCAAATAGGAACGGCATTGCACTTGTCATGGATCCGCCCGCAGCGATAAATGCCCCAAGGCTTACAAGAAAGAAGTTAAGGGAGGTCAAGGGCTCTGCCAAGAACGGGATCTTGGAGAGCACGCGCGCGTAGAGCAGCACAGTGATGCCTCCTATCAGTACGAACGGGAGAAGCACGATATATCTATGTATCAGATACAGGCCTATCAGCGCCGCTATGGCAAATACGGCAAGCCCTATTGCAAGCACATATCTGGGCTTGATGAGCTTCTTGGATATCAAGGCGCTACCTCCGCTGAACCTGGTCTTCACCGTCTCGCTGTCAAGCCCGGAGGCGTAATCCTCGTAGTCGTCTATCAGGTTCACCGCCATCTGCGCCAGCATGACCCCTACTATTGAAAGTATGCCCAGCGCGACGTTCAGGCTGCCGTAGTGCCACGCGGCAATGACTCCTGCCAGCGCCGAGAATCCGCAGAAGAATATTGTCGGCTCTAGCATCTCGATTAGATAATGCCTAAGACTCATAATCCCAGATTTGATTTTGACGCAAATAAATAATAATGCTGACATTAGGGGCTTCATGCGCCTATCGGTATTATGAGTATTATCGCCTCCAGCCAGGCGATATGCGCTATTGATGACGCAACTATGCCATACCTTTCTGCGACAATGCCGGTTATTATGCCAACGAAGAATGCGGCCAGTGCGAGTATCGGATTGAAGGTGAGCAGATGCACCGCCGAGTACCAGAGAGTTGAGCCAAGCCAGGGCATCTTCCTAAAGAGCCTCGAGTTCTTCCTCAGGTATCCCTGCAAACCGCCTCTCCAGTATATCTCCTCAGAGACGCCTATGATTGCAAGGATCGGAGCAACCAGGATCCTCGATCCCTGCGAGTAGAGCATGGTGTATACTAGTGAGACATATCCGTTAAGGCCCAGGAGCACGGTGAGCTGATACCCTATGAAGAAGGCCAGATACAGCGCAATGCTCCCCAGTATGCCAAGCCATATCATTGAGAGATAGCTGCCGCCGTTGTAGCTTAGCTTGATGTATCTGCGGTATCTCAAAAGCGTAAACAATGCAAGTGACACAGCAGCGACAAGCATTGCGTATACAAAAATCCCCCTAAGCAGCACGAACACTATCGGCCAGAGAAGAACAGGAGCGATAAGGTAGGCAATATCCATCCGCGACATCTTCATGCGTTCACCCCGTGCCGCAGCACTATCTTTCCGAACATCCTGGATTCCTGGAGCATCGCGTGAGCCTCGCGCGCCTCATCTATCCTCATCACCTTTGCTATCACTGGTCTTATGTTATTCTTAGATGCAAACTCAAACGAATCGCGCAGCTCCCTAAGGCTTGCGTTATGTATCCCCAGCACGCTCACGCTGCCCAAGTAGAGGGGCGGTATGCTCACATCAGATCTTGTCCCTGCTATGGTTCCGAAAACCACCACCTTCCCGCCGTGGTGCAGCAATCCTATCGACTCATCTAGCGTTGCGCCGAACGATTCGACCACCATATCTGCGCCGCGCCCATCAGAGAAGTCCATCACCTCCTTCCTTATCTCGCCTGCGCTTCTGTTTGCGTCTATTGCAAGGTCTGCTCCAAGTCCCCTTAGCTTCTCCCTCTTATTCTCATCCCTGGACAGGCAGATGACCTTCATTCCCGCAGCCTTAGCCACCATCGTGGCAAAGATTCCCAGGTTGCCGGATGCGCCCCTTATTACTACTATATCTCCTGCCCTCCTTCCGCCTATGCTGTTTATGATTCTCCAACTGAGTGAAAGATCCAGCGGCATCGCTGCAAGCTCGTCCTCCGAAAACTCCTTGGGCGGTCTGTATATTATCGATGCAGGCAATTTTACAAGCTCTCCATACGCCCCATTAGTGTGCAGGCCTACCATCTTCCACTCGCCACACAGCTGGTCGTCACCCGCTCTGCATGCGTCGCACTTTGAGCATCCGTATACTGTGTTCGCAGTGACAAGCTCGCCTTCAGACAGCCCTTTGACATCGCTGCCAAGCTTCTCAATCAGCCCTACGACGTCCGTTCCTGGAAGATGCGGCATGTCAAGCTTGAGGCCGTGGTAGCCCAGCCGCACTAGAATGTCCACCCTGTTCATGGAGGTTGCTATCGTGCGCACGACCACCTCGTTGGCTCCAGGCACAGGATCCTCAAGCTCGACCATCTCAAGCACTTCAGGACCACCATACCTGCTAAAACCCATCCCTTTCATCGACTCTCCTATGTCTTTACCATTACAAGCGATGCGTAATCGCGCATGAGCTTTGCACCAGGGCTCTCCCCAAGCCTTGCAAGCGCACTTCTTACATACCTCTCATTGAGCCTGCCGGCTTCGAGCAGCGCAGACTCGCTCCTCATCTTTCTCCTTGACTCTATGCTTGATACCACGTTCGGCACAAGCAATCCCTTCCTGCCTCTGCGGGCCCACTCCCTGTAATCTATTATGTCATCCCTTATCTGGAATGCGGTTCCAAGGTCGCGCCCGAAGAGGTGCATCTCATGCGAGTGGCTGTCATTAGTGTGGACTGCCACCACATTGCAGCATGCAGCTATAAGCGCCGCACTCTTGAGCATGTCTATGTTCAGGCATTGCGCTACGCTTGGCACGGTGCCAGTCTTCTGCAGATTATAGTCAAGGAGCTCTCCGGCGCACATGTCTATGCTTGCGCTTGACATGGCCTTCATCACCTCTTCCCCATACTTTGACGACATGCCCACCGCAGTTGCTATAAGTGCATCGCCGGCCAGGAGCGCAGCCTCGTTTCCATAGCGCACATGCACAGTCTTTATCCCCCTTCTGACCTCGTCCCTGTCTATTATGTCATCATGTATCAGTGATGAGACGTGGAGCAGCTCCGCTGCAACTGCAAGATCCACATATCTAGACGGCCTCTGTCCAAGGAAGTATGCACCAAGAAGAAGAAGCGTCGGCCTGAGCAGCTTTCCGCGCCTGCTAAGCAGGTGCACGGACGGATTGAAGAGATCCCTGTTGACGAAGTCAGAGATCCTGAATGATGAGAGCCTAGCCTCGACTCCCTTAAGCGCCAAGTCTACCTCGTCAGGCAGGCTTACCCTAGGTGTGCGCTGCAGAAATGCCATAAAATGAGAGATTATCCCATACTC
>VFSW01006318.1_pt1 | contig 17430 bp, 24 predicted proteins | sample 5358111 | NCBI WGS metagenome assembly VFSW01 (sample SAMN11554181, study PRJNA540505) | mine drainage metagenome | isolation source: sediment from site ElyBrook_90M | place: USA: Ely Copper Mine, Vershire, VT | collected 2017
TGTACGAGGATGGCCTACCGGGCGAACTGTTTATCCGGATGGCCAAGGAAGGATCGACAGTTTCCGGGCTCATGGATTCTTTCGCAACAGCCGTGTCTCTAGCGTTGCAATATGGCGTCCCGTTGCGGATCCTGTGCGACAAGTTCAGCCACACGCGGTTTGAGCCAAGCGGTTGGTCGGGCAATCCAAAGATTGGCTACGCCAAGTCGATGATGGACTATTTGTTCCGATGGCTTGAACTGCGCTTCCTGAAAGGCGAGCAGGGAATCCTGTTTGAATTGCCGACGCCGGCCCAACCGCAGCGTGCGGTGACAAGCGCAGTTGAAGGCCTGGGGCAGGTTGTAGAGCTTGGGGATGCACCGGTATGCCAATTCTGCGGCTCACTGATGGTGCGAAACGGTTCCTGCTATCGGTGTATGACCTGTGGCAGCACGAGCGGGTGCTCATAAAACGGCGAACTGGAGTGCGACATGGCAAAAAGTGTGAACAAAGTAATCCTGGTGGGAAACGTTGGACAGGATCCTGAGGTCAAGTACACGGCCAGTGGGGTTCCTGTCGCCAAACTCAGCCTCGCCACCAACGAGCGATTCAAAGACAAAAGCGACGCATGGCAAGACAGGACAGAATGGCACACCGTTGTTGCATGGCAGCGTCTGGCCGAGATTGTGGGCGAATACGTGCGCAAAGGCTCGAAGCTCTACATTGAAGGCAAACTGCAGACATCGAGTTGGGAAGACAAACAAAGTGGCGAAAGGAAATACCGGACAGAGATTGTCGCCCGGGACATAGTCCTGCTCGGCTCGCGGGACAACGGGCAAGAAGGCAGAGAAGAAATGAGCAGCGGCCAATCTAGTCCGGAGCCCGCTCCGGCAGCAGTTGACGACGACATTCCCTTCTAAGAGTGAAGGAATCTGTGGAAACCTCTCCATCTCGGTAGAGCCACAGACAGGGACGGGCACACGCGGCCCTCTACTCACCCCCATCCCCGCGCTTGAGTGCCCGTCCCGGCGCTTTCTGGGAGTCAACGACTTTCAAGGCTTCAAACCGACAGAAAACCAAGGAGGAAAGAAACCGTGTTTGTAGAACTCATGCCATTGCTCAAAGACCGTACCCTGCTCATCACGGTTGCCAGAGTTGACGAAAAACTGAAGGTCAACGTGATCCCCGCGAGAGTGAAGGAAGGCGATGACCACGCCCTCACAACTCCCTTGAGCTTTACTGGGTCCGCCGAGGAGTTGGATTCAGAATTAGGTGGACATCTTGCCAGCTATGTCGACTCTCACCTTGCGCTCGGCAATACCTTGGCCGAAGCCAAGGCGGAAATGGACGCGGCTGCCAAAGCAGCACGCCAAAAGGTGAAGACAACGCCGCAGGCTTCGAAGTCTGATCCGGCTGCTACGAAGAAGGACGAGCCACCAAGACCGACTGCGCCTGAAGCCGATACGACACCGAGTCTGTTCGCGGCGCAGCAAGTCGCTGAACCAACGACGCAAGCGGCTGGAGAAGACGGAGGGAAAGCCACATCATGATCGATGCAAAAGTGTTGTCTCGCAGCTTTACATACAACGGCGTGAAACTTCCGGACCCGGATCCGAGGATGGCGCCGGAAGAAGTAAAAACCATCTACAGCCATCAATACCCCGAACTGGCTACAGCCGCAATCACGGGACCAGAAGCGTCTGGAGAACAGTTGCAGTACAGCTTCGTCAGAGCAATTGGGACGAAGGGGTAGCAGCCATCGTCGAGAGGCTCAGATCGGAAAACACAAATTGATCGCGTACGACGCTCTCGCCGACCGATACCGGGATCTTGGCACTCAGCATTGGTCCTGAATATACAAATGAGTGAAACTCGCCGTTCTCACCGCACGGATCGACTCCGTCCGGCAGAGCAGCCAACAGGTTCCCATCAAACTCTCGTCCGGCAAACGAAGCGTCAAGTTTCTCCGTGTCAACACAGGTCAGCTTTGCCCGCATGCCGGACGCGATCATCTGCTTTGCCAAGTCTCGAGTGGGATGCCCCCACAGGGGAAATATTGGCAGTAAGCCAGTGTTTCTCATTTGTTTTTCGCGGTACGCGCGCACGTCTTGGAGAAAGAGGTCACCAAATGCGATCCCTTCGATTCCGGCGGCGACTGCTTTGGCACACGCTTCAGCCATAAGCCACTCGTACTGCTCGTTCGAACAAGGCCAGGGCAATGGGACAGCCCAAAGCGGCAACCCGGCCGCCGAGGCTTGCTGCTCGACCAGTTCGCGACGAACGGCATGCATGGCCACACGGTCGGCGACTTCATTGAACGTGGTTAGCAGGCCGGCGATCTCATAGTCGCCGCGTTGACGGAGGATGTTCAAACTCCATGCGCTGTCTTTGCCGCTGCTCCAGGAAAGAAGAATTCGCTTCATCGCGACCCGCAGTGCAAACGTTTTGTGGAATAGACGACTCGGTGCAAGACGGGCCTAACACGACAGGCCGCGCCCCAGCGGAAGCATTCACGCCGGGGGCGGCCTGGCCCCCTCGAACCAGGGTGAACCTACGACGCCCTGGCAGATCGCAAATCGAAGCGCGCTCTTCCAATTCGATCCATCTGATGATACAGCTCAGTGATTTTTTCCGAGCGCGTGTGGTAGTCAGCAAGGTCAGATGCCGTCAGGCATCCGGTTCGTCGCAGTGTGTCGATCTGCACTTCAACCAATTGAAGCACTTCACGTTTGATAGCGGAGACTGGATCCGTCATCATAGAAATTCTCCGGAAAAATTGTAGTCGACGGATTGCAGGCTGCCCAGCCCTAAAAGAGTCCAGATTACGCAACCTGTGGAAATAGTGGCCGCCATGCCCAAAGTGAGGTTTACCCGTCCCAGATCGCAAAAATCCGCCGCAGCCTCTCGCGCACTCCGGGGAAGACCATCAGCAACCGTTGAGCCGCAAAACTTCGTGAACGAGAACGGAAAGACGACTGTTCTGCTGGAACTGCACTTGTTGACGCAGGAGCGGCAATCGCGGCACGAAACTCTGCTCGGGAGGTTCTTGGAATGTCAGGAACTGCAAATGTCCTCCGCACTCTTGGCGAGGGCGGTCGAACAATGCTCCCGCTGGCACGCCGGGAAACGCCTCGCGCCACCTGGAGGCTCCCTGCCACCAGCCAGTTGATGGCCTCGCCATGCGAACTTGTTTTGCCCACCTTGGAGAGGGTTCCGACTGAACAGCGTTTCTCGGCAGAAGACCGCAACGTCATCGCGCTGGCGGAGATCTTGCTAAGGTCTGATATCGCCGACGTGGAGGACTGGAAAAAGAGCGGAAGCGAACCCGCCAAATACTTATTCCTGACTCTTCAGCGATGGATTCGCGATCATGGCGGGGAGGCAATCGGGCGCCGCTTCGATCTCGATCTCACGCTCAGCGATCGACTGGTTGACTACTCGGATGAGCGCGGGCCGGAAGGCACGCTCTACCTGATCCTCGATCCAGATAGCGCGGCATTCGTGCTCCTGAACCCAACCATTGAACTACTTGGCAGCATACATCCGCGTCTGGCCGCGACATTCTTCAGGCATTTCGCGGGATCGCTCAACCGATGGGTACGCGTGTACAACTATCACGACGCAGAAGAGCGCGTGGACATGCTACGGGAATGGTACGAGGTCGAAGAGAATCCCGAGCAGTACGAAGTGCCGGACATTGAAGGATGTACTCCAAAATGTCTCCAAGAGGCATCTCTGAGTCTCCGAGGTTTGAAGGATCTGAACCAGAGGATGCGGAACAAGGAAGAGCGGGTGCTCGTTAGCAGTTTGCTGGAACTGTGTTCCATCTCGCAGCAAGCCAAACGGCCGGAGTTCACTGAGGACATGGGGGAGCAACTCATGGACTCGAATCCGCCGCTGCCATGTCTGCTCGCTGCATTCTCGTCGGGCGATGCTGTGGTCGGGTGCTTTGACGACGAGGCCCAGACCGCAATGGAGACAACTCCCCATCCCAACTTGATTATTCCCCTCCAGCTTGCTGAGCCGAGCAGCGTACGCCAGGGCTTTCGGACGCTTGCCGTCGCATGTGAGACGCTTGCGGCGGCCAGTCGGCTGATTGACCTGATGCCCGGCAATGACGATGGCGTAATTACCCTCGAGGGACAGTCATGAACGTCCACCTGCGGATCGGAGACAACCGAACCTTTAGTCTGAAACAAGCGGTGCTCGTGTACCAAGACGGCACCAGAGCCTTTGCCACCTTGCACGAGGTGAAGTGTCGGCCGAATGAGGCGCCGTATTTGTGCGCCGGCCAGTCCGTCACGACAGGGTTTCTTCAGACACTCGCGAAGGGCTTGGGCGCAAGCGTGGGAGCCGAGGTCTTGCCGGAACATGTTCTGGCTAGAACGCCAGAGCTGATCGCTTGGTGGAGCGGGGCGCAACCGCGGCTCATGTTTTTCGGCGACGGAAACGACGAAGCGAAAAAGCTGAACGGCAAGATGTTCCCTCACCCTGCCCTGGTATTCATGATCCATGGGCGGGAATTGTTCGTACGTGCGCTCGCAGAAGACTGCCGGCCAACAGCCGATACGCGGCTGAGGAACGCTCCGTACTGGAACACCGACTCGGCCGGACGAGTGTGTCTCGGCAGTATGCGAGTTCCTGAGGAGGCTAGTGTCGGATCCCTATCGCACTGGGAGAACGCGTATTTTGCCAGCGAATTCACCCATCCGAGTGGCGCAGTCCGCCTGACTACTCATCCCGGAGGCTTTCTTGGCCTCTGGTCAAACCTTGCTGGGCGGAAGCAAAGCTTCCCTGTGAAATTTCTGGCCGACAGCAAGCAAACACTTCAGGAGTTCGTGCAAAGAAGAGGTGAAGAATGAAGCCATGGAAACGCACCGTATTCATCCCGAATTGCTGAAGCACAAAGTGCGGGTTCTGGTTGTGGGATGCGGAGGCAACGGAAGCGCCATCGCTGCTGGCTTGCCCTACTTGCATCAGGCACTGCTGGCATACGGACATCCGGAAGGAATGCACGTCACTCTGCTCGACCCGGATGTCATCTCGCCAACGAACTGCGTGCGCCAGCCGTTCAGTCAATCTGAGATCGGTCTTTTTAAATCCGTGGTTCTGGCCAACCGCCTGAACCTGTTCTGGGGCCTGGATTGGCAGGGCGTTCCCGAACGGTTGGATCCGAAACACAGGCTCGATGGCGTGGACATCCTGATCGGGTGTGTCGACACTCGAAAAGCGCGCGCAGCCATTGCAAAGTGCGCGGAGGACTGGAGTGAAGTCGATTACTGGCTGGATTTGGGCAACAACGCCGACAGCGGTCAATTTGTGCTTGGGGAGCCGCTGAATCGAAGGAATCGGAGACACAGGCTCCGGCTGCGTACGGTTTCCGAACTCTTCCCCGAAGTGATCCAGTCTGACGTTGACGGAGATGGTCTCCCGAGTTGCAGCGCCGCGGAAGCCCTCAACCGGCAGGAACCGTTTGTCAATCCGACGTTGGCCAATCATGCGCTCGCTCTGCTGGCGCGGTTGTTTCGCTACGGGACGATCTCCAATCACGGGGCATTCGTCAGCCTCTCGTGTGTCGGCGGTGTGCAGGCATTACGTGTCGATTCGAAGTGCTGGCAGCGACTCCGAAAGAAGCCCCGGTTACCTTCTCAACAGAGAGCGAAAATCGGGCGCTTCAGCCTGATATCCTGATAATGTCTTTTGTGCGCGAACTTGCTGGCGTTGTCCGTTCCTTCGGTTACGGGGAATGTTTCAGGAACGACAAAATGGTTCAAGGCCCGATGCGAAGGGGAGAAATGAGCATTCCTCAACATTCAGCATGGAAAACACGACTCGTGGAACACGGGTTCCCAGACCGTTCGTTCGACATCGAGTTTTGGCAGGAGCAGGGAGATGAAGCCATCTTTGCTGCGGCATGGGAATTGGTGGAATTAGCTGAGGAAGTCAGCCATGGCAGAAAACCCACACTACAAAGAACTGCTACAACTCTTAAACGAATTTGAGGTTGAGTATCTAATCGTAGGCGGGTTCGCAGTCATGAAGTATGGCGAGCCGCGCTACACGAAAGATCTCGACGTGTGGGTACACAATTCACCGCCAAATTCCGCCCGTATCGTTGGCGCGCTCAGGAAGTTTGGTGCCCCACTCGATCATGATGGGATCACCACCGAGACATTCACCGGGAAGCAGGTCGTCTATCAGATCGGAATTGCCCCGGTGCGAATCGACATTCTGACCGAAATCACAGGCGTAGAGTTCCCTGATGCGTGGGGGAAAAGGGTCGCAAGCACTTTCTTCGGTGTTCCGGTGAACTTCATTTCCCTCGACGACCTCGTGACGAACAAACAGGCTCTAGGCCGCAGCAGCGACCTGAAGGACCTGAAGCAGAATCCAAAGAGCACGCACTCAGAGAAATGAGTTGTCGAAACGGTGAGTTTGGTTTCTGCACCCTTCTCTGAATTTGTCTATCCCAATGTTCGATATTGGCTTTCGAGCTGTAGCACCTAGAAGCCCTCGAACGCTGGGGACTGTTCGTCAATCCCTCCTTGGCTAATCACGCACTGACCCTGCTGGCGCGGCTGTTTCGGCACGGGTCAATCTCTTGTCACGGAGCCTTCGTGGGCCTCTCGACCCTACCCGGTATACAAGCGCTTGCACGTTGATCCTAGTATTGGCAACGTCTGCGAAAAAAGACCCGGAGCGATCGCGTCAGCTAAGCGATCACGTTGGCAATCCAGGGACTGACCACCACGGAAAGACAATGACTCACCTCAAACAACACGTATTCAATTGCGCAACCGATGTCTGCACCAGTTGCGGTGTCGAGCGGCAGGAAGAGCATCTGCCTTGCGATCACGCCTTAGAGTCTGCGCCGGACTACTTTGATCGGGACGATCCACGCTGGCAGGCCGAGGAGTCAGAAAACGCGCTGAAGCCGACATAAACGCGGTGACATTCCGAGGAAGTCTGACCAGCGGAGGAACAAGCATGGATCACAACGCAGGTGTAAAGAACGCAGCCCTGAACCCCCAAGAGGAGACCGCGAAAGCCGCCATACTTGCTGAGTGTGACAAGTTCGCAAAGGCGGGTGTGACTTTCGTCGTAGCTCACTTTGATGGCTACGGCGACAGTGGAACGACCGAAGAAGTGAAGTGTTATGACAGCGAGTGCTATGCGTGGGGCGAGGACGAGACTGTCAATCACGACGTCTCCTATTTGCAGGACCACTTCGAAGCTCTTGTCCCCTTCGGATACGAGAACGATTGCGGTGGCTTTGGAGACGTCGTTCTGGACGTTAACGCCCGGAAGCTGACGGTTGAGCGTAACGACCGGTTTGAGGACTACACGACCAGCACCTACGAGGTGTAGCTCCATGGCCCATCCACTGAAGCACGCGCAGAGCAGTGCGAGGAAGTTCGGCGGTAAGGCGGAAGATTATCTCCCAATTCACAACTGGTTTGATGAATCGAAAGCGTTCCTCGCAGATTTCCGCCACAGGGCACTTCGCCACCATGCCGAGGGCATTTTCCTGGCGGAGAAGTTGTTTGGTATGGCCATTGTGAATAGCGATGGCAACCAAGTTCCCGTCCGCTATGTAGGGGAACAGCACGTCAAGGAAGATCTGGGCCGCATTCCCACCGCCCAAGATTGGCTTTTGCAGATCAGGCCACAACGTTGGATGTACGGTCACTATTCCGAGAGCGGCATAGTGACCACTATGCCGAGTACTTCACTATGCCGAGCCAACGAAGATTCCTGTCGCAGTCGTCGTGAAACTGCGTCTGAAGACCAGGGCCCGAAGGCTAGTGTTCAGAACAAGAACCACAGCAGCTCGGCATAGTAAATGGGGTTCTCCAGTTACAGAGCCTTGAGAAAAGCAATGAGATCGTCGTCCGGTTTATAGCGTCGCAGCTTTTCACCCATCGGCTGAACTTTGGATAATGCCTTTTCCTTCATTGCAAGATCAGCGTCCAGGTATACCTGTGTCGTTTCGATCGATTCATGCCCGAGCCACAACGCAATCACCGTTCGATCCACTCCAGCCTGAAGCAGTTCCATCGCTGCAGTGTGGCGAAGAACATGCGGAGTTACGTGTTTCTTCGCCAGGCCCTCACACGCCCGACTGGCCGCCGTTGCATGTTTGGCCACGATATATTGAACACGGTCCGCGCTCAGTAGCCCTCCACGCGCGTTAGTGAACAAGACCTCACTCTTGTCGCACCGTGATTCTTTGGACCACGCTCTCAGAACAACCACAGTGCGTTTTGCGAGGGGCGTACATCGTTCTTTTCTGCCTTTGCCGATGACGCGGACGTGCGCTCCACCTTGCAGTTTCAGGTCGCTTTTCCGTAATGCAATCAGCTCGGAAAGACGCAACCCCGTTTGTAGCGCCAACAGCATGAGAGCGTGGTCCCGGCGCCCTGCCCACGTGTTCAGGTTCGGTGCCTTTAGCAAGGCTTCCGCCTCGTCACGGTTAAGAAAGTTGACCAGAGTGCGCACGTGACGCTTTTGCGGAATGGCTAACACTTGCTGAATCTGACCTGTGTTAGTTGGTACTTCCAATGCGAGATAAGTGAAAAAGGAGCGAATGGCGGTCAGGCGAAGATTACGGCTTCGCGCGCTGATCCCACGCTCTCTTTCCAGCTCACTGAGGAATCCCGTGACTACGGACGCGTTAAGCTCTTCCAAGCACAGTCGGGAGGGCGCCTCCTGTTCTTTTCTCGCAATAGATTTCAACAATAGACGGAATGTGTCCCGGTATGAACTGATTGTGTGATGGCTCACCTGCTTCTCCTGCATCAGGCGCTTCGTGAAAAAGCTCTGAAGTAGCGGAGCGACGTGGATTTTGGCTGTCATGAATGCTCCTCCCAACGAGTGTTGAGCCGTTGGACAGCCAGGTTCATGAGCTCGGGATATTCCGTGAGGTACCAGTAGGTATTTTCTACAGACACATGACCGAGGTAAGTCGAGAGCACGGGGAGACGAGCCTCAACATCCTCGCCTGCGCGATACCAATCAATGAGCGTGCGAACTGCGAATCGGTGCCGGAAGTCATGCAATCGCGGTCCGGGTCCCGACACGACCTTTCGGATTCCAGCAACAACGGCTAGCGCTTTGAACACCTGATATATGCGCCAGGATTCGAGTCGTGCGCCTTTGGGCGTAACGAAGAAATGAGTTGAGCGCCGGATCCCAAGCAACTCCCGCCGCTTCCTGTACTCTCGGAGCTTCTTAACGGTGCTCGAATGAAGCGGAACCAGTCTGGACTTCCCGAACTTGGTGTTCCGAATGGTAAGGATTCCTTTTGTAAGGTCGACATCGTGGATCTCGAGCCCGGTGGCCTCCCCAATGCGCAACCCGGATACAGCGAGAAGGCCAAACAGGCAATAGTACGTTCCTCGCGGCTGATCATCATGGTGCCTCCATGCAGCGTCGAGTAAACGGTTGACTTCGTCCTGACTGTATAAGTAAGGACGCGGCCGCACGGATCTTGAGAACAGTAAATTCTGCGGTGGAACTTCTGTTCGGCCGTCAAAGGCCGCAGCGTACTTCGCGAACTCCCGCACGATTGTGAGTCGCTTGCTCGCTTGTCTGCCCGGCGTTTTCAGTGCCCACTCCAGCGCCAAGCGCGTTGTAATATGTGGGGCGCCTCTCATCTCCATAGAGAGCACGAAGTTGATCAGATGCGCACCGTCGCTCCGCAACTTGAACCCGAGATTGCGCCGCAGTGCTAAATACTCTTCAAGAGTTCTTCGTAGAGTCTTCACTGCGCACCTCCTGGCCAATGCCTCACAAGTGCACGAAGAGCTCTAATATCGACTTTTGTGTAGATGAACGTTGTTTTTGGCATTGCATGCCGCAGAACTTGCCCAATGTCGGCTAAGGTTGCCCGATTCGCGAGCATTCGAGTGGCCAGGGAATGTCGAAACTGGTGCGCACCTTTGCTCTGCGATTGGACACCTGCTCGTGCCAGTGTCTCTCTTACCATTTGGCAGACGCCCTGCGGCCCTGCAAAACCCGTGTGTGGAGCGAGGAGACGAAGGAAAACGCGCCTACCAGGAACCGCCGGTCGGTCTATGCGCAGGTAAGCGGCAATGGCCTTGCCCACGTCGTGCGGGAGCGGCAGCTTGCATACCTTCGCACCCTTGCCGCGTATGGTTAGAGTTCCGGCCGTCCAATCGATGTCCTCCAGTTCAAGAGAACCCACTTCGCAGGCGCGCAGCCCAAGCCGGGATAACAACAGCAGGATGGCATAGTCCCTACGTCCCATCGCTGTCCGACGATCGCAACTGGCCAGGACACGTTTCACTTGACCGGGTGCCAAGAACCTGGGAATGCCGGCAAGCGAGTAACAACGGACTTTTGGAATTGCACCGGAGATATCTTTTCCGAGAGCACCTCGAAGTACGGAGTACCTCAGGAATGAGCGCAAGGAGGCCGTTATCATCCTTGCACTTCCGGCCGAGCGCCTGGCAGCTTCCTCTTGTACAAACGCAACCAAATCACCACCATCAATGCACGCCAGATCGAGGTCGTGGTCACCATTTTTGCCAAATCGCCAACCCAAAAATCGCGCAACAAATCCTCGGTAGTATTTGACCGTTCGAGGAGCAAGCCCTCGCTCGTATTTGAGATGTTCCGCAAACTTGTCCGCGAACACGTCGACCTTTGTTTTCTTCCGGACTTGCGGCGTGAGGATGGCACTCTGTGCAGCGAGTAAATCCAGAAACCGCTGCAGAGTTCGGGCATCGCCTTGTCTCACGTCACCATTTTGACGAAGATAGACCTGGGCATCGGTTAGCTGAAACTTTCTGAGCGTGATACGCCGCCTCTTCAGCCAGCGACCGAAACGGTTTATTGCCCGCAGTTGTACCTGGATAGACTCGCGGGCATAACCCTGCTGATTTGAATTCTCCGCAAATTTCTTCAGATAAGGTCCGAGTGGACCAGAGTGGAATGCGTGGACAGTGTTGATGCGTGTGAAAATTCGTTCCATGAAATCCTCCGCGCGCATTCTTTCATGGAAAGTTCCCACTACTATGCCGAGTGAACTCCCGTAACGGCTTCAGCATAGAGGGTTGAAGGCGGCGTCATATGGGCTGTGCCGTTACCGCGTCGCCAACACACAGCAGTCACTCGGCATAGTCAGGATCTCGGCATAGCGGTCAGCGTCTGGACGAAGAAGCGCCAACAATCAAGGAGGCTCCACTATGAGCGCCCCAAATGGCCACGCACAGGAGAGTCCCGGGTCCATGTCTGGTCCGCCACGCACCGACTTATGTATGACCACACCGCCTCAGTACTCAGCGGACCGAGTCAAAGAGTTGGTGGAGGCCCTGGAAGTTCCTTTTGATTCCTCGCAGATCGAGTGGAGGGTCACGAACACAACGAAGAATCAGCAGCCTGTACGCGGCCAGGTGATTCCGTATGCCAACCAGCGAGCTTACACGGATCGTCTTAACGCGTTGCTCACCCCGGCGGGCTGGACGCGCAGATACACAATTCATACCAGCGCAAATTTCGAGCGGAGTAAGGACCAGAAGATCGTAGCGAAGGTGCTGGTCACCTGCGAGTTAACCATCTTCGGGCTGGGTTCGCATTCGGCCACAGGAGAAGAATGGGCCGATGACGATAATGCCGGCACGAGCGCCGAGGCGCAGGCTTTCAAACGGGCTTGCTCCTGCTTTGGGCTCGGGCGTTATTTCTATCACTTCACGGGCACGTGGGTCGACCTGGATCACCGGAAGCGGCCCAAGTCTGTTCCGAAACTCGCTGGCTGGGCAACGTCTGACGGATGGCTGCGGGGTCTTCGTCCCGTTATGGAGAGCGATCCGAAGTCGTCCGACCGAACGCCTGCCGCAAACGGTGGTAATGGAAATGTCCCTCATGACGGCAATGGTGCGAGTGCCCAAGGCGGCGGGCTCGTTCCCGAGATCGAGCAGATGGAACAAGCGTTGGGGAAGCGTATGTATCGCGGGTTGCTGAAGACCCTCGCGAGAGTGTGGAATCCGTGCGACATCCAGGACCCGGCAATCCAACAGAAGGTACTAGCGCACATGCAGGCGGCGGACCGCGGTTTCCGTCGGGCGGAGGCTGCCCGGGACAAAACTGGGCTGACGGCTTTCGCCGGAATCCTTGGATCCTTGAAAGTGAGTTCGCTAGACCAAGTGGATAATCTCAAAACGCTGCAGGAGATCGTGGTAGCACTTGAGGAGCGAACGGCCCATTTCAAAGAATGAGAGATCAGCGAGTCCAGGGCCGACTAAGCGGGAACCACGAATCTTTACAACCGACGATTCCGAGGAGGATAATTCGCTGCATGGAAGACGACGAGCTTGAACAATTTATTCCGCTCTGGTTGAGGAACTACCTGAGCACCCTGGGCAAGGCAGAGCGCGATCGGTTCCTGAGCCAGTATCGTGAGGGCGTGCTGCAGATGCTTGAGCAGCTCGAAAAGCTCCCCCTGAATAAACTTCATGATGGAACAGAGCGAGGAAAATTCTCCACACGCATACCAGGCACGAATTCTTTCGTGAACCTTAAAGAGGTGGTGTGGACCACGGCGAAATATGGTGGACCTCTCCTGTTGGCGAGCGCTTTCGCCGCCCCGTTGCTCGCTGTTGCCGGAATCACTGTGGCTGCGGCCCACATTACTCTGGGTACCGGTGCATCCGCCGGCTTCGCGCTCTATGAGGCCTTCAGCAGGCTGAACGAAGACGAACTTGACGTTTACAAGGCTGTGGCTGAGGCGATTGAGCGAAATAAGAACCGCGTCCTGGAAAATGAGGGGGCTGACTTCGCGCAGGTGCAGAAGAGCTACACCTTGGACAGGGATCTCGTGCCGCCGCAGGATCTGCCTGCAATGCTCGAGCAACTGGAGAAGAAGAAAGTCATTGAAAGCAAGGTCATAGGAACGGTCAAACAGTACTTCCTCTCCTTCTAACCTGAGTCTGGCCCGTGAGGTTGCGTATGTTGCAACAACAGCAGCACCCCGAACAGCGAAAGCAGCAACAAAAACGGCGTGAGCACCAGGATGACTTCACTGTCGCTGGTGTGCAAGTGGGCGCCGGGGGCGTTCAGTTCCAGAAGTCCGGTGACGATCTTGGGCTTCGAGCACCTGACTTGGGAGAGGATCGTCGTCGGCTCCTCGTCGCAGTAACGAATGACGGCGTTGGCAACGCGTTCTTGGACAGCCTCCGTGAAAACCAGAAGCGGCTCGGCTTTGTATTCGCGGGGACCTTAGCGGAGCTGCTGGAGAAGTCAGGAGTCCGCGACGCCAAAATGGCGAATGAGATGCTGGACAACTTCGCTTTTCTCGACATCCTGCCGGGATATGACTTTCCTGTCATGAACGGTGTCCTGCGGCATGGATGCAGCGTCGCACCTCCCCTTAAGCCGATGGCGGATGTGGACGTTGAAAGCGATTTTCCAATGAAGTTTTCGAGACAGACGAGCCTTGGCCCGAATTACACACTTCGGAGCAACGGGTCGATGCATGACCAATATCTCAAGTTGCTCAACGTTCCTGCCACTCGATCAGCCAGTGGTTGCAAGATCGCAGTGATCGACTCAGGGTTCGAAAAACCCGGCATTATCTCCGGCTTCCTTGATTTGGTTGAGCCTACGAACAAAGCCGAGAAGGACAATTTTGGCCACGGAACCGCGATGGCATCCATTGTCTCTGACATTGCCAAAGGCGCGAAGGTCTACTCAGTCCGAGCATCCGACCATGGACCTCATGTTTCCGAAGCAATGCTCGGCATTTCTGCTGGTTCGTTCCATTTCCAGGCGGACATCATCAATTTGAGTTTTGGATTGCCCCTGGGGCAGTCTTGCCCGACTTGCGGATCGCAATCGAGTGTCTCCAAAGTGTTTTACAGACTTCTGCGAAGTCTCTCCGAGAAGGCGATGACTGCGGGCGGACCACCCATCCTGGTCGCTGCCACGGGAAACGATGGAGTTGCAACTGGTTTTGACGCTCCCGCGCTGTGGAACTTCACTTTGGCCGTTGGATCGATCAATGCGAACAAAGACCGCTCCTCCTTCAGCAACTATGGAACGACCGGGCAAAACCAATACGTCATGATGCCTGGCGGCGAGGAAAAGCAAGGGTCAATTACAGAGTGGATTGGCGAAGCCAAGCACAAGTGTTACGGTACTTCGGCCTCGGCTGCATATGCCTCAGGAATCCTAGCCTTATACATGTCCAACTCAAAATACCAGAACCCCGACAGAAGCCAATTCCTCGCTGGTGTACTCAATCAGTGCCCACTACCCTGCAATAATCAAAAGACTGCAGAACATGGGCGAGGATACCTAGCCTACAGATAGCGACTGAAAGTATTCCCGGGGGCTTGGAAACAAAGCCAGTACCTAAAGCAACTCCTTCTCTGACCGGTCCAGATGCAAGCCCTCACACGACCATTCCTTCCTAGCCTCGTTACCCACTTTTGTTAATTCCCCACGATTAAGAGAAACGGAGGTGCAGTGTGAGCGCTTGCATCTCTGCCGTCCAACACCTGCGGCCGCTTCGGGGCGGCGCGCAGTCTCACTTGCTAAGAGCATCCGACGGCTGTTGTTACGTCACCAAATTCCAAAACAATCCACAACACGTTCGAGTACTGGCGAATGAAATGCTGGCCACGCGTTTGGGGTTGGCGCTGGGCCTGCCCATGCCAAAGGCGGAAGTGATTGAGGTCTCCGAATGGCTTATCGAACACACAGAAGATCTTCGAATTCAGCTTGCCAGTACAAGGATTCCCTGCAAGAGCGGCAAACAACTCGGGTCGCTATACGTTGGTCCAACGGGCCCTGATCTGCCACTCGACTACCTGCCTCACGAACTGCTGCAGAAAGTGGTGAACGTTGGTGACTTCGCTCAGGTTCTTGTCCTCGACAAGTGGGCGTGCAACAGCGATGGGCGGCAGGCCGTCTTCTGCCACAAAACAACGCGAAGGCGGTACAGCGCAACGTTTATTGACCAGGGCTACTGCTTCAATGCCGGCGAGTGGACTTTCCCTGACTGTCCGTTAAGAGGGGTTTACGCGACCAATTCTGTGTACGAGGGTGTTACAGGGTGGGAGGCATTTGAACCGGCCCTGAGCCGAGCAGAAGAAATGGATGCAGATGCAGTCTGGCGGTGCGCTGCCGAGATTCCCGAAGAGTGGTACGAGGGCGACCGGGTCGGTCTGGAACGGCTGGTTGAAACGCTCTGCGATCGACGGACCACGATCCGGATGTTGATCGGGGAATTTCGCAGGTCGAGCCGGAACCCATTTCCGAACTGGCGTGAATCGCCCGCGGACTCTGCCATGCCTGTCGTGGCAGGAGATCGATCGCTTGAGGCACAGGGTTGTAATTGACACCCGTGCAAGCAATGGGCTTTCGGCACAAAGCACTAGGAAGGGAGGATCAGGCCCATGGTCGTGCACAATCCTCCTTCTTCTGCTGATAGCGCCCGGCCTCCAGTGATTCCCCTGCCAGTGGCGCTGTATGTCTCCAATGAACTCATTTTGGAGCTCTATGACGGGGGACAGCCGTCCCGTCGATTTTCGATCCGCTGGGAGAGGTTTGTTCCAGGAAAGGACAACGAGCCACAGACAGCCGCGCAGAGTTCCCCAACGGGCTAACGCACACGCCAAGATTAGTGCCCGCCTTCGATAACCCGCCGAACGCGGACTTCCACCTGATCGCCAACTGATGAGAAATGAGGATGGCAATGAGAATTCGTGTGACCACGAGAGCCGACCTGTATGAGAAACGGAAACAAGAACACATCGAGCGCGGCTACCGAATCGAAGATGAGCGACCGATAGCCGTCAACGGCCTCTGCTCCTTTATCGCCGTGAGGGAGATGACGGCTTCCGACCCAGTTGACGAACTGGTAGCGCGGGCGCTCATCGACAAACACAGATCTGCCAATGGCGACCGTCATTAGGTCTTAGGTGGAACAACAGCCAGGGAAAATCTATTTTCCCGATGATTGGAGCCCAGGCCCTTCGAACGAACTCTGCGCAAACAGCACGCGCAACTGTGAATCGTCAAGCGTTCCGGATAGGTGTGTCAACTTTTCTGTGTAAACGACCAGGTTTTGTTTTTGGGGATGGGTGCGCGAGGGAAGGGGCAACATCCCTTCCCTCGCCCAGCGATGTAGAAGGATTCTGCGCTTTCATGACGCCGCCCTCTCCAGGGCCGGCATCCGTTCCGGCCACAGAATCGTGAAGTGGTTTAAGGCTTCCCGCCAGTGATGAATCGGCATCGTCCACTTCTTGGCCGCCTGCCGCAGCGCGAGAAACAGCAGCTTCAGCGCGGCTTCTTCGTTGGGGAATCCGCCGCGAGTTTTAATGATCTTGCGCAGCGACCGATTCAGCGATTCCACGCTGTTGGTGGTGTAGATCGCCTTGCGGATGTCCGGCGGGTAGTTGAAAAAGGGCGTGATCCGCGCCCAGTTCCGCCGCCACACTTGGCTCACGCTGGGATAGGCTTTCCACTTGTCTTCCAGTTGCGCCAGCTGGAGCTCAGCCTCCGCCGCCGTGCCTGCGCGATAGATCGACTGCAGATCGGTGACCACCGGCTTGCGCAGTTTCCAGGGCACGTAGTTCAGCGAAGCTCGCACCAGATGCACGATGCAGAGTTGCACCTCGGTCCGCGGATACACCGCCTCGATCGCTTCCGGAAACCCTTTCAGCCCATCCACGCAGGCGATGAAGATGTCCTTCACGCCACGGTTCCGCAACTCCGTCAGCACCTGCAGCCAGAACTTGGCTCCTTCGGTTTGCGCCACCCACAGCCCCAGCACTTCCTTCTGCCCCTCCAGATTGACGCCCAGCACCACGTAGATCGCTTTGTTCTGGATGTGGCCCTCATCCCGCACCTTCACCATCAGTGCGTCTAGATACACGATCGGATACAGTTCTTCCAGCGGCCGGCTCTGCCAGGCTTTGACCTCGTCGATCACCGCCTCGGTGACGTTGGAAATCAGCGTCGGCGAGACTTCGATCCCGTAGATCTCTTCCAGGTGGCCTTGGATCTCCCGCGTGCTCATCCCCCGCGCGTACATCGAGATGATCTTGTCGTCGAAGCCCGTCCAGCGCGTCTGCCCCTTGGCTACGATCTTCGGTTCGAACGTGGCTCGGCGGTCGCGCGGAGTTTCTAGCTCCAGTTCGCCAAACTCCCCCTTCAATGTCTTCTGGCTGTTTCCGTTGCGCGAGTTGCCCCGGTGGTGACCCGCCGGATCGTGCTTCTCGTAGCCCAGATGATCGGTCATCTCGGCCTGGAGTGCTCGTTCCAGAATGGCTTTGGTCAGCTCCTTGAGCAGGCCGTTTTCCCCGATGATATCCTCGGGCTTCTTGTAGTCGGTGAGCAGTTGGTCGATCAACTTCTTGTCGATTGCCATGGGGTCTCCTATTTTCTTCTTCCCATGGCCGTTTACACAGTTCTATTTACACCCTC
>VFSW01006319.1_pt1 | contig 17428 bp, 10 predicted proteins | sample 5358111 | NCBI WGS metagenome assembly VFSW01 (sample SAMN11554181, study PRJNA540505) | mine drainage metagenome | isolation source: sediment from site ElyBrook_90M | place: USA: Ely Copper Mine, Vershire, VT | collected 2017
TGCGGGAGGTTCCGGGCGTGTTGGTGGGGGGTAACGTGGGCGGAGGGGTCGAGAAGGGAGGGCGGGGACTCCGTGCTCCAGAGATTCGGGCGAGAGGAGACATCGACCGGCGGGTCGTCGTAGAGGGTGTAATGAATGTGGGCGTCGAAGGGCACGTCGCCCACCGTGGGGCAGGTGCGTGAGCCCGTGCCTTCGTCAAAGCTCCACGCCCCGAGGGTGTTCGCGGCGTGCATGGGCACCCGGTCAAAGGTGTCGTCGTAACTGTCTCCCGCGGGGGCCGTGGACGTGCCGCCGTAATACATCTGCAAGGTGTTGACCCCGGGCGCGAGGCTCGGAACGCGCACCCAGAGCATTCCCATCCCGCAGTTGGTCACATGGTGCGGCGCCCACGTCCCCGACGCCGTGCGAAAGATCAAGCGGTTGCACGTCGAACCAATCACGGACAACACACTGGTCGGGAGCGTGACCTGCACCTGGAGGTCGGTGTACGTCGTCGTCGCGCCGGACACCGTGATGGTTCCATGCATCGGGAGCCCGCACGAGGGGCTGGACGCACAGGGATCGGGATGGACAGGCGCGGTGACGGCCGGGCACGGCGGTCGCACCGAGCCCGCGTCCACGGGCATGCCACCGTCCCCCATCATCATCACCCCGTCCGTGGGCGCGTCCATCGGCGGCGGGCCGAGGTCAGTGTCCGGCGGGACATCCAGGTGCACGAATCCGACGTCCATCCCCGGCGGGACATCCAGGTGCACGAATCCGATGTCCGTCTCCGGCGGGACGTCCTGGTTCATGAATCCGATATCCATCCCTGGCGGGACGTCCTGGTTCATGAATCCGATGTCCATCCCCGGCGGGACATCGAGTCCCGGTTGCAGGCCGACGTCACTCACGGGCCCGGCGTCGTAAATGTAAGTCGTTGGGTCGATCGATCCGCGGGTCGGACATCCCGCAAGCGCGACCGCGAGCGCCGCCGTCCCCCACGCCAAGAGTCCATGCCGTCCAGCCCACCCGTCGCTCGTCCGCGTAGACATCCCCTGAGCGTATAAGCCCGCGCTGCGTCCGTCGAGAGAATGCTCCCACGTGGCGCACGTACGATCCCGCTCGTCACCTCTTGCATCGCAGCGCGTCCCGGTGTTTCGCTACCGGCCTTCGGACACGCGCCGTGCGGCGAGAGGCTCTTGCCCACCACGGACCACGGACCACCTTCGCGTTCGCTTCGGTCCGTCGTCCGTCGGTCTCCCCGGGAGTTTTTATACCGCATGAATTTTACGGCGCACTTTGCGTGCTTTGACGGTTGTGGCGCGCGCTACGCGCTGGACGACAACGTCTACCGCTGCCAGGCGTGTGGCGCCCTCCTTGACGTCGTACACGACACCGACGCACTTGGACAACGCACCGCTGTGGCTTGGACCGAACTCTTCGAGGGGCGTCGCGGCCGGGCCGTGTGGCCCACGGACTCGGGCGTGTGGTCCAAGCGCGAGTGGGTGCTCCCGCACGTCGCCGACGCCAACGTCGTGAGTTTTGGCGAGGGCAACAGTCCGCTCGTACGCGCTGCGCGGTACGGTCGATCGCTGGGTCTCTCTGAGCTATGGGTAAAGTCTTGCGGCAACGGGCACACAGGGTCGTTCAAGGACCTCGGGATGACCGCGCTGGTGTCGTCGGTCCAAGAGATGCTCGCCCGTGGACGGAGCGTCCGCGCGGTGGCTTGTGCAAGCACGGGGGACACCTCGGCAGCCCTTGCGGCGTACTGTGCCGCCGCGGGGATTCCTGCCCTGGTGCTCTTGCCCCGGGACCGTGTGAGCATCGCGCAACTCGTACAGCCGCTGGCCAACGGCGCGGTGGTCTTGTCACTCGACACGGACTTCGACGGGTGCATGGCCGTGGTCGAAGCGCTGGCCGCCGACGGCACGGTGTATCTCGCAAACTCCATGAACAGTCTGCGGATCGAGGGGCAAAAGACCGTGGCCATCGAGATCGCACAGCAACTCGGCTGGCGCTGTCCTGACTGGGTGGTGGTCCCCGGGGGCAATCTTGGCAACGTGTACGCGCTGGGCAAGGGCTTTGAGCTCTTGCGGACGCTTGGCGTCATCCCCAAGCTCCCGCGGTTGTGCGTGGCCCAGTCGGCCCGCGCCAACCCGTTGTACCGTGCGTTTCTCTCGGGCTGGGACACCTACGCACCCATCCGCGCAGAGCCCACGCTTGCGACGGCGATCCAGATTGGCAATCCGGTGAGTGTTCACCGGGCGGTGCGGGTGCTCCGTGCGTGCGATGGCGTGGTGGTGCAGGCGACCGACGAGCAACTCGCGGATGCCGTGGCCCGCGCCGACGCGACGGGCTTTTACGCCTGCCCGCAAACCGGCGTGGCGCTCTCGGCCGTTGAACAACTCGCCCACGACGGAACCATCGCACACGGTGACACCGTCGTGGTCGTCAGCACGGCCCACGGGCTCAAGTTCACGGAGTTCAAGCGGGGATACCATGAGGGGACGCTGGCGGGTGTACGGTCGTTGCGCGCCAACCGTCCGGTAGAACTACCCGCGGACCTCGACGCCGTCCGCCGCGCGGTCGACGCCCGGCTGGGTAGATTTTCGTAGGCGGGGTTACACCGTGGCGCCGAGATGCGCAGCGAGCCGCAGGAGGTCTGCAAAGATTCCCCCAGCCGTCACGTCGGGCCCTGCGCCTGGGCCCTGCACAATCAAGGGCTGGGGATGATAGCGCGCGGTGCTAAACGCCAGGATGTTGTCCGTGGACGAAGTGCGCGCAAAGGGATGGCTCGCGGGGATGCTTCGCAATCCTACGGCGCAACGTCCGTGTGCGTCGATCGAGCCCACGTGCCGGAGCACCGCCCCCGAAGCCACGGTGGACGCTACCAGGGCAGACATCGCAGGATCGTACGATGTCAGCCCAGTCAGAAAGTCTTCGGGCGTGCCCGCCGAGAGGTGTTTGTCCGGGACGACCGGGTCGATGACCACGTCCGAGAGCTCGGTGAGGTACCCCATCTCGCGCGCGAGGATCACCAGCTTGCGGGCGACGTCTACACCCGAGAGATCATCCCGCGGGTCGGGCTCGGTGTACCCCCGGTCGTGCGCGTCACGCACCACGTCTGAAAACCTTGCCCCGCCCGATAGCGCATTGAACACGTACGCGAGCGTCCCCGAGAGCACGCCTTCGATCTTGTGCACCGTGTCCCCCGTGCGCAGGATGTCCCGCAGCGTGGTGATGACGGGCAAACCCGCGCCCACCGTGGCCTCGGCGTAAAACCTCGCGCGGTAGCCTTCGATCCCGCGCATGCGCGCCAAGGGTCCTGCCCCTGCGCGCTTGTTGGGGGTGATGACGTGGATGCCGCGAGAGAGCCAATGGGCGTATTGGTCCGCGAGGGCGTCGCTCGCCGTGCAGTCGATGATCACCGCGTGCGGGAGGTGCTCGGCCCGGATGTGCTGGGCAAAGTCGTCGAGGTCGATCCCGCGGGTTCCCTTTTGGGCGCGCAGGGCTGTCAGCGCGTCGGATGGCACCATCGCCGCGTCCGCGAGGAACATCCGCTGTGAGTCCCCCACGCCGCGGAGTCGCAGGTCGATCTTGAAGCGTGAACGCAGAACCGGCCCCTGCGCTTCGATCTGCCGCAAGAGCGCCGCGCCGACGTTACCTGGGCCGAGGACCCCCACGGACAGCGTCTGATCCGAGAGGTAGAAGCCCGAATGCACCGCCCGCAGCGCGCGGGTGGAGGCTTCACGCGAGATCACCACCGAGATGTTTCGCTCGGAGGACCCCTGGGCGATGGCGCGGACGTTGACGTTGGCCTTGCCGAGGGCCGTAAACAATCGCCCCGCGACTCCGGGCGTCTCGCTCATGTCATCGCCCACCGCGGCGAGGATGCTACACCCCGAGACAAGCTCGACCCGTTGGACCGCGGGGGTCTCTTCGCTGTCATGCGGGTGAAACACCCGCGCCGCGACGTCCCGGGCCAGAGCGCCCTGGGCCTCGGGGACGGCAAAACAGATCGAGTGTTCAGAACTCGCTTGGGAGATCATCACCACGCTCACCCCCACCTCCCGCAGCCCCGCAAAGAGTCTCTGGGCGATGCCCGGCACGCCGATCATTCCCGTGCCTTCGACGTTGACCAGGGATACCCCGTCCACCGTGGTGATGCCCTTGACCGCGCCGGTTCCCTTGCGGCCAAAGGGCCCGCCGTGGATCCGCGTGCCCGCGCACCCGGGGTTGAACGTATTCCGGATCCAGATCGGGATCCCGCGCTCCACCGCCGGGGACATCGTCCGCGGGTGCAGCACCTTGGCCCCAAAGTACGCGAGCTCCATCGCCTCGTCGTAGCTTGTCTCGGTCAATACAATAGCCTCGGGCACCCGCCGCGGATCCGCCGACAACACCCCGTCCACGTCCGTCCAGATCGTGATGGACGGTGCATCGAGCAGCGCGCCGAAGATCGCCGCGGAGTAATCCGACCCGTTGCGTTGGAGGGTTGTTGGCGCACCATCGGGCGTGCGGGCGATGTACCCCGTAATCACCAACGTGTCCGCATGGGTGTGACCCTCCAGCCAGCGATGGAGGTCGCTCCGCGAGCGCTCCCAGTCGACGTTGGGGCCCGTCTCGCCACGGCGCACCGTGAGCACTTCCCGCGCATCGAGCATCGCGACACTCCCCGCGGGGCGCCCGTGGGCGAGCGTGGCGGCGAGCAACCGGGCCGACCATAGTTCACCGTACCCCGCCACGAGCTCTGTCAGTGTGTCGGGGCAGGCGCGTGCGAGGTGCATGGCGCGGAGGATGTCCGCGAGATCCCGGGTGTCCGCGGTGACAGCCTCGGCGATCGACGCCCCGACGGCCCCGCGGGCAAGGGTGTGGGCCGCGTCCACATGGCGTTGCCGTAGGGCATCCAGACGGTCAACCACGGTCTCGTCGCGCTTGCGGGCAAGGTCCGTGAGGCCAAAGAGCGCGTCGGTGACACCCGACATCGCGCTGACCACGACAGCTTTGCGCGGGCCGGGCTCGCTTTGGAGCACCCCTGCAACGTGCTGGTAGCGTTCGGGATCGGCCACACTCGTTCCACCGAACTTATGGACGATCCAGGGGTGTTCTGCGCCAGGCGGGTCGCGCTGGGGCACGCGGTCGGTGTCGTTGGAGGGATCGCGCGACGAATCCCGGGCTTCTTGTGCGGCGACCGCGGTGCTCATGGCGCTGGTGGTCCCCCGTCCACGGCTTGGTTGTCAACATCGTTGGAGCATGGGCGATGCGCCCCGGGACCTCCCGGCCCTCGGGCGCAAGACCTCTGTTCCCCAGGACAAGCACCTGGCCCACGAAAGCAGGAACCGTCGGCACGGCGGGCAGGCACCCCCGGGCGTCGGGCTTGTGCGCAGCCAGAAACTCTGGCAAGGCCGACACTGCATGACTCAACACCCCAAGACCCTCGCCCGCCTTGAGGGCAAGCTCGCTGTCGTGACGGGCGCCTCGGATGGAATCGGCGTCGAGACCGCACGATACCTCGCCGCGCAGGGCGCATCCCTCGTGCTCCCGGTGCGAAACATGGACAAGGGCAAAGCCGCGCGGGACGACATCGCCAAAAGTACCGGCAACGACAAGATCGAGGTCGCTGCGATGGACCTTGCGAGCCTCAAGTCGGTGCGGGCCTTTGCCCAAGGCTTTTGCACGGATTACCTGACGTTGGACGTCCTGGTGCTCAATGCTGGGATTTCTCCAACCCGGCGGGTGCTGACCGAGGACGGCTTTGAGTCCACCTGGGGGATCAATCATTTTGGGCACTTTGTGCTCGCCCATGCGTTGATGGCCCCCCTGCGGGCTGCGGGCCATGCACGCATTGCCGTGGTCTCGTCGAAGCTGCACACCGCGGGGACGATCCCGTGGGACGACCTCACGTACACGCGCACGCCCACGTTTGGGATCATGAAGGGGCCGTACCCGGACTCGAAGCTGGCCAATGTGCTGTTTGCGTACGAACTCGCCGAGCGCCTTGCGGGGACGGGGATCACGGTGAATGCCCTGCATCCCGGCGTGGTGAACACCTCGCTGTCCCGGGACATGAACGGGTTGATTCGCGCCGTGGGGAAGTGGTTTTTCACGACGCCGGAAAAGGGTTCGTGGACGAGTGTGTATGTAGCTGCATCGCCCGAGGTCGAAGGGGTCACGGGACGGTACTTCGACGCGTGCAAAGCGTGCCCGTCGTCGGCTACCTCGCAAGACGCCGCCCTCCGCAAGCGACTGTGGAAGCACACAGAAGACCTCACGGGCAGCGTCTGGACCCCGCCCGCGGTCGCCACGGTCTAGGCCATGGGCGGATCCATCGCATGGCCGGGCAGGGTTTTCGCGCTCGCGGGCGTTGTTCTCTCCGCGTCGTGCGCGCGTCAACCGTCCACGGCCCCTGAGGAATCCCACCGGCGCCTCGGGGACATCATGGCCGAAGTTGGCCGACGTTTCGAGCGCTCGGGCCGCGCGGTCCTCGCCGACCGCTGGGAGCTCGCGGCCTACGACCTGGGCGAGATCTCCGAGGTCTTCAACGGTGACCTCCCGACGGCCCAGATGCCCGAAGACGTGCATCTGGACATCCACCCCATGGCGCGGGCTTTTGCCATGGCGAGCCTCCCGGCGCTGTCCCACGCCGTCGAAAGCCGCGACCACGCGGGCTTTGACCGGGCTTTTGTGCTGGCCGCGGCGGCCTGCAACGGCTGTCACACGGCTGCGGGCAAGCCCTTCATCGAGGTGCCGTCCGCGCCCGGCGCCGAGGTTCCCTCGGTGCGTTCGGTTGGGCCGAGGATCCCTGCAGGGATGCCGTAGACGGGTCAGCGCAGGCGGTCGCCGATGCGGGCGGCCGCGCGGGTGGCCATGGCCATGATCGTAAGCTGTGGATTGACCCCGAGCGGGCCGGGAACCGTGCTCCCGTCGACGATGTACAACCCTGGAACATCGTGGGTCTCGTGGTCGGGGCGTACGACCGAGCGCTTGGGATCAACCCCCATGGCGCAGGTTCCGAGGGGATGGTAGCTCAGCATCGCAAGCTCACCCGGGCTCGAACGGTAGTGTCGAAAGCGGTCAAAGTCCCCGGGCTCCACGCTGGGCACCGTGAGATGCACGGGAAACAATCGTTTGGCCCCCGCGGCGAGAAACATCTCGCCCGCGCGCACCATGGCGAGGTGCATCCGGGAGAGATCCCTGGGGGATAAGTCGTAGCGCACCACGGTGCTGCCCTTGGGCCCGGCGAGAACACGCCCGTTGGGGGCTTCGTCGGAGATGAGCGTGCCCACCGCGGCGATGTGGTCGACAGCGTCCAGGGCGTCCATCAGGGCGCGACCGGTGAGCGGCATCGTGCCCGCGGCGACGTTGCGGTCGGGCTGCGCCGCGAGCATGAGAAAGCCCTCACGCACGAAATGGTCGACGACGACCCCTTGGGGAACGTGGTCGGCCCCGCGGATGGAATCGTCGAAGAGTGCTGCGAGACCGCCGCTGGGGTGCAGCGAGAGGTTGCGACCAAGCTGGCCGCTGCGGTTGCAGAGGCCCTGACGCAAGAGCAACGCGGGGGTGGGGATGGCCCCGCCGGCGAGGATTACCGCGCGGGCGTGGACGCGAACCCGGCGGCCGTTGTGGGCGGTGCCTTCGACACCGACGGCGCGGCCGTTGGAGACCATCACCCTGTCCACCGTGAGCCCGGTGACAAGCTGCGCGCCGCGTTCGAGGGCCGAGGGAATGTACGAGAGGTTGGTGCTGCGTCGGGCGTCGGTGCGACAGCCAAAGTCGCAGAAGCCCGAGCCGACACAACCCGGCGCGTTGCGTTGGATGTACGCGTGGTGCCATCCCAGGGTGTCGCAGCCACGGGCGACGACGTCGGCGACGGGGCCGACGTAGCGCCGCTCGGTGGGGGCGACCTGGAGAAAACGCTCGACGCGCTCAAACCACGGGGCCATGGACGACGGCGCAAAGTCGTCGGAGCGGGTGGTATCGCACCAGCGGTCGAGCACCCAGGGAGGAGTGCGAAAGCACGTGCCGCCGTTGACGGCTGTGGAGCCGCCGACGAGACGCCCCATGAGCACAGGCATGAGCACGTTGCCGACAGAGACCGCCCCGCGGTAAAAACGCTGGTGCGCCCGCACGGAGCTACCGTCGAAGTCCGCGCGGCGGTAGTGCTCGCCCTCTTCGGCGAAAAGCACGGCGTGGCCTTGGAGGGCGAGTTCGCGCCCGACGACCGCGCCGCCGGCACCCGTGCCCACGACGACGACGTCGCAGGCGAGGGAGTCACCGTGCGGGATGCTCGCGGCGGCGCTCACCTGCTGCAACCACCGTGGTTCTTCGCGGGCGGTTACGACGTTGAGCTTGCCGCCCATGGCGGCGTACACCGGCGCGCGGTCAAAGTGGACAAACTTGTAGACCATCGCGATGAGCGCGAGGGGCCCGCGGAGCGCCGGGTTGTGCCGCCATTGCACAAGAAGTGCTTCTTGCGTGGGGGCGTCGAGGGCGTCGAAAGGGCGGCCAGTGGAGAGCACCGCGGCGGCCGAGATCGCTTGCTGCGCACCGCGCCACAACGGCAACAGCGCGGGAGAATACGCACGGACGACGGCTTCGGTGCGCGCGAGGGTGGCCTCGTCTCCCGCGGGAATGCCCTTGGGGGAGCCCGGGATGATGGCTTCAAGAAGGGCGAGGGAGGCCCTGCGCGCGGCGCCTCCCGGAGTGCCCTCGGCGGGGGTGTATTCAGCGTCTGGCGCAGAGGGCGCGTGCACAGGCAAAGGCACGGACGGGTGTGCGTGCGTCGCGGTGTGCCGGTGCAGCGAGGGAGACACCGAGAGAGTCACCGGGGCTCCCGCGAGAGGACTTCGCCAAGGCGTGGCCAGACGCGCTCAAACGCCGTGGCATAGGCGTCGATGACGTCGTCGGTCTGCGCGAGGATCGGGCAGCTCTGTGAAAACAGCACGATGGAGGCGTCTAGCAGGCGAGTGGCTTCGGGGTACTGCGCGAGGTCGTAGTCCACGGGGTGCGATTGCTTCCATGGCGTGCCGCCGCCGAGGGCGTTGCGCTCGCGAAACACGCGCTGTCCGGGCACGGGCTGCGTTTGCCATAGAACCACGTCGGCCCCCTCGGCGCGCAGTGCGGCCACCATGGCATCGCGCACCACCCTCGGCGGGGCATCGATCCCTACGGCCCGTGCGTCCAAGACCACGCGGTACTTGTGCACGACTTCTTCAACACCCTCGATGGGGGTCGGGGGATGTACACCCGGGAGCACGGAGAGCCGTGCTGACAACCTTCGGGCGTTCGCGCGCCCGCGGGCGTTCCACGCTTCGAGGCGCGCAAACTGGCTGCGGGCGAGGGCCGCGGACATCTCGTTGGTGCGGTACATCCATCCCACGGTGGCGCTGTCGTACGCCCGCGCGGCATCCAACGGTCGGTCGGGACTGTACGTCTGGTCGGTCCCCGGGAGGTCTTCGCCAAACATCCGAGTACGGTTGGCTCGCTGGGCGAGTTCGGGGTCGTCCGTGACAAAGATCCCGCCTTCGCCGCACGCGAGGTTCTTGCTGGACTGGGTGCTAAAGCATCCCATGGCGCCGAGAGAACCCACGCGGCGGCTTTTGTACTTCGCGCCGTGGGCCTGGCAGGCATCTTCGATCACAGGGAGACCGTAACCCCGCGCGATCGCGAGCACCGGGTCCATCTCGCACGGCGTGCCGTGAATGTGCACGGGTACGATCGCCCGCGTACGGGGGGTAACGGCAGCGGCGATGCGCGCGGGGTCGATGCCAAAAGTTCGGGGCTCGATGTCGACAAAGACCGGCACGGCGCCTTGGTGAAGCACGGACATTGCCGTGGCGACAAACGAGTAGGCACTGGTGATGACTTCGTCGCCGGGCCCCACCCCCGCGGCGGCGAGGGCGATGTGCAGTGCAGCCGTGCCGCTGTTGGTGGCGAGCGCGTGGGTGACGCCTACGTAGTCGGCAAAGCGGTGTTCAAGGGCCCGGACTTCGGGTGCGAAAGGGCCAGAGAACACCCCGCGGTCGAGTACGGCGGCGACGGCCGCGCGGTCGTCGGCGGTGACGATCGGCCAGCGGACGTGCGTACGGTTGTCAAGGACGGGAACTCCGCCCTGGATGCCCAGCGGAGAGGTCATACGGGGGGCTCAGACGGTGGGAGTGGCGCTGAAGTCCGAGCCGTTGTCCCCGTGGGAGGCTTCTGCGGGGTGCAGCCGCGGGGCCACGCGGACGACCCATTCGCGGAGCATGCGCTGCTGCTCAAAGAGATCGTGAACGACCGGCCCGCCTTCGACCCGGTACGGGGCTTTGAAGAACACCGAGAGCTGGCGCTGGACACCGCGTTCACCCGCGCGGTGCGCGGCATCGAGGAGGCGCACGAGGTCGATCACCAGCGGCGCGGCCAGGATCGAGTCCTTGCAGAGAAAGTTTACTTTCAACTGCATGGGTTCGCCGAGAAAGCCCAGGAGGTCGATGTTGTCCCAGGCTTCTTTCGCGTCACCCCGGGGGCGGTAGTAATGAATGTGTACTTGGTGGTCGGCGACGCGGTATCCCAGAATGGAATCCAGCGCGGACATCTTGCTGGTGACCTTGGTCTTGTTCGACCCCGGGTCGTTGAGCACGCGGCCGTCATTGTTGCCCAGGATGTTGGTGGAGTACCACCCGTCGACCACGAGTTGCCGGGCGAGAAACGCCGGCGCGAGCACGGTCTTGAGAAAAGTCTGGCCGGTCTTACCGTCTTCGCCCGCAATGGGCACCCCGCGGCGGATGGCCAGGGTCTCAAGGGCCGCGACCTTCGAAAGGCTCGGGGTAAAGTTGGCGTGCGGGATCCCGAGGGTGATCGCGAGATAGAGGTACCGCATCGCGGGCGAGATCCGCGGGTCGCTGGCGTCGAGACCGGCTTCAAAAGCCTCGGGGGTCAAATGGACGTCTTCGACCTCGCAGTAGCGCTCGGTGGAGGTGAGGTTGACCATGACCAGAGAAGTCACGCCCTTTTCGGCGCGAAACGCTGCGACGTGCTCGGCGAGCGTACGAAGCTCTTCGCGGTAGGTCTTGCACTCCATGCGGTGGTTGCCCTGGTCGCCCGGGAGAAAAGCCGCGGAAGTCATCCCGGGCCACGGGCGCATCGCGCGGAGCTCGGGTTCGATTTCGGGGAGAAGATGCCGCGGGATCACGCCGTGATGCGCCGCGGCGTCGTAGAGATCCGTCGACCGGAGATCCCATCCGCCGAAGACGAGCCCGTCTACGGGAGGGAGCGCCAGCGGAGCGAAAGCCTCGCCTTCGGACACCATCCCGATACGGGGTGCGAGACCCCGGCGCATCAGGGCGACGCCCGCGATCACCGTGGATGCGACAGCGCCCGCGGCGCCGACCAGGAGAACACCTACCCGATTCCTCATCTGAATACCTCTTCAGTCAAGCGATCCAAGGGCGATCTCGCGAAGGACGTCGCGCTTGGCATCGTCGACGATCCGCGGGAACTTCTGCTGCGGCCCGTTGCGGCCGATCTTCTCCATGAATCCACGCATCGCGCCGCGGGGGAGCCGTACCACCTCGGGGGCCAGGATCGCCACGGCCGACGCCCTGTGCTCCCGGTACACGCGGTTCTGTCGCTGGAGTTCGAGGTCGAAGGCATCGCGAAAGGCCTCCGGGGCCTCGGGCGCCCGGTCGAACTCGGCGAAGAGTACGTAGCGGTTTTTGCCGGTTCCGTCGACGCCTACGTCAGCGCCGCAGGCGTACTCCGTGAGGGTCGCCCGGGTCGCAGCGGCTGCGACCGTCACCGCGGTTTCGATTTCCAAGTAGGTCATCAACTCTTGCGTGACGGATAGCACACCCGCGGCCCTTCCGGTGAACTCCAGCCGGTGGGGAAATACACCGGTGAAGCGCACAAAGTCACCGATGGCGTACGCATAGAGCCCCGAGCACGTGGTCACCACCACGGCGTACTCCCCGCCGCGCTCGGTCTGCCACAGCGGAACCCGTCGCGCATCGGGCTTTCCCTGCTCGTCCCGGGGCACAAACTCAAAGAACACCCCGCGATCGGGGATCACCCGGAGTCCCGGCCCGTCGAGCCGGTCGGTCACCGCGAAGATCCCGCCCTCCGTGGCGTTGTAATTATCCATCAGTGGGATCTCTCCGCCGACGCGCGCGCGGATGACATCCCGGTACGGCTCGGCGTTGACCCCGCCGCCAAAGAGCACGCGAAGCCGCGGCCAGACGTCCCATACGGTCTCGGCCGGGATGCCCCGTCGGCGTGCCGCGGTGAGCACCCTGTCAAAGAGATTGGGAAACCAGCACGTGGTGCCCGATAGCGAACGTATGTCGTACCCGAGGTAGGCGTCGGCCATCGCGTCGAGTTTGCGATCGTAGTCTTCGATGTCCCGCAACGGCGGCTGGGGGAGCGCCAGCATCCGCGCGATGGCGGGCATGTGAAGTTGCATCAGGCCAGGGTTGGTGGTGATGCCCACGGGGCCCTCGGGGCGCACGATCGCAGGGGGCAACAGTGCGAGGCTGTAGCCTCCTGTCCATGAGCGGTCGCCCGTGAGGGTGAGATACCGTGCGACGACGTCAAAGCCCGCCCGTTGCTGCCATCGGATCTGTGCGCGGGAGATCGGGAGGTACTTGTTGCGCGCGGCCGTGTGCGACGTACCCGACGAGCAGCCGTAGTACTGAATCGCTTCGGGGTGCAAGACGTTCCGCTCGCCGCGGCGCATACGTTCGAGCGCGGGCTCAAAGTCGGCGTAGGTCATGACGGGAACGCGGTCTCGAAAGTCTTCCCACCGACGGACCTTGCGGAACCCATGGCGCCGACCAAACTCTGTCCCCGCGGCCAGTGCGCAGTGTGCCCGCAGCGTGGCGGTTTGTACCTCCTCGGGGTTGGCGGCCCGGCGGTCCCACTGGGAGACCCTCGCCCGGGCGGCTGCCCATAGCGCCGTCCCCGTGACCCTTGCGCCAGGGACTCCCTGAAGACTCCGACCTTCGCCCGTCATGCCCTCGACCGACATCGCTCAGCTTTCTACCCCGGAGAAGAATTTCCCCAAGCGTCGGAGCCGGGTGGCCAGAAGCCCGGGCAGCCGCCAGGCACCGTGTACCACGCCGCGCTGTAAATCACAGAGCACGTCGCCGATGTCCCAGAGTCCCCGGTCGTAGGGCAGCCAGTAGAGCTCCAATGCCGACGAACGGTCTACCACCGTGGCCTTGGGGCGCACAAAAGTATGGAGGGCGTGGCGACTGTTTGCGACACCGTGTCCCGTTTCACGGGTGCCGCTCCAGGGCAACAGCGGCATGGCGCCCGAGAGCGCGTGGTTGTTGACGGTCACGACGCCCACGTCCAAACGCTCGGCGAGGCGCTGCGCGCGGGGGATGTCCTGCGTCCAGATCGAAGCGCCGAGGCCGTAACGCCCGCGGTGGATCCGCGCCACGGCGTCGGCTGCACCGGGAACCCGGACCACGGCGAGGACAGGCCCAAAGGTCTCGTCGCGCACCACGGCCATCGTGTCGGTACACCGATCGAGAATCGTCGGGGGGTACCACAACCCGACGCCCGTGGGCTGACCGCCGCACACGACCGTGGCGCCATGCGCACGGGCGTCTTCCACGTGGGCACACACGGTCTCGAATTGACGTCGGTGGGCGAGGGGAGCGATGTCGACCTCGCCGAGGGGCCCGGGCGCGGCGCGGAGGCGTTGCCATGCCGCGGCCATCGCGGAGACGAAAGCGTCGGCGATGGTGTCTTCGACGTAAGCGATCTCGATGGCTCCGCAGGCTTGACCGGCGTTGGCGAGAGACCACGCGGTGAGGCCCGCGACGGTGCGCCGAAGGTCGCAGTCAGCCAGGATGATGGCGGCGTCTTTGCCACCCATTTCGACGGACGAAGGGATTCCAAGCTCTGCACAGCGGATGCGCACCGCGCGCCCCGTGGTGGGCGAGCCGGTAAACACACACGCGTCGATGCCTGCATCGAGGAGAAGGGCGCCTACGCGGCCATCGCCCTGGGTGACCGAGACAAGACCCTCGGGGAGAAAGCCCGAGAGCACTTCGAGGAGCCATGCGCTGGAGAGCGGGGTGTACTCCGAGGGCTTGAGCACGACGCCGTTGCCCGTGAGCAGGGCGGGAAAGACCGAACGGTAGAGACCCGCGACGGGAAAGTTCCACGGGGCGATGACGCCGATGACGCCGCGGGGCACGAGGTCGACCCATGCAGACTTGAACGGAAAGCTTAGCGGATTGAGCGAGACGAGCTCCCGGGCGGCGTGTTCCCGCAGCACCCGCGCCCAGCCGTCCACGGCGTCCTTCGGGCCCAGGGCTTCGTTGAACATCGCCTCGACGTCCACTTTGCCCATCTCCGTCCGCACGAGGTTCATCACTTCGTAACGCCGCGCGAGCATCGACCGCGCGGCCGACTGCAACACTTTCACCCGCTCTGCAAGCGACCGTTCGCGCCATGCAAGCTGTGCCGCCCGTGCCTTTGCAACGGCGTCATGCACTTCGTCGTGGGTGGCTGTCCGCACGACCCGCAACGGCACGAGGTCCATCGGACACACCCGCGTGGGCGTGGACTGCGCAATCTCGTGGCCGTTGTGTACCGTCTCGGTCACCGCGCCCTCCGCCGTTCGGGCAGCCACTGGGGGAGAATGAGCAGCACGGTGGTCACGGCCATGATCTCTCCAAGGACGGCGGCCCACCCAAACGACCGCAGCGCGCCCGAGTGGGCCAACAGAAGGGTGATGTACCCCACCACGGTGGTCATCGAACACAGCAGAATCGCCCCGCCCATCCTGGCGCAGGCCCCGCGGGCGTCCGTCTCGAGAGCATCCGTCGCGCTGAGGAGGTTGACGGCGTAGTCCGCGCCCACACCGATGGTCACCGGCAGGGCGGCAAAGTTAAGCATGTTGAGGCGCACACCGAGGGCGAACATCACGGCTTGTGCGGCGACGGCTACCACGGCAACGGTCCCCACGACCAGGGGCACGCGCGCGGGGCGTCGCCAGAAGATCGGGACTAACACCGCAGCGACCAGGATACACACGGTAATTCCCACCCGTGGCGCTTCGGTACGCAGCAGCCGGACAATCTCGGCCATGAACAAGAAAGCCCCGCCCGTCACAGTCCCCGCGGGGAGCCGTACCCGCGTGAGCACGTTGGCAAAACGCAAGACGTTTCGCGCGTCGTTGTAGTTGATCCGTAGGGACGGAAAGAGCAGGACGGTTCGGTCGGTCTGCCCATTGAGCTCCGCAAACGACCGACGCAGACCCGAAGGGACGTCTGCAGGGGTGATCTCCAGGAGGTTTTCGGGTGCGAGCCAGGTGTCGATGTACGGCCTCGCCCGTTCGGGGATCTGCGCGCGGGGTACATCGGCGAGGTCGTTGTGCAAGCGTTGCAGCCGGGCGATGCGCGCCGCCTGGACGAGCGGGTCGGGGGCGTACTCGGCGATGGTTTCGACGCGCTCGGCGACGGGGTGAGGACTGGTGACCATCGCGTGACGTAACCGGTCTGCGACGATTTCGCGCTGGGCGGGGTTGTCCACGAGGGCGACAACCGGGTTGAGCCACACGCCGAATACCCGGGAGATGGTCGCGTCCCATGAAGCCCCGCCCGAGCGCAGGGACTGTGTATTGCGTAGATTGAGGAGATTGGTGTCAAAGGCACCTTCGTGGAGTGCGCGGCGGGCACCGACGGAGGCGAGGCCGGCGACGACGAGGATGACACCCAGGGCCACGGCGCGAGAGAGCTTCCGGCGATTGAAGAAAGCGCCGACGGAACGTTGGAACAAGGTCTCGGTGGTGGCCTGCCGTGGAGGGTCGAGCCAGCCGATGGTCATGGGCATCATCACGTAGGTTGCCGCCCAGGTAGTGATCATGCCGATGCCACCCAGCCAGCCGAACTGCGAAAAGCCACGAAAGGACGCGGCGGCGAGGCCGGCGTAGGCCGCGGAGGCCGTGGCGGCGGCGGCAAGTGTGCCGGGTAGACTCTGCCGTCCGGCCACGGCAATGGCCGCCGCCCGGGACACCCGCAACGGTTGCGCACGGTAGTAAGCGAGAAAGAGCAAGGGATAGTTGATCCCGTTGCCCGCGATGATCGAGCCGAGAAAAGCCGTGTTGGAATTGAGATAGCTGCCGGACAAACGCCCGAGGGCGAAGGTCACGATCAAGCCGGGGTACAACCCAAGGAGCACGGCGACGACCCCGCGGAACGAGCGGTAGTACGCGACGATGAGCCCGCCGACGACCACGGCCACAAGAAGTGACGACAACGAAACGTCTGCGAGGATGGCGTCGTGTTCTTCAGGGAGGTTTACGACTTCGCCGTTGTAGGCCACGCGGAGATTCGACGGGTAGGCTCGTTGGAGGTCGTGGGCTTCGGTGCGGACTGCGGTCAAGAGCGCCTGCGACGGGCCCACGTCGACGTCCGAGCCCCGAAGGGTGATGGCGAGCACCACGTCGTGCCCGTCCGGTGTTTCCATATACCCGTTGGGAAATCGGTCGTGGGCCAAGGACTCCCGGTCGAGATCGGCACTCACGCGGTCCCACGCCTGCGCAGGAGTCTCGTCCGACAGATCTACGAACAACGGGTTGGCCGCATCCCGCGATGCACGAATGGCCGCGTCGACCTTGGCCATCAACGGATCAAAGCGCTCGCTCGGAATCAACAACGCCGCGTGGTCCCGAAGCCATTGCCGCTCGGTCCGCACATTGTCCTGTATCGACCGCGCCTGGGGAATCTCCCGCGCGCGCAACCGTTGGCCGAGTTCGGTGATAAATCGACGATTGATATCGGGAGCGTCGGACATCGCAATGACAAAAAGATTGGCCACGCCGCCCACCCGCGCGTGGATCTCTCGCAGCGCACGGGCGCTCGGGGCGTTGTCTGGAAGCAGTTCGTCCAGACCGGCGTGCACGTCCATGAAGTACCGCCCGGCGAGGAGGCCACACGGCGCGAGCACGGCCAGCGCCACAAACGCGGCGATGCGAAGATTGTTCGTCACCCAGGTGACGTACCGACCGTAGATCTCAGGCGACACGGACTTCACATTGGATCGGTCGGTGGCATCACGGGCCGAGCGCCGTCCGCGCAACCCCATGCGCTCGCGCGTTCGCCATGTCCACAACGAATTACATCGGTCACGGGGGCTCTATACTCCGGTGTCGTTGTCTCGTGCCACCCATGAGCGTCGCAGAAAGTGCCGCCGAGGTTCGAAATCCATGACCTCCGAGGGCGGGTTGTACCCTAGCGTGCGTGACGACGGAGACCTTCGCCGTAGACCGAAGGGACATAGGCGCTCAAGTCCCCTTGGGAGTCTTGCCCGGTCGGTCTCGCCAGGCGCCGGTTTTCACCGCGCTGGATTCCTCTTCGGATTTCTCAAGGGCGCGTTGCTCTTTGGCGGCACGCACGGCGTCCAAAGGAGAACTCTTCGTCGGGAGGTGGGCCGGAGGCTTTGGCGGTTGGAGGTC
>VFSW01006321.1_pt1 | contig 17427 bp, 11 predicted proteins | sample 5358111 | NCBI WGS metagenome assembly VFSW01 (sample SAMN11554181, study PRJNA540505) | mine drainage metagenome | isolation source: sediment from site ElyBrook_90M | place: USA: Ely Copper Mine, Vershire, VT | collected 2017
TCCCGCTGGCTCGGCTGTCCGCCATTTAGAGACTTCTACCACGGGCTGCTAAGGGAGAGCGCGCCACCGTCCAGCTTCGATGGCGGCCGGTGACGTGGTCCGAATCCATTCGATAGAATCGAGGTTGATAGTGAAAGCTTCGGGAAGCAGACGCAAGGCAAGCCGTCTGTTAGAGCCGGCGCCGGAATCCGCGCCGCGATCGGCGGGGAGGAAATAATGAAGCAGGTGATCCGCAAAGGCCTGAAGGACATCGTTGTGGACGAAGTGCCGGATCCGATTCCCGGCCCGCATCAGGTTGCCATCCGGCCCGTCTGTTCGGTGATCAGCAGTGGCACCGAGACCGCCAGTATCCACACCGAGAGCCTGGTCAAGGAAGTAGCCGGCAATCCGTCGCACATTCGCAAGATCCTCGACGTGATGAAAGTTGTGGGACCGCTGCAAACGCTGTCCGAGGTGCGCGCGAAGTTCAGCGAGTATGCGGTGCTGGGATATTCGGGCGCCGGCACGGTTGTGGAAAAGCACCCGAGCGTCCTCGATCTGCAGCCGGGGGACCGCGTGGCCTACGGCGGGGAAGGCACCGGCCACGGTGAGCGCATCGTCACAGGCAGAAACCTCGTCGCGAGGATTCCGGCGGAAGTTCCCTTTGAGCACGCCGCCTTCACAACGTTGGGAAGCATCGCGCTCAACGGCGTGCGGATCGCTTCGATCTCGATCGGCGAAACGGTCGCCGTCATTGGACTGGGGCCGGTGGGGCAGCTTATCGCGCAACTGGCGCGCCTCCAGGGCGGCGTGGTGGTCGCTCTGGATTTGCAAGAGGGCCGGATTTCGCTGGCGCGTCAGCTCGGAGCGGATTACGGCCTTCCAGGCGGTTGGGAGGCCACCGATGGCCTCCGTGGCATCACCGGAGGACGCGGCGCGGACTGCGTCATCGTCGCCGCGGCGGCCCACTCCGCGGCGCCGTGCCAACAGGCGCTGGAGCTCTGCCGCGATCGTGGCCGCATCGTGGTCGTAGGCGCCGTGGACATGAGCTTTCCCTGGAATGACATGTACCTGAAGGAAATCCAACTCTTCATGGCGCGAGCATATGGCCCGGGCAGCTATGACCCCCGCTACGAGACGCAGGGGCAGGATTATCCGCTTCCCTACGTGCGGTGGACCGAAAACCGCAATCTCGAGGAATTTCTTCGATTGCTCGCGCAGGGACGCGTACAAGTGGCGCCACTCATCACGCACCGGTTTGCGCTCGAAGACGCGGCCGAAGCCTATGAGACCATTCTGAACCCGGCCGTTCGCAGCATGTCGGTGATCCTCCAGTATCGGGAGCCGCCCCCGGAAGGCGTTCCAGCACGGCGCAGGATCGAGATCCCCGGCGCACGCCCCGCCAAACGGGGCGAGCTGCAAGTGGCCCTGGTCGGCGCCGGGAATCTGGCGAAGTGGGAACACCTGCCCAACCTGCGGCGTTGTTCCGGCGTAAGACTGCGGGCCGTGCATTCGAGCAGTGGCGCCCGAGGAAAGAGTTACGGCCTCCGCTTCCGGGCGGCCTATGTATGCACGGATTACGGGGAGATCCTCGGCGATCCGGAGATTGACGCGGTACTGATCGCCAGCCGCAACCAGCATCATGCCGCGCAAACCGTGGCCGCGCTCGAGGCCGGCAAGCACGTGTTTGTCGAGAAGCCGTTGGCTCTCACGCTCGAAGAGTGCCGCCGGGTGCATCGGGCGCTGGCCGGCAGCGGCCGTTACCTCACGGTCGGTTTCAACCGCCGGTACGCGCCGCTGTACAAGCAACTGAAGAGCGCCCTCGCGCGCCGCGGCGGACCGGCGGTGATTCAATGCCGCATCAATTCGCCCGGCATCTCGGGTTCCTACTGGATGGCCGACCCGGCTTTCGGCGGCGCGATTATGGGCGAGGCCTGCCATTTCGTGGACCTGATGTACTGGCTTCTGGATTCCGAGCCGCTCCGCGTTTCCGCCTACAGCCTGCCGGCGGCCCAAAAGGATCCGGCCGGAGAGAACAACCTCGTGGCGAGCTTCCAGTTCGCGGACGGGTCGGTAGGCAACCTGACGTACTGCACGGTAGGCAGCAAGACCTCCGCCGGTGAACGGGTGGAAGTCTTTGCGCCGGGGCTGGGCGGGATGACGGAGGACTTTACCCGCCTGCAAATTGCCAAAGGAAGGCGCGGCAACCGGCGCCTGTTCTGGCCCGCTAAGGGCTACGCAGAACAGCTTGGCGAGTTTGTGGAGAGCATCCGCCAAGGGCATCCGCCGGCGGTGACCGGGCTCGACGGAATCCGCGCTACCGTGGGTTGTCTGCGTATGCTCGAATCGGCGCGCACGCTTGCTCCGCAAGAGATGGACTTCGAAGCGGCGCTGTCCGAGGCATGAGGGTCCTGCAACTGGGCCCATACCCTCCGCCGAACGGCGGCGTGCAGACCAATCTGGTTGCCATCCGGCGCCATCTGGCCCAGCGCGGCATCCGGTCGGGGGTGATCAACGTCACGCGTCACAGCGAGGCGCGGGAAGACGGGGTCTACCATCCGGCGACAGCCTGGGAAACCGCACGCCTGCTGTGGAGGCTTCCGTATCGGATTCTCCACTTCCATTGGGGCGGCAATGTCACGCCGCGACTGATGGGCCTAAGCCTCTTCTTGTGCTGGCTGCCTGGACGGAAAGCGGTTCTCACGTTTCACTCCGGCGGTTACCCGTCGTCCCGAGAGGGCCGTGCGGCCCGCGCGCGGACGCTTCGAGGATTCGTGTTTCGGCAGTTCGACCGCGTGATCGCCGTGAATGAGGAAATCGCGGCGATGATGCGCCGGTACGGTGTGCGCGAACAGCGTCTGCGCGTGATTAACCCGACGGCGATCGATCCGTCGGAGATCGCGGCCGAGCTTCCGGATCCCCTGCGCCGGTTTTATGCAACCCACCAGCCCCTGCTGTTGACGGTCGGATTGCTGGAGCCCGAGTATGACCTACCTTTGCAGATCGATGTTCTCGGGTCCGTGCGGGAAAGCCTCCCCGGCGCCGGCCTGGCGATCGTCGGCAGTGGCAGCCTGGAGGGCGAGCTTCGCGAGCGCATTCGTTCCAAACCTTGGGCGGAACATATCCTGCTGGCCGGCGACGTGCCTCATTCCGTCACGCTGAGGGCCATCCTCGATGCTCGCGTTCTTTTGCGGACGACGCTGTACGATGGAGACGCCGTCTCGGTTCGGGAAGCGCTTCACCTGGGAACGCCCGTCATCGCCACCGACAACCGGATGCGCCCTCCGGGGCCGCGGCTGATCCCGATCGGGGACGCCGCGGCGCTCACATCCGCGATCGTGGCGCCCGAATCCGAGCTGCGCCCGCCTGCCGTCACCGGCCCGGCCGGCCTGGAAAACCTGGACGCGGTTCTGGACATTTACCGCGAGTTCGAAGCGGAATGAGCGGCGCGGCGTTTGAGAACACAGGTGCATGCGCCCGTTAGCAGCTCGCGGAGAACCGGAATCTGCGTGACCAGAGGCAACTGCTTCGTCGCGTAGTTGCGCGCGAACTCGATCTCGAGGCTGCCTCGCAAGCTGCGCACAATGCGCTCATAGCGCGCCACGGTCATTCGGTTCAGTGCGCCCCCCAAGCCGGCCTCCTCGTATCCTGCCGCAGCATCCTGGCGGAAAAGCGATCTCACCAGAAACACGGACCGCTCCGGAAACAACAGGTTGACCCAGGGAACATGCGTGAAAAAACTCGCGTGCGATCCGCTATGCGAATACCACGGCTCCGCCCACGTGATCACCAGATACTGTCGAATAAGGTCCCGCATGGTCACGAACTCGCGCTCGGGATCCGCGAAATGCTCAAAACTGCTGGAGCTGAGGACCACATCGAACTGCTCGTACGGCAATTGGCCGGTGAACTCGGCCAGGGAGGCCGTGGCCGGCGGGACCTTGAGATAGGGGTCGTATCCCACGGCCCGCAAGGCTCCCGCGGATTGGATCGCTACCACTTGTTCACCCATGCCGCACCCATAGTCGAGTACGGTTCGGCCCCGAATCAACTCCAAGAAATCGGGGACGGTCTTCAGGACAAAATCCAATGCATGCTCGCCGACGTTGAGTTCGGTTCCCCCGGCATGATCCTGTTCGTCAGTTGATCTTGATAGGGCGCGTAGGATTCGCGCCGAGAGCGGCCAGCCCTGAGTAGAATTCTTCATCGCTCATGCTCCATCGCGAGCATACACCCAGACGCCATTTGGCGTCCCGCGAAAACCATCTCGTGGCATCCCGCGCCGCCGCAACACGCACGCAGGGAAGCTCGACAGGATTCCCGCCCCCGAAATCCTTCCGTGTGGACAGCGGCCACTTAACGCCTCTCAGGGTTCCGGCAGCACGCCGATTTCGAGACCCGAGGCGTTGTCCGGCGCGCGGTAGACGCGCTCGGTGGCCTTTTGAAAATCCGTCGCCTTGGCCTGCGGAATGTCGATGAACTTCTGCGGGTTCTTGTCGACCAGCGGATACCACGTGCTCTCGACCTGCACCATGATGCGATGGCCGGTGCGAAACGCGTGGTTGATATCCGGCATGTCGAAATTCACTTGACTGATCTTGTCCGGCGTGAATGGATCGGGTTTTTCGAAGCTATGGCGGAACTTGCCGCGCATCGGCTCGCCGCGGACCAACTGCTGATAGCCGCCCATGCGGAGGTTCGCCGGGTTGGGTTTTGGGTCGGGATAGTCGTCCGGATAAACATCGATGAGCTTCACGACGAAGTCCGAATCCGTGCCGGAGGTCGAGACGCGCAGCTTGACGTGGATGGGGCCCGCGAGCGTCACGTCGCGATCGAGCTCCGGCGTTCGATAGACGAGCACATCCGGGCGGCGCGAGGCGAAGCGCTGGTCGCCGGCCATGTACTCGCGTGGAAAGTCGAGCGCGAAATAATCGAGAAAGGGAACCGGCTTCGCGGGATCGCTGACGTACTCGTCATAGGAGGGCTCGCCGGCGGCCGGAGGGTCGAACGACAATCCGCCGGCGGCCTGAAAATACAGCGTCTTCGGCTGCGCCTGTTTGGGCGGCCATGCGTCGTAGCGCCGCCAGACATTGGTGCCGGTCTCGAAAACGTAGGCTTCCGGCAGCTTCGCGTCGCCCTTGCCCTTGAGGTACTGCTCGAAGAACGGGAACTGAATGTTGTCGCGGAAAAACTCGGCCGTTTTCGCGTTGAACTGCACGGGTCCAAGATGGTCGCCGTCCGAGCGCGCCCAGCCGCCGTGATACCACGGCCCGACCACCAGCGTGTTCGCGATGCCGGGGTTCTTCTCTTCGATCGAGCGATAGGTCTTGAACGGACCGGCCAGATCCTCGGCGTCGAACCATCCGCCGACGGTCATCACGGCGCAGTGGATGTTGTGCATGTGCGGCGCAAGATTGCGCGCTTTCCAATAGTCGTCGTAGGTGTCGTGCTTGACCTGGTCGCCCCATAGAAAGTCCCCGCCCTTGAAGTACCGCATCGCGTTGGCGAGCGGGCCCATGCGTTCGAAGAACTCGTAGCCGTCGGGCGTCTTGAAGTCGAAGGGCGTGAAATCCCTGGGCGGACGCGAAGGCTCGTCGAACGGCTTGAAGAAGACGTAGAAGCCGAAGTTCGCCGCCAGTTGAAAGGCGCCGCCGTGATAGGCGTCGTCGCCCAGGAACAGGTCCGTCATCGGCGCCTGGGGCGAGGCGGCCTTCAGCGCCGGGTGCGAATCGATGATGCTCGACGAGGTGTAGAAGCCCGGATACGAGATGCCCCAGATGCCAACCTTGCCGTTGTGATTGGGGACGTGCTTAAGCAGCCAATCGATGGTGTCGTAAGTGTCCGAGCTGTTGTCGGTATCCCGCGGGCCGTGCTTCTCGTCGATGTGCGGCGTCATCTCGACGAACTTGCCCTCGGATAAATAGCGCCCGCGGACGTCCTGGAGCACGAAGATGTAGCCGGCTTCGTCGAATTTTGGCGACGGCCCGAGCGCCCTCCGGTAATTGTCGATGCCGTAAGGAGCGACGCTGTAGGGCGTGCGATTCAGCAGCATCGGGTAGGGGTGCGAAAAGTCCTTCGGCACGTAGACCGCGGTGAACAGGTGGATGCCGTCGCGCATGGGGATCCGGTACTCGTACTTCGTGTAGTGCGCTTTGACGTCGAACTCGGCCAGCTTGGCGGCGGGCTGGGCGAGCGCGCTGGCGCTTAAGGCGAGTAGGGTAAAAACCCCAGTCACAAAATGTTGCATTTTACTTAGTCCATTGCTTTGTGTCACTTAGAACCCCCCTAAACTTGCTGCGAAATACTGCCGAACTAACGTGAGGGTAGCGCGGAGATGCGCTGGAAGCAATTCCAAAGAAAGGACCCTTACGCAAATGCCGACTCCGATCATCATCATGTGGTAAGCGAAACGAGCGCCAGCTCGTCACGGCGCCGCTGATTCGAGCGAGGCGCGACGGGCAGGAACCGGTCTGGCCAACCGGGGCCGGCCTGCGAATGAGGCTCCGGCAACGATTAAAGCGTCCAGTTCTCTCGCCAAATGCAAAAATTCTACTTGCAATCGGGTCAATATCTGATATAGTCCTATTTTAGACCATCAGTACTAGTACGCCTGGATGTACTAGAAGAATGAAAGAGGCTCGATCTGAAACAGGCGCTGTTTTCCGCCGTTGCGATCACCGGTCTAGCCATGTCCGGTTGCCAAAGGCAGGGCACGGTCGCCTCGGTCGACGACACGCCGGCGCTGCGTCCCGTGCATGCGCGGGCTCTTGCGTCTTTTCGGGACGGGAATTTTCAACAGGCGGAAGCGCTGTTCCGGCAGGCCTACGCGGAAGCGCTTGGAGAGCATCGTACAGCACTTGCGGCGCGCTATCTCGGCAACGTGGGGAACTGCCTTTTTGCGGTCTGGAACCTGCGTGGAGCCCTGAGCACACTACTAAAGGCGCACGAACTGGCGGTCCAGGCGGGCGATGGCGACGGGGCAGGCAGGATTAGCGGAAATCTGGCTTCGTTGTATATCCAGATGGGCAATTTTCAAAGCGCCGGCCAGAGCGCCGAGCGGGGTCTCCGCGAGATGGCGCGGGACGACAAGACAGGCGCGCGGGCGTCATTATTGGCGCTGAGCGCGCAAGTCTACTCGCGGCTTGGCGAGCATGCCCAGGCCGAAAAATCGTTCTCCGAGGCGATTGAAGAGTCGGACCGGCTGGGCAACCGCCGACTGATGGAGCTGGCCTGGGATAACCTCGGGTTTGTCGAGCTGCAAGCGGGCCATGTGCGGCGGGCCGAACACGCGCTACTCGAAGCGTACCGGCTGCGCCTCTTGTTTCCAGACGCCAGCCAGTCGCCTCCCTATTCGCACCTGAGCGAACTTGCCGAACGGCGCGGCGATTATGCCACCGCGTGGATTCTGCTCGATCGCGCCATGGAACATCCTTCGTCCGCCGGGGCGCCCGAGTGGTACTTACGATTTCAGGCAGGCCGGCTACAAGCGGCGCTCGGCCATCGGGGCTTGGCGCTGGCGAAGTTTCGCGAGGCGATCCGGCTGGCTCGCGCCTGGCGCGAAGGGACGGCGCCCACGGACGCTCTGCGCAGCGGCGCCGCCAATTGGGTCGACGCTCTCTACATGCAGTTTATCGATACGCTGCTCGAGGATCCGGGTTTCGAGCGTGCTGGTTCGCCGGCCGCCCGCGAGGCCTTCGAGGCCACCGAGGAGCGCCGCTCAGCGGCTTTGCGGCAGGCCCTGATCGAACGCGATTCGCGAAACGTCACGCTGCCACCCGCCTATTGGTCATTGCTCACCCAGCTTCGCGCCGGCCAGACGGCGCTGCTCACCGAAGACTCCCCGTCAGTGCGCGCCTCCGTGGCCCAGATGGAACAGCGTCTCCAGGAGCTTGAGGTTAACGCCCTGGCTCTGCCGGATCCTGCCGCGGCGCGCGGCGCGATGGGCCTCCGTTCCGGCCCAAAGTCTTCCCCTAGTACTACTCCTCAGAACCTGCGGGAGAGCTTCTCCCAGGAAGATGCACTCAGTAGTATCCAAGGCCAGTTGAATGGCCGGGAACTATTACTCAGCTTTCACTTGGGAGTGCGCGCGTCCAGCGTCTGGGCCGTCAGGCGCGATGGGTTCGAAGCGCATCGCCTGCCTGCGGCTCAAGAAATTAAGGACGACGCGGAGACCTTTTTGGCGGCCACCCAACATGATCGGCCCGAAGCCTCGACGAGGGGCGAACGGCTGTACGGGAAGCTGTTCGGCACGCTGGGCCAGGAAGCACAGCGCCGTCGGGATTGGGTGCTCGCGAGCGACGAAACGCTGCTAAGGACTCCGCTGGCTGCCCTTCGCGGAGGACCGGGCAAACCTGGCTTCCTGATCGAGAAGCACACACTGCGCGTCGTGCCGAGCGCGCTTTCGCTTCGCGACTCCCTGCCCTGGCGCGCGGATGGGACGTTTCTTGGAGTTGGGGACGGAATTTACAACCGAGCCGATCCCCGATGGCGGGGACTTGGCTGGACCGGCGCCGGCACGATATTCGGCAGCGTCGTCAGCGCCCAGGCGGCGATGGAGTTGCCGCGGCTGGTTGGCAGCGGGCACGAGTTGTTTGCCTGCGCCCGCGTGTTCGGCGCGGGAACCGGATCGCTGCTCACCGGAGTCCACGCAACCCGCGGCGAGGTGGAGCGGGCGATCGAACGAAACCCGGCCGTGATCCATTTCGCCGCCCACGTGCTGCAGCCGGACGGTCATCCCGAGGGCGCGGTGATCGCGCTGGGTCTGAACCCGGACGGCGGGGCGGAAGTTCTGACGCACTATGACATCGCCACCCAGCGGTTGCACGGAGGCGCCGTAGTGATGAGCGGCTGCAGTTCCGCCTCGGCCCCGGCGCCGGACGTGATTGGCGTGCTCGGCCTCGCGCGCGCGTGGCTGATCGCCGGCGCGGACGCCGTCATTGGCACTCGCTGGGCGGACCCCGACGACAGCGGCGCGTTCTTTGTCGAGTTCTACCGGAACCTTCGCCGGAGCTCGGGCTCCGGGGCCTACGCCGCCGCGAGTGCGCTGCGCGCGGCGCAATTACAGATGGTGCGATCCGGCACGTGGCGCGCGAGGCCGAGCTACTGGGCCTCGTTTTACGAAATAGGAGAGGAGTAAGACATGTTTGCCGCCCGACGCGCTCCAGAAGTGAACCCCGAGCCGGCCGATCCGCAGGGGCTAGAAGAACCGCCGAAGCCGGCCTCGGACACTGCGGAGGAGCCCGGGCAGGCGGGCGCCGATTGGGTGGCGCTTGTGGCCCGGATTCAGGCCGGCGACGAGGGGGGCCTCGAAGAGCTGTATCGCGTGTTTTCAAAAGGGATTCGCTTTTACCTGTGCCGACAGCTCGGTCCTCAGGAGTTGGACGACCGGGTCCACGATGCCTTTCTGATCGTCGTCCAGGCGATCCAGCGGGGCGATCTCCGCGAACCCGAGCGGCTGATGGGTTTTGTGCGTACCGTGGTGCGCCGTCAGGTCGCCGCCCACATCGATCAGGTGGTCCACAGCCGGCGGGAGGAAGTCGATCTCGAGGTCGGTTCGCGCATCGCCGACCTGCGTCACAACCCGGAGCGCACGGCCAGTGATCGGCAACGGGCCGATCTCATGGCGGGCGTGCTGCAGCGCTTGTCCGCGAAGGACCGCGAGATCCTGACCCGCTTCTATCTGTATGAGCAGTCACAGGAACAGATCTGCCAGGAGATGGATCTCAGCGAGACCCAGTTCCGCCTTTTGAAGAGCCGCGCCAAGGCCCGCTTCGGGGAACTCGGGAAGAAGCGGCTCCAGAAGGGCGCGCTCCAGCGAATTATCATGAGAACTTCCTCCCTCCTCCCGCACTAGTCTCGGTGATAGGGGTATTCGACGGCGCGCGCAGGTAGCGTGCCGGGCGGGAGGTGTTATGGTTGCGCAGTCCGACTTCACTCGGCATCCCTCGGAAGAGGCCCTCGAGAGATATGCCCTCGGCCGTGTCAGCTCGTCCGATGTCGCGCCGCTTGAAGAGCATCTTTTTGTCTGCGAGCACTGCCAGCGGCGTCTGAGCGAAACCGATCGGTACATTCTCGCGGTTCGCGATGCGGCGCGGATCCTGCTCGATCGGAGTCGCGAAACGGCGCCCGCGCAACCGGTTCTTTCCGGCATTCGAAAACCTCGCCGCGAGGTGGGCCGCAAACTCCTGTGGCCGGTTGGCGCTCTCGCCTTTGCCGCGCTCGCCCTTTCCATCGTCGTACCGCAGCAAGCTTTTCATCGGGATTCGCGGCAGGATGTCCTGCTCGAAGTGTCGCGCGGCGCCGGGCCCAGGCTGCTGACGGCGGTTCCGGCCAGCCAGCCGGTCCGCCTGGATCTCGATTTGACTGAGATTGCGCCTGCACGGTCCTATCGCCTGGATGTGGTCAATGACGACGGCCAATTGGAATGGTCGGGCGCCGCCTCGCCAGCCGGCAACAAGCTGCATTTCGCGCCTTCGCACGCGCTGCGGCCGGGAAAGCACTGGGCGCGGCTCTATGCTCTCGACGGCTCACCGGTCCTCGTGCGCGAGTACGGCATGGAAGCCCGCTAGGCGAATCTTCAGGAGTATCTGTCGATTTCGCTTGCGTTTTTCCCTTTTGTTCGCCAATAATGGGAGCAGATATGGCTCTGACGCGGCGCCAAAAGGAAGTGCTGGACTTTATTGCCGACTTTATTCTCGATCACGGCTATAGTCCGAGCTACGAGGAATTAGCCCACGGATTGTCGGTCGCCTCGCTGGCCACCATCCATAAGCACATTGGCGCTCTGGTGGGGCGCAAATACCTGCAGCGTAGCTTCAACCGAAGCCGTTCGCTGGACGTGGATTCGGGTTATCTCGCGGCGCGGCGCCAGGCGCGAAACGCCGTGGGGAACCGCGACGAGGCGGGCATTCCGCTCCTGGGCCGCATCGCCGCCGGCGCGCCGATTGAGACCTACCCGTCCGCCGAGCAGTTGCATTTCTCCGATTTCGCGGGCGATAGCGGCGCCTACGCGCTTCAGGTGCAGGGCGAATCGATGATCGAGGATCACATCTGCCCGGGGGATTTCGTCCTCGTGGAGAGAACCGTGGAGCCCAAGGACGGCGACGTCGTGGTTGCGATGGTGGATGGCGCCGAGACGACCCTGAAACGGATCTACCATGAGCCGGACGGCACGATCCGGCTCCAACCGGCCAATTCGGCGATGCAGCCGCTGTTCCTCGATCCGTCGCGAGTCACCGTCCAGGGGCGTCTTCTCGCGGTCCTCCGCAAGTACCGCTAGCCCGTGATCGGCAACGGTTCGATCGTCCCGTTCGTGCGACGCTCGTTCGCGTCCGCGCTTCTCAAAAGGAAACCCGCGCGCTCAACTGCAGCTCCCGCCCGGGCGTCGACGCCTCGGTGATCGTTCCGAACTGTGGCGTGTTCACAAACCGGTTCGGCGTGCCCCAGTTCGCGTGATTCAATCCGTTGAACGCCTCCGCCCGCAGCTCGAACGACATCGTTTCGCGAACCGCGAACGTCCTGGCCAGCGTGAAGTCGGCCGTCTCCAAACTCGGCCCGTAGACCGTGTTGCGCCCCAGATTCCCGAACGTGTACGCGGCCGGCGTCGCGAACGCCTGCGGATTGAACCACTGATTCGTGTTCCCCGTTCCGGCGGGAAACACGGCGAGTCCCGTGTAGTTCGCCCGCACCGGATTCTCGCCCAGAATCGTCCCCGCGTTCGCCGTGTCGCCAAACACCGAGATCGTGAAGGGGAACCCGCTCTGCGCCTGAAACAGCGTCGACAGGCGCCAGTTCCGCGTCATTGCCCGCACCCAAGCGTTGCCGGGCGCCGCGGGCACATCGTACACCGCGCTCACCGCCACGCGATGCCGCACATCGCACGCCGGCCCCTTCTCGGCGTTCAGGTTGTTATCGTTCTGCGGAATCGCCGATTCGAACATCGGCGAGCGGAAGTCCGGCGCGTCGCTCAGGTTCTTCGCATACGTGTAATTGGCCAGCAGCGTCAGCCCGCGCGCGTATCGCCGCCGCAGATTCGCGTACCCCGCGTCGTACCAGCTCCGCGCGCGGTTCTCGAGTTCGTTCACCGTGCTGACGGGAAACGTCAGGCTCGCCAGGGCCTGCCCTTCAAACGTTGTCCCCGGAGCGAACGTAGCGGTCTGAAACGGCCGCCGCGGCTGCAGCGCGCCCGGACCCGGCGGCGCGTTGTTGATCAACACGGCCTCCTGTAAGTGCAGCCCTCGCTCGCCTTGATAACCAACCTCGAGCGTCGTCGCCGCGCCCAAACTTTTCTCGAACGACCCGCTCCACTGTTGTACATACTGCGCCGGCGCGTGCGGATCGAACGACGTGAACGCCACCACCGTCTTGCCCAGCACCGGCGGCGCGAAATTGAACCCTTGAAACTGCGGCGTGAAGTTATCGCTCTGCTGCGTCACCGGAAACACCAGCGGAACGTTGTGTAACTGGTTGCACCACGTGTTCAGATCCACCGGAGTGTAAAAGATCCCATACGCAGCGCGAAACACCAGCCCCTGGTTCTCGAAATGGTGCGCCAGCCCAAACCTCGGCGCGAAGTCCAGCTTGTTCGGAAACATCAGCCCGCGCGGCATCCCGTTCTGTCCGCCGACGAACGCGTTCAGCCGTCCGTTCGCCTGGTACAGATTCGACCACTGCCGGCTCGTGTCCGCCAGCGGCGACATGAACTCGTATCGCAACCCGAACTCGATCGTCGTCCGCGGCGTCACCCGCCAGGTGTCCTGCGCGAACGCGTCCGCCGACCACTCGCGCAGATCCATCGTCGGCACGCCCGCCTGCTCCTGCCTCGTCGCCGGCAGTCCCAGCAGAAAGCTCGCCAACCCCGAACCCGTTCCGTCGTTGGTCGCCGTCTGAGTCGTGAACCCCGGCGTGAACGCGTAGTAGCCCCGGCTTTGCACCAGCGCCTGCATCGGCCAGATATACCAACGGTAACTCCCGCCCAGTTTGATGCTATGCGCTCCGCGCTCCCAGCTCAGCGCGTCCCGCCCCTCGAGCTCCGTGTCCCACATATGCATCGGCGTCGCCAGCCACTGATCCCCCATCGGCGTGTAACCCTGCACGTTGAAATACGGCGCGCCCCAGCCCATAGGTCCTCCGAATCCCACGCCCTGTATCCCCAACTGCGAAACGATGTTATTCACTCCGCTGTTCTCGGAGAAGTGGTTCATCGCCAAACGCGACAGCGCCACCGACGCCGTGTTCACCACCGTGGCGCTCAGCACGCCGGTCCACACCAGCGCCGCGTTCTGCGCCATGTTGTCGTGATAGTATCCGAACCCCGGCTCGTTCTCCGGCATGAAACCGTGCTCGTTATCGCCCGAATAGCGGAAGTACAAAGCCCCGGCGCCGAGCACCTGGTCCAGCCTCACCGTCCCCTGGTTGTTCAGCATCAGCATGTTCCGCACATCGAGATAGTTATTCGAATCCAACCCCGCGCCGAACACTTGTGGCGTGCCCATCATCGTCATCCCGAACCCCGCGCCGCCCTGCATGTTTGGCTTAGGCACATAGCGCGATAACATCGTCGTCGCTACCGGGCTCAATAGGCTCGCCGGAATCGTATTGCCCGGAAACGGCGCGCGCAGCGTCGCCGGGTTCGTTGGACTCACCGGCTTCGCGGGGTCGTAGGCCGGATTCGGATGCGAGCTGAACGGATCGTAGACATTCGCGCCGCTCGCGCTGAAGTTACCCGAGTCCTCGATCGCGGTGGGAACCGTATCGATCGCCGTCTGCGCCTGCGCCTGCCGGAATCCTTCGTAATTCGCGAAGAAGAACGTCTTGCGCCGTGTAAGTGGCCCGCCCAGCGACGCGCCGAAGTTATTCTGGGCTAAGTGCGTCGTGCCGGGCATTTCGTTCCACGTCCGCGCGTCGATCGCGCCGTTGCGCAAATACTCGTACGCCGTCCCGTGCAACTGCGCCCCGCCCTGCCGGCTCACGATGTTGATCTGCCCGCCGCCCGCCCCGCCCAGCTCCGCCGAGTAACTTCCCGTCTGCACCGGAAATTCCTCCACCGCGTCCGGCGACGGGCTGAAGTTCATCGTGTTGAACGTCGGATCGGTGTTGACCACCCCGTCGAGCAGGAAGTAATTCGCGTTCGGCCGGTTCCCTCCGATCGTCACCGCCGACCGCTGCCCGGGCCGCCAATACAGCGGATTCATGTCCCCTGTCTGCGCGCCGTGCCCCACGTGCGCCCCCGGCACTGTCAGCACCAGATCGATCAGCATCCGTCCGTCCAACGGCAGGTTCTCCACCGACCGCGGCTCCACCACTTCGCCAAGACTCGCGTCCTGCGTCTTCAGCATCGTCTCCGAGTCCCGCACCGCTACCGCCTCGTGCCGCTCGCCGATCTCCAGCGCCAGATCGAGTGTCGCCTTCTGCCCCACCTCGAGCAAGACCTCCCGCTCCACTGGCGCAAATCCGTCCCCGGCAACCTCGACCGCGTACCGCCCTGGCTCGAGGTCCGGCAGCGCATACAGCCCCGCGACTCCCGTTACCGTCGAGCGCACCGCCCCCGTGGCCCGTGCCCGCGCCTTCACCGTCGCCCCGCTCACCGGCGCGTGCGATACATCTTCAATCCGCCCGCCGAGCGTGGCCAGATTACTCTGCGCCCACCCGCACGAAGACAGCAAGACCATGGCCCCCAACACCCTGTGCATTGGGGTCGATTGTACTCTGCCTCTTTTAGGCGATCCTATAGCGTAAAGCTACTACCCGGTCCCGCCGCCGCACGGCCCTTTGGACGACTCCTCGCCGAACCGAAGCCCCTTCAAACCGTGACCACGATTCGAGCTAGACTACGATCACCGCGATGAAAAACTTCTTTATTGGTCTGATCGTGGGCATCGTTTCGATACCGGTGCTCGCCCTTCTCTACATCTGGTCCGGACACGCGCCCGTCGCCACCGCCGCCCCACCGCTTCCCTTCGAAGAAACGCTCGCCAAGATGGCGCTTCACGCGCGCATCGCGAGAGAAGCGCCGACGGAGTCCCCGGTCCCGCCCACGGAGCCGAACGTCATGGCGGGCGCGAAGGTCTACCGCCAAAACTGCGCCGGATGCCACGGACTCGCGGGCGAGCCTAAAACACCCGCGGCGATGGGAATGTTCCCGCCGCCCCCACAGTTGCTTCACGGGACCGGCGTCACCGACGATCCTGCCGGCGAAACGTTTTGGAAAGCCACGAACGGCATCCGCCTCACCGGCATGCCCGCCTACCAGGACTCGCTCACCGTCGAGCAACGCTGGCAGGTGAGCCAGTTCCTAGCCACGGCGGACAAACTTCCGCAAAGCGTCAAGGATTTCCTGGCTCAAGCGCCGCCGGTCAATTAAGTTCCGTCCCGGGAGCCGCTACTGTCCACTGTCATCGGACTTATGATGGCGGTGCAGCACGTGTGTCGAGATGTCGGGCCAGAACTCGCGAAACACATTCGTCAGCGCATCGCGCCCGACCGCCCATCCGAACTTCTCCGCCAGTTCGCCGGCCGTTCCCGTGCCGCTTGGGTAGTAACTTACCGAGATCGCCTGAGAGATGCCCCGGCCAAGGATCTCCGCGGCATTGAATACATTGTGCCCTTGATAGTCCGGTGTAATCAACACGCGGGAAGCCGAGTAAATAGCCCGCTTCCAAAATCCCCCTTCACCCATGGCGTAGTAACGCTCATCCTCGTGTAATAGGACCGGCAGCGCGAAAATCACAAGGTAATTGCCGTTCGCTTTATCCACAAACCCGCGCCAATAATACCGGCCAAAACCATCGATCCCGTGACCCAACTGCGGGTGGGTATCCGTCCCTTCCGCCAGCAAGGATGTAATGCCGGTGAACAGGAACGCCGAGTAGTCGAAGCTATTCTGGGTCGCGATCACGAAGGCCTCCTTCGCTGTCGGCGGCGGCGGAATCGAACCCGCGCTCACCGCCCGGTAATTGGGCATCACGCCGAGAATGCGCTTCGGCTGCCGCTTCGAGGCGTCGGATTTCTTCTTCGCATCCGCGCCCTGCGCGGGCGAGGCGCTCCCCGGTGCGGCACTTTCGGGCGCCGGCGCCGGTGGCGTCTGCCCGCCGCTCTGCGCCCAACACGCGCCAGCCACGAACAGCGCAAGCCCGAACCGTCCCCACCGCGCACAGCCCACCCTCATACTTCTACAGATGCTTGCCGACCCTGTCCGCGTTTCCAGGAAACCGCGGGCGCCGCCCCGAACCGCGGCTCCCGCGCGCCACGGCCTCGATCCGGGCCCGTTTTAGGTGACCGCTGGCCGCCCCCGTCAGAACGAAATCGTCTGCGTCGTCACGGTCCCGGCCGGGTTCGTCAGCGTCGCTTGCACGCTCGCCACTTCGCTCTCGGTCCCCGTCACCGGAAACACCGCGCGCAGCGAGAACACCCCGCCGGCGCCCTGGTTCGACGCGAAATACTGCCCGAACGTCTGCGTCACGTCCACCGGAATCGCCCCCGGCTGGATCGTGTTCCCGTGCGCGTCGAGGAACGTGAACGTCATCTGGGACGCCGCGTGCGTGTTGTCGAACCCGCTAATGCTCACCACGATCTCGGCCGTCTCCGCCGTCGCCGTGGCCGTATCGAGCTGCACGCTCTCGGCCGGAATCGCGAGCGACGGGCTCAGCGTCGTCCCGTCCGGCAGCAGCACGGAGAACCCGATCGTCCCCGCCGTAGTGCCCGTCTGAAACGCCAGTTGCGCCTGTGTCGCGCCCGCCGCGAACGTAACCGCCGCCTGACGCGGATTCCCGGAAAGGAACTGGATCGCCAGGTCGTCGCCCTTGTCCGGCGTCGAGGCCGTGAACGTCATCGTCACCTGCAGCGTCTCGCTCACCGGATACGCCTCCGGAAGCTCGATGTTCAGCGTGTTCTGCTGCCCGCTCGCCGCCTGCGCCGGGGCGAAGCTCAGCGCCGGCGCCGGGAACGGCGGCAGATACGCGTTGCCGGTCAGGACGAACGTCCGCCCGGCCACCGTCAGCGCGCCCTTCTCCGTGTTCGCCGCCGCCGGCGTGTAAGTCACCGCGATACTTATACTCTGGCCCGCGCCAATACTTAGTAATGAACTTACTCCGGCGCCCAGCGAGTAACCCGTCCCGCTTACACCGACGGACACGCTCGCCGCCCCCGTTCCCGGATTGCTTACCAGGACGGTCTGCGTCTCGCTGCCGCCGTACGCCAGCCGCGGAAACACGATCGCCGCGCCCGGCGCGAGCGCCGTTCCGTTCCAGCTCACCGTCACCGGGTTGCCCTGCGCTCCCGCCGCCGCTACCGTCCCGTTCAACGCGAGCGTGGCTGTCACCGGCGTCCCCCCCGGCCCCCCCGGCCCCGGCGGCCCGCGCGGGGCGCCCACCCCCAAAGGTTTCGGCACAGGTGCCCCCCGCGGCCCAGCCCGCGGGGCCGGCGCGGGGGACAGGCCCGGGGGGAGCTGGC
>VFSW01006322.1_pt1 | contig 17427 bp, 16 predicted proteins | sample 5358111 | NCBI WGS metagenome assembly VFSW01 (sample SAMN11554181, study PRJNA540505) | mine drainage metagenome | isolation source: sediment from site ElyBrook_90M | place: USA: Ely Copper Mine, Vershire, VT | collected 2017
TGATGACGGATGATGGTCGCCGATTTCTGGATTTCGGCGCGGGGATCGCGACCTCCTCGCTCGGACATGGTCATGCCGGCTTGACCCGGGCGATTGCCGAACAGGCCGCCAAGGTGATGCATGTTTCGAATCTTTATCGTGTGCCGCAGGCTGAACGACTGGCGGTGCGGCTGGTGAAGGCCAGTTTCGGCGACAGCGTGTTCTTTTGCAACTCCGGCGCGGAGGCCAATGAGGCACTGGTCAAATCGTTCCGCAAGACGATGGCCGATGAGGGTAAGCCGGAACGGTTTCGGGTGATTTGCGCCGAGGGTGCGTTTCATGGTCGGACACTCGCGATGATCGCCGCGACCGGCAATGCAAAATATCTGGCGGGGTTTGGCCCGGCGGTCGACGGGTTCGACCACGTGCCGTTCAATAACCTGAACGCGTTACGCGCTGCGATTACGCCGGAGACCGCGGGGATTCTGGTCGAACCCATTCAGGGTGAGGGCGGGGTGCGGCCGGCCTATGGGGAATACCTGCAAGGATTGCGTGCGGCGGCCGATGAGTTCGGCCTGCTCCTCGGGTTCGACGAGGTGCAATGCGGCATGGGGCGGACCGGCAAATTATTTGCACATGAATGGGCCGGCGTTATGCCGGACGCGGTCAGCATGGCCAAGGGAATCGGGGGCGGGTTTCCGCTCGGCGCGCTGGTCGCCAACGAGCGTGTCGCAAAACATCTGGTGCCGGGCAGCCACGGCACGACCTACGGCGGCAACCCGCTTGCCTGTGCCGCCGGCAATGCTGTGCTCGATGTCGTTCTTGCACCGGGATTTCTGACCCAGGTCGAACAGGTGGGTGCGCGATTCCAGGCCGGACTCGAAGCGTTGGTGCGCCGGCATGGCGATGTATTTGGCGCTGTGCGCGGACATGGGCTGATGCAAGGTCTGGTCTGTCTGGTGCCGAACGGCGAAGTTCAGACGGCGTGTTTCAACGAGGGGTTGCTGGCGGTCGCCGCAGGAGACAATGTGTTGCGTCTGGTTCCGCCGCTGATCGTCTCGGAATCGGAAATCGATGAGGCGCTGGTCCGGCTGGATGGTGCGGCCCGGCGGTGCAAGCCGTCACTGTTCGCGGCTGCCGCGAAATGAGCATTGCGATCGGGACAGGCAACAATGACAACCAACCGAGGCACTTCCTTGATCTGGCACTGATCGAGGCGCCCGTTTTGCGGCGAATCCTTGATCAGGCGGCCCGGTTCAAGCGCGCCGGCCGATCGGCCGCGCGGCCGCTCGCCGGACGGTCGCTGGCGCTAATTTTTGAGAAACCGTCGACGCGGACACGCGTAAGTTTCGAAATGGCGATGCGCGGCCTGGGTGGCGATGTGGTGATGCTGTCATCACGCGAAATGCAGATCGGTCGGGGTGAGACGGTGGCAGATACTGCGCGGGTGCTGTCGCGCTATGTCGATGCGATCATGCTGCGGACGGATCGGGAGGCGAAACTGCGGGAACTGGCTACCTATGCTACTGTTCCGGTGATCAATGGCCTGACCGAACGGTCGCATCCATGCCAGGTGATGGCGGATGTGCTGACGTTCGAGGAGCGGCATGGCCCGATTTCCGGGCAGACCGTCGCCTGGATCGGCGACGGCAACAATATGGCGAAAAGCTGGATCGAGGCGGCGGCACGGTTTGGGTTTCGCCTGAATTTGGCGTGCCCAGCCGAATTGCGCCCCGACGCTGCTGCTGTGGCATGGGCAGAGGCGGCGGGCGCCAATATAGTCCTGACCGAAGACCCCGATGCGGCGGTTGCCGATGCGCGTTGCGTGGTCACCGACACCTGGGTGAGCATGGGCGATGACGATGCCGAACGCCGGCATAACCTGCTGGCGGGCTTTCAGGTGAATGAACGATTGATGGCGCATGCATCAAAGGATGCGATATTCATGCATTGCCTGCCGGCGCATCGCGGTGAGGAGGTCAGCGCCGGGGTGATCGATGGACCGCAGTCGGTCGTGTTCGATGAGGCGGAAAACCGGCTCTATGCGCAGCAGGGAATCCTGGCGTGGGCTCTGGGTGGTTGAGACCCGCGGCTCGTAGCGTGTTGGGGCGGGTCGCACCTACCGGATCGCCCAAACCTTTCGAAATTAACGCCGCCCCGCAGTCGCGGAAGCGAATTGTGTCCGGCTCAACTCCAGACGGTGAAAGCCGCTATCAGCAGCAGAATGACAACGAGACTGATGACGGTCACGACCAGAAACCGGGTGAACCCGTTCCAGCCCGCTTGGCTGCCTTGTTCGAGTTGCTCCAGACCGATAGGGAGGTTGTTCGGTGTATCAGTATCAGCCATCATTACCGCCTTGACCCTTTCGAATCCCATCCGCTTGTTATCGTGTCACACGCTTTCGTGACATGTTCAAGGGTTATTGCGTCTTGGCGTCAAGCGCAAGGGCTGAGTAAAGCCACCGTCGGATCAGCGTATCTCGGCTGGACGCCGATGTGATGACGGAGCGCCATAGGGTAAATGATATGCTCCTGCACGAGAACCCGTTCGCTGAGCGTTATTTCGGTGTCATCGGGCAAAACCGGCACCGCCGCCTGGGCGAGAATCGGCCCCTCATCCATCGACGCGGTGACCAGATGCACCGTGCAGCCGTGGATTTTGGCGCCCGTCGCCAGAGCGCGCGCGTGCGTGTCGAGGCCGGGAAACGCCGGCAGCAACGACGGATGGATGTTCAACATGCGTCCTGCCCACAGCGTCACGAACGCGGGCGTCAACAGCCGCATGTACCCTGCCAAACATACGATGGTGCAGCCGGCACCGATCAGGGCCTCATGAATTTGGGTTTCGTGCCCAGCGCGGTCAGTGCGGAAATCGCGACTCGGCATTGCCATGGCGGCAATCCCGTGCTGGCGCGCAATGTCGAGGCCGACGGCATCGGCACGGTTTGAGATCACAAGCGCGACCTCGGCCGGGTAATCGGCATTGGCCGCGGCGCGGATGAGCGCCTGCATGTTCGACCCTCGCCCCGAGATCAGAATACCGATACGTTGCTTCATGTAAATAAAGCGTCGGGGTCGGTGATGTGGATTGCCGGGGGACCGTCAGCGGCGACAATCCGCCCAAGGCGGCACGGTGCCAGCCCTTGGCCGGACAGCAGCGTGGTCGCGCCATCGCAATCGGTCTCGCGGACCACCAGAACCATGCCGATCCCGCAATTGAAGACCCGGAGCATCTCAGTCGACGCTACGCCGCCGGCACGGGCCAACCAGCGAAACACCGGCGGCATCGGCCAAGGCTGGTCGATCACGGCAGCGCAGCCTTCAGGCAACACGCGCGGTACATTGCCAGGCAACCCGCCGCCGGTGATATGGGCGGCGGCCCGCAAGAAGCCGGCACGGGCCAGGGCAAGCACCGGGTGAACGTATAGGGCCGTTGGTGTCATGAGCGCGGCACCCAGGGTTTGCGCCGGGGCAAACGGGGCCGCATCGTCCAACTTGATCCCGGCGGTGTCGATAATGCGCCGCACCAGCGAAAACCCATTGGAGTGAACACCGGAACTCGGCAATCCGAGCAGAATGTCGCCAGGGGCGACCCGGTCGGGGAGCAGAGTGCCGCGCTCGGCGGCACCGACGGCGAAACCGGCCAGATCGTAATCGCCTCTGCCGTACATACCCGGCATTTCGGCGGTTTCACCACCAGTCAGCGCACAGCCCACTTGGCGACAGCCTTCGGCGATTCCCGCAATGACGCGGGTCGCGATCGCGGGATCAAGCTGGCCGGTTGCGAAATAATCCAGGAAAAACAGTGGCTCTGCGCCCTGCACCACGAGATCGTTGACGCACATTGCGACCAGATCGATCCCGACGGTATCATGAATACCGGTATCGATGGCGAGGCGAAGCTTGGTGCCGACCCCATCGGTGGTGGCGACCAACACAGGATCGGCGAAGCCGGCAGCCTTAGGGTCGAACAGCGCGCCGAACCCGCCGATACCGCCGATGACGCCGGCCCTGGTCGTCGCCTTCGCAAGCGGTTTGATCATATCGACCAATTGGTCGCCGGCCTCAATATCGACGCCAGAATCGCGATAGGTGACGTCGTTCCTGCCGTCGCTGCTGGTCATGCACGTCTCCGATGCGCTAATCGTCATTCATGAACAACCGGCGCACAATGGTCACCAACGATACGTCGCTCGATGGCGGACGGCAGCGCGCGCTGCGTTCGGCGCGGTTATCACCACAACGCCGGAGCAAGCGCAACCAGGCAGATCGATCATGCCGGATCGCATAAATCGTCACGGTAGCAGGGCCGGCGCTTCAACCGACGTCGCGACACTTCCGAACGTGCTGACGTTTGGCCGGATCTGTGCGGTTCCGATTGCAATCTGGTTGGTCTTGCGCGGCGACTGCGCAATTGCGGCGATACTTTTCACGCTTGCGGGGCTGACGGACGCGTTGGATGGATGGCTAGCGCGGCGCCAGGGACCGTCTATCCTGGGCACATTGCTCGACCCCCTGGCCGACAAATTGCTGCTGACATCGATGTTTATCACGCTGGCCGCGATTGGGCTGCTGCCGTTATGGCTCACGATCCTGGTCGTGTTTCGCGATGGCATGATTATCGGCGGTATCGGCTTGCTGCGCTTGCTCGGCAGAACCGTTGCAATCCGGCCGCTGATCATCTCCAAGCTGAACAGCGTCGCCCAGATCACGCTGGTTGGCGTTACTCTTGCCGAGGCTGGCTTCGCCGTGCATCCACCCTATATACGTCGGATGTTAATCGGTCTCGTCGCGCTGACCACGTTGATTTCAGGAGGGGCTTACGTCATGCGCGGCAGCAGATTGGTATGAATGGACGGATCGAGGCGGGGCCACGCTGGCAACGGCTCCTGGCGATTGGCGCAGCTGTTGTACTGGCGATAGTTTTTTTACGTCTGTTCTCTTCAATCTTGCTGCCGTTCGTTGCCGCCGCCGGAATCGCCTACTTTCTTGATCCGGCTGTTTCCGCGTTGACGCGCTTGCGGATTCCACGCTCGCTGGGCACCGCGATTATGTTGCTGACATTGATCGCCGGCGCTGCACTGTGCATCCTGCTGCTCTATCCACTCATTTCTGCGCAGATCGGGCTGCTATCGCAGCAATTGCCCAGCATGGTCCAAAATCTGCAGAAATTCGCGACCCATGAAATCAACAGCATCCAACAGAAGTTCGGTCAGGGTTTCGTTTCCAGCAAACTCAAGTCGCTGGTCAGCAACGAAGCCGGAACGCTCATGGGCTTCGTCGGTACGGCGGCACGGCGCGTGGTCGGCACTGGGTTTGTGCTGATCAATATTCTGACGCTGCTGATCATCACGCCAATCGTCGCATTCTACTTCCTGCGCGACTGGCCGTTCGTGATCGCGCGGATCGACTCGTGGTTACCGCGCTCCCAGGAAAGCGTGATTCGTAATCTTTCGCAGGAAATTAGCCGAATTCTGAATGCCTGGTTACGCGGCCAGGCCATCTGCTGCCTGTTTCTGGCAGTCTTTTATGCTGTCGCCCTTAGTATCGCGGGCTTGAATCTGGGCCTGGTCGTGGGGCTCACCGCCGGGCTGTTATCGTTCATTCCTTATGTTGGCACCATCGTCGGTGCCGTCTCCTCGATTATTCTGGCTCTGGGCCAGTTCAGCGGGATCGATCACGTCCTCGTCATCGCGACCATTTTCGTAGTCGGTCAGTTACTGAACGATTATGTCGTGGCGCCGCGGTTCCTGGGCGATCGACTTGGCTTATCGGCCGTATGGGTGATCTTCGCGCTGTTTGCCGGTGCCGAAACCTTCGGCTTTCTCGGCGTCATGCTCGCCGTACCCGTTACGGCGACCCTGGGCGTTCTGGCGCGCTTCTGGCTGCATCACTATCTCCAGAGCTCTTTGTATCTGGACCCGCCGAAGCCCAGTGCCTGAAAACGCGACAGCCGCACGCCAACTGGCATTGCCGTTTGATGAGCCGGATCAATTCTCGGCGGCCGATTTTATCGAGGCTCCGTCAAACCAAGCAGCAAGGGCCGCCCTCGCCGCACCAGTAAATTGGGTCAACAACAGGCTTGTATTGTGGGGCGATGCGGGTTGCGGCAAAAGCCACCTTTCCCGTCTTTGGGCTGCCGAATACGAGGCGGAGATCGTTGAGGCCTCGCAACTGCGCCAAACCTTTTCGTCATCGCGAGCGGCGATCGTCATCGAGGATGTCGACACGATGGCCGCCCCGGTCGCCCTGTTCGCAACATTGGAACGGGCATCGGCAAGCCAGAAACCGGTCCTGATGACAAGCAGGACACCCCCCGCCCGCCTTGCCATCGACCTCGCCGATCTTAGGAGCCGCTTGCGCGCCAGCCTGACCATCCAGATCGCATCCGCCGAACCCGCGTTGCTCGATGCCATGCTCATCCGCCTCGCGGCCGCTCGACAAATGGCTATTTCTGCGTCGGTCCAGCAATTTCTGCTCGGCCGCCTCCCCCGCCGCCCTGCCGTATTGCGCGAAGCGATCGCCCGCCTCGATCGCTATGCGCTCGCACTCGGCACCGCGCCGTCCCGCCGGATCGCCGAACGGCTCCTCGGTGAACTCGCCGATCCGCCGGAGGAGGAACAATCGATACCGCAGCCCGGCCGCCCTGCTGAATTTCATGCAACGGAAACGCCATCGCTGCTTTAGCGCTGCTCCGATTCATGCCAACATCCTCGGATGGATAGTAGCACACATGTCAGCGCGAGGGAGGCACCGATCACCATCGAAGACCCCGCGCGCTTCATCAACCGCGAGCTCTCATGGCTCGACTTCAATTTGCGCGTGGTGGGCGCCGCTGAAAACCCCCGTTATCCATTGCTGGAGCGTTTGCGCTTCGTCTCGATCAGCGCCTCGAATCTCGATGAGTTCTATTCGGTCCGCGTGGCCGGGCTGATCGGTCAAGCCCGCGCCGGGCTCGTGCTGCATTCATCCGATGGGCAGACGCCGACCCAGCAACTTGCCGAGGTCAACCGCTGCGCCCGCGGCCTGCGTGAGGCCCAGCAGCGTGTTCTGGCGGAGTTGCGCGCCGAACTCGCCGCAGTCGGACTGACCATCATCAGCACTGGCGATCTGAGCGGAGAAGATCACAAATTCCTCGACAGTTACTTTATGGAACGGGTCTTTCCCGTTCTCACGCCCCTGGCGATCGATCCAGCCCATCCATTTCCCTTCGTCCAGAATATGGGCCTCGTGCTCGCGCTCAAGCTGGTCCGCGAAGACGATGCCGGGGTGATGCGCGCGCTCATCCCACTCCCAGCCCAGATCCGGCGTTTCATCCGCCTGCCGGACGCATCGTCCGCCACTATCCGGTTCGTCATGCTGGAGGATCTGGTTGCCCTGTTTCTTGACCGGCTGTTTCATGGTTTTCGCCATGCTGGCTCAGGGCTGTTCCGCGTTTCACGCGATACCGATGTCGAGTTCGAGGAAGAGGCCGAGGATCTTGTGCAATCCTATGAATCGGCTCTGAAACGCCGCCGCCGGGGTGCCGCGATCCAATTGACCCTTGCAGCGAATATGCCGGAGGACCTGCAAAGTTTCGTGATCGACGAGGTCGAGGCTCCGGACGACGAATTGTTCATCGAAGCCGGGATGCTGGGATTGGTCGATCTGAAGGAAATGATCGTCGACGATCGCCCCGAATTGCTCTTTCCCGCCTACACGCCCCGCTTTCCCGAACGCATTCGCGATTTCGGCGGCGATTGTTTCGCTGCCATTCGCAACAAGGACATCATCGTACACCACCCGTTCGAGAGTTTCGACGTGGTCGTGCAATTCCTCCGCCAGGCTGCTGGCGATCCCAATGTTGTCGCGATCAAACAGACCCTTTACCGAACCAGCCGCGACTCGCCGATCGTGGGTGCACTGATCGAAGCCGCTGAATCTGGCAAAAGCGTCACCGCCATGGTCGAACTGCGCGCCCGCTTCGATGAGGAAGCGAACATCCGCCTCGCCCGCACACTGGAGGCCGCTGGCGTGCAGGTCGTGTACGGCTTCCTTGGCCTGAAAACCCACGCCAAACTGTCCTTGGTCGTCCGCCGCGAAGGCAGTGCGATGCGAGCCTACGCCCATTTCGGTACCGGCAATTACCACCCGATCACGGCGCGCATCTACACGGATCTGTCGTTCTTCACCTGCGATCCCGAACTGACCCGGGACTCCGCCCGCCTGTTCAATTACATGACCGGCTACGCGCGCCCCGAGCACATGGACCAACTCGCGTTCAGCCCGATCAGCACGCGCCGGACGATCGAGGCTCTGATCGATGCTGAAATCGCCGCCGCGAAAGTTGGCCGGCCATCTGGAATCTGGTTGAAACTTAATTCCCTCGTCGACGAACGACTGATTGACCACCTCTACCGGGCATCGGCCGCCGGTGTGCGGATCATCTGCGTCATACGCGGCATCTGCTGCCTGCGACCCGGTGTGCCGGGACTGTCGGAGACCATACAGGTCAAATCGATCATTGGCCGCTTCCTGGAGCACGCACGCATCGCAGTGTTCGCCCATGGCGCTGACATGCCCTGCCGGGACAACAAGGTTTTCATATCGAGCGCCGATTGGATGGCTCGCAACATGGATTGGCGGGTTGAAACCTTCGTCCCGATCCACAATGCAACGGTGCATGCGCAGGTGCTTGACCAGATCATGGCGGTCAACTTGCGTGATGACGTCGATTCCTGGAGTCTCGGCGCAGACGGTAACTGGTCGAAAATACCACAGGGACCACACCCCGTGTCCGCCCATGAGTATTTCATGACAAATCCATCGCTATCAGGTCGTGGCTCAGCGTTGCGTAACCCGATTAACCATCAACAGCGTGAACGCAATCGATATCGCAAAACATTCCTGATCAACGAGTAGTTAACGGCACCTGCAAAGTCTGTTTTACGGCCGCCAGATGATCATAACAGATCGCATGCGCCCGCCACAACGCCGCAACGTATTCCGCGACCTGCGACTGCCGTGTCGCCACCGGCACAATCGGGCTTCCAGGGCAAGTCAACAGCGCAGTTGGAATTGCCGGCTGCACCAATTTGATTTTGGTGATCGTCACAGGCTTGCCCACAGTGCACCCTGCTACGAGGCAGCACATGAGGATCAATCTGATCATCGCGGGGCTCCTTGTGTTTTGGCGATCGATGCCAGAGTGTTCGCCAAAACTGGCGCGACCGTGGCATCATCCTTGGAGGGTGCTGTCGCAACCGTTTGGAGCAAGCCGTCAGTGAAGCGAGTGATCTGACTGTCGCTCGCCAATGTCGTCGCCAATGTTGCCTGCCAAGCCGCATCTTCCGCACGCAAGACTTTCAAGGCAGCCATGTTCTGCTGGTTTATCGCGCTTAGCTGGACGATCGTCGATTGCGCGGATGCAATATCCCCCTGAGCGGTTTTCAACTGATCGCGCAGATACCAGACATAAATCAAACAACCAATCACGCACAAACCGCCAATCAACCATGGCAAAAATCGCGTTATATATGATGCAAGCAATGCCGGCATTCTAGCCTCCAAACCGTGAACTCAACCCCATGCCGATTGCCCCAGCGGCAATCGCCGAACCCAGACCCATGCCGAACCGCTCCGGCTCAAACGCCTGATGCCGCACAAGAACGGCGAACAACTCGAGCCCGATAAAGCTAAGCACCCCAATGATGGACAACACAGCCAACTCGTCAGCACGACCATTGGAATCCGAAATAAGTTCCGCGAATATACGTTTCATGTTGAATGATCGCCGATCATGACAGCGAGTGCAGAACATGCGCGGCAATACTGCCAACCACCGCTGAAAGCAGCCCCACAACAATCATTGTTACCCGATGACCACCGGACTGTTCACCCCGGAACTGGGCCAGATCTGCATGAAATCGTGATAGCTCCTTGACCAGCTCATCACTCTTGTCGACGAACCGGTCCTGCGCTGTCTCAACCTGCATCTCGAATCGGCTGCGCCAGGTCTCCAGTGCCATATGACGTGCCTCGATGGCTACAATATCCCTGCGCGCCGAAGCCACTTCCGTCTGCAATAGCCCGACCTCGGATCGCAGGTCCGCCATCGCATCGCGCAGCAGCGCGATCGCATCATCCGCCATGTCTTTAGTCAGGAACCGTCGCCAACGGCACGCCGTAGGCTGTCGCTTGAAGTGGCATGTTGATCGAGAATGATGCACCAAGATCAGCCGCCATCGACCAGCCAACAGGCGGCGTGACTTGCGATAAGTTGTCAGTCACTGCATCACCTCTCCCAATTTGGTTACTACCGTAAGGATAATAGAACAGGCATTGACTGGCAGGGCTGGCCGGCGCTCGCGCCAATGTCACCGAAACATGGGTCGCATCAATCCGCACTGCCGCGGTCGCGGCGATAATCGGGCCGGGATTGGCGACAGTGCCACCATCCATAACTGCAAATCCCGCACCGTTGATGGCTTGGAGCGGTACGATCAGATCATTTCCCGCATCATGCTTGATCGTCAGAACAACCTCGGTTGGCGTCGCCTGATATGCATGAACAATACTCGGCCCCCCCGCGATCGGCAGACCAGATACCGGCAACGCCGCAGGTGAAATCGTATCGGACAACCCTAATTCAATCATGGCCCGTGCCGCCACGTGCGAGCCGATCTGGCCATATCGCAACAGATCGGGTTGATCGCGGTGCTCCGGGTCGCCGCCGGCAAATATCCCGGTCACCGGATTCCATGTCGCATTCAGAGGGTTGGAATCGGCCGTCTGTGAGACAAACATCCGAATGCCCTGCGTCGGGTCCTGCGCAAGGTCAAACACGCTCTCGCGCACCATCTGGACGCCGGCATCGGTTTCATAGGGAATCGCGCTCCACATCAACAGAGGCATCTGCGCCGCGGACCGCCCGAACAAGCCGCGCGTCGCAGCTGCGAGTTGAACGACGCTGCCTTTGTAAAGCGCCTTGTTGGAATACGGCATGGTGCTGTCCTGCTCGGACCAGGGCCAGAGCAAAAAGGCGATATCGCTTGCATCCGCGGCCGAAACGAGGGCCTGCGCGCCCGTCAGATACGCGGTTAGCGCCTGACCATCGGGCCCGAGGGCCCAGGTCGATGGAGACGAACCATCACCCGGATTAGTCAGGAATGTTCCACTGCCCGCGCCCGGAGGAAACAGCGGCGGCGATGAGTTCGATATCGGATGACCCGAGACCATGGAGTAGCGGGCCGGGCTGATGTAGCTCCCGGACTGTAGCGACGTCGCGGCCCATGAGGCAGCCCCAAGATACCAAGCCACACCACGCGCAAGCGCAAGCGGTGCCCCTGACTGGACGAACCATTCAGCGTTGGATTGACCCATCACCAACAGATTGACACCGCGCCGACTTCTGAGCACCCATCGCCCCTGACAAGCGATCAGCGTCGCGATATCGGCAGCATCCAGCGCCCGCGCCCAACGTGCCGCCTCATGAAACCAGCATTGTGCCGAACCCTGCGCCGTACTGTCATGAAACAGCAAAACCTGCCCACCACTTGACGCCGGTAACGGATTTGCTGCCGCCGTCACCACCGGTACACCGTCGAGCCAGACATCCACGCCCGATCCGGGTGTGTTCCGCATGATCAGCGCGTGGCTGTGACGGCGCGCCAATGTCGGCGTAATCGTCACGCTATGCGGTGTGTTGGCAAACAGCACCAAACCACCGCCTGCTGGGCCACCCGCCTGCACAACAGTGATCCCGCTTGCCATATCATGGATCAACGGCGTCGGGTCGTTATTGACCTGATAGGTGCCCTGCCGCCAGTTCGGTCGGGTCCACACCAAGTATACTGTCCAAGCTGCAGCGTTACCCAGGTCGAGCGCCGCCAGCGATAATCCCCAATCCGGATCGAGGCTCGGTCCGTACTGGGCAATGGTCGCGTCGGGGCTGCCCACGGCACCCAGAAAGCCATTAATGCGCGGAACCACGAGCGTCGGGTTTGGCGTTACATTAACGAAATAATGGAAAGGAACCAAAGCCGCGCCTTGGCCCGTTTTATCAGCAAGCGCGCCCACCGTACTGTTGAAGGAACCCACAACATTGCCGTTCAAATCCAGAACGCCGCTCAACGCGCCGGCATCCCACCATCCCGCCAGGCCCGTGATAACCGAAGGGTAGGGACCTGAGAACCCGGTTGGCAGTGGCGCGCCAGAACTACTAGCTGCGAGCGAGCTTGATAAAATCCGCCCGGCCGACGATGCGAGAGGATTACCGCTCGCAACCACCATCAGTGCCATCCTCAGGTCACCTGGATCGAAAACGTTGAAACGACGGCGTTCGTCCCGCTCGTAGTCTCGACCCAGATGTAGTAGGTCCCTGCCGACGCTGGCACAGTCGCGTAAATCGCCCAGACGGTGTTGTTGTCGATAATCGCCGCATTTTGCCAGCCTGTCGTCGGGCGCACCGTGTTACTGGTCGAAAACGCGATCTGTGTCGCTGTCGACTGCGGCGGGCTGACACCGCCGTTCAACGCCAACGTGCCCGACCCTGCCGCTATGCTCACGCTCGCGGGTTGATTGACCGTGTAACTGATCGCAGCAACGCTGGCCGATACAACAATCGCCCCCGATACTGCCTGAATACTGACATCGTTGATCTGTTCCGCCCAAACGTAATAGGTTCCTGCCACAGAACCCGCCACCAGAGACGTACTCCAGTTTGCACTGCTAACGCTTGCCGCTGCGTAAACGGTCGGTGCAACTGTGCTGCTCGCAGAAAGCCCAACCTGCACCGCTGCACCAGACGGCGCCACGGTTCCGGTCACAGGAATCGCGCCGCCAACCGTCACGGACGTCGGCACGGCACCAATTGTGACGGTCGCTGCCGTTATGGTGAACGGCGGGCTGGTACCAACCACCGCAGTGTTCGCGTGATCGCGTACCATGATGGTATACGTCCCGGCCGCCATGCCCGGCACTTGAAAATGATACGATGTTGCACCGATATTCGGCGTCGCTGCTGCCGTCCAATGACTTCCGTCGAACGAGTAGTCAAGCGCTGTCGGAGTATCGTCGAACAAACCGCCGCTTACAGTGAACGCTGTATTCGGCGCAGGTGCGGCAACCATCGCAACCGTAATCGTGGGTGAGGTCGGCGCGATACCGTTCCACCACACGATCGAACCACCGGAGTATGTCAGACCGACAATCTCAGCGCTCGCACCTGGTGGCAGCACGCTGCTACCTGTGCCAGAAACAATGCCCGCACCCAACGTCACGACTCCCGCCGAGAGGTTGATCACACGGCATGAAAATCCGCTACCCATATTCGTGAAATTCGCCGACAAGACTATCGGCTGGCTCACCACCAGCACGCGCTGGTTGTGATTCGTCGCATCGAGCACCGTGTTCGCCGTTAACTCGACCACACCAGCCCGCATTGTCGGAATTTTCTGTCCAACGTAAGTCCAGATGGCCGCGAAACTCTGACTCGCCAGCGCGTTGCCGCCCTGGGCGACCAGCAATTGATCAGAATCCGAAACCGGTCCAGCCGCGGGCAACTGATCAATCGTCTGCCCACCGATCAACTGCTGATAGGTAATCCAGGCGTTTGCACCGTTCTGCCAGATCGCGACGTAATCAGTGCCGGCGATGGTGCTGGCGGCATTATTGCTTCCCGGTGCAAGCAGCCCCGCGCCCGGCGGTCCTACCGGCCCCGCCACACCTTGCGGCCCACTCGCCCCAATAGGTCCCTGAGGCCCCACCGGCCCTGCAATCGCGCCCGCCGTCACACTAAATGTCCCGTTCGGATCAATGGCTATTCCTGCGCCGGCACTAAACAGGCCGCGCAACAAACCCATCGGCAGGCGATTGGGCGCCCCTGCAGCATTCACAATCACCTCGTCATCGATCGCGAAACTGCCAAGCAGGCCGAACCCCAAATGATCGGTGCCGTTCGCCTCAAGCGTGGTGGCCGAAAGTGCCAGTCCGCCGCCCAGCGAAAGCGCTTCCGGCATCCCGGTGCCGGCGCTCGCTCTACCCAGCACCTCGCCGGTCGGGAGCACAATCTCTGTCTGCAGACCTGCGGTAATCTGTTCGACCGAGGCCGCATAGAGCGTACCACCCTGCGATAACGGCAAAAGATCGGTAAGCCCGACCGTAGTCGCGGTCGGAAGCTGTGGTATCGTGGTCATGGATAAAATCCTTGTCGGCGTTTCGGAGGCGATCTGACGAGGGCTTAAGCGACCGCCACCCACCCTGTGGCATCCGTCGCGGATTGTTTGATCCAAAACGTCGCGTTCAGACCGCCATCCAGATTCCGGTAGCTGGAACCAGGAACAGCTGAGACAACGCCAGCCGGCGAACCGCGCCCGATCAATGTCACACACCCGGTCGGCTCCGTCGTCGAAATCAAACGGACAGCGCCGCCCACAGCGGGACAGAGCTTCACATCGCCCGCCTGACTCTGAAACGTCACACTGCCATCGCCGTCCGGCGACACGTAATCCGATTGCATGAACCGCGTCGCCTGCCAGGCGCCTGCCTCGCCGGCCCATTCGATCGTCGCACCCGTCGGCACCGTAATTGTCGCACCGGTCCAATTCTCTTGAGCCGGCACGCTGCCGGCTGCAGCAAAGCCAACCGGAGCAACGCAATGCACCGCCAACCGCCGTCCCTGTGTCACCGGCAACCCAACCTGAACCGATATCGTCGCACCGCTGCCATTGCCGCTGATCACCGCAGCAGTGCCCGCACCATAGCCACTGCCAGCGTTCGTAACGGTGACGCCGATGATTACGCCACCAGAAATCCAGGCCTGCGCAGTCGCACCGCTCCCCGTCCCCGTAATCGAAATCGTCGCACTGCTATAGTTTGAGCCGCCGTTAGTCACCTTGATAAAACTGATCTGCCCCGCAGTCGCAACAGCGGTGGCACTCACAATACTTTCAACCAACCCTGTGCTCTGCGAAACCGTCACGCGATCGAGTAAATCTGGAAACACCAGCGTATTCACCCCACCGACACTGGTTGGGTTCACCGAAAACGAGTCAGCATAGTTCAATATATTACCGCGCAGAACCAGAGAATCAGTGTACGGTAAAAGCGCATTGAGCGGGTTACCTGCCGTACCCGATGACACGATATTATCTGTGACAACCACGCGCTGTGGGGCGTCGCGCAGAACGATCCCGGATCCCCCCGCGCCATAGCAGACGTAATTGCCTAGGATCGATAGATTATTGCAACCAATTCCAAAGTTATCGCCTCGGCCATCAGACTCGACATTCAAAGCCATGATACCTGCGACACAATCCTGAACATAGTTGCCCCGAACCGTGCAATTCTGGGATCCACCGATGCCGATCCCAATCGTCGGCCCATCAATGTAGTTGCCAGTCAGTTCGACATAGATCGACCCACCCGCATCGATCCCAAAGCCGCCCGATCCCGTGATCATGTTATCGGCGATCCGGCAATAACCGGTATTCGCCAACATACCCCCACCGGCGGGACCATTATTGACGATCAAATTTCCCGATACCAGAATATTTCTGCCAGATATCGAAATACCATAATTGGTGTTATCAAATACACAATTATTGGAAACCAATCCTCCGAGCACATCCGGGTTGGCGTTGCCGTAAACCCCAGGCTCGGTGTTGGTCGCATTAAAATTGCCGACCGATATTCCCGTCTGATTGTTCCAGCAGGTATTTCCGACAATCTGGACATCCCTGATCTTCAAAACAAATGTGGAATCTTGACTATCCACGTAAATGCCGTTGCGCGCGTTGTCATGGGCGCGACATGCAGTCACAGCGACCGAATCGCAAGCCGCCACCCACATGCCGTCAACCGCATTGGCCGTAAATTCACAATCATGCACATGGTGACGGGTCAGTGTCGGGTCGCTCGGCGCAATCGCCAGCCCCCAGCCATAAATCGAACCCATGGCATTGCGAAACAACGACCGCGTAATGTTCGCATTCGTGCACGAAGCCTGCACCACCACGCCCCAAGTGTCCGCCGTGACCGCCCGATTGGCATCAAACACAATGCCGTCCACAAAAAATTGGGTCGCCGTCACGCTGATCCAGGCGGGATTGCCGGATGTTCCAACCGCACTCTGCGCACCGCGGGTCAGCACGGTCGTGCCGGGAATGCCCAGTAACACGGCGCAGGGTCCGCCAATGTCACATTCACCGTCAATCCGGTACGTCTTCGGCCCAAACCGCACCGGATTGCCCGACGCCAATGCAGCAATCAGCGCCGCCGCGTCATTGGTCACCCCATCACCTGCCGCGCCGAAATCCTCGATCGCGACGGCATTGGCACCTATCGCCGCCAACGTCCGCAGCTTGGAGGCACCCGCTGCAATCGCCTCCAACGCTCCGGCTTGAATACCCGGCACGCCAGCCATCCCCTGCATGAATGCCGCATAAGGCAATGCCGCATTCGCGCCACCTTGGCCGAGCGCCACCAGATCATTCACGCCAGGCGTCACGCCCTCCGGCAACCCAGCAATCGCAAACGGCGCCGCCGCGGCTGACAGAACTGTGCCGTTCAGAGCAAGATTAGCCCCGATACTGATCGGAACCGGGCTCGCAACCCCAGGGCCCACGCCGCCCAGCAGGCTGCCTTGTGGCAATGCGAGAGCCTGCTGCATCCCCGCCAAAATCTGCGCCCGCGTCGCGGCAACGGTTGCGCCGTTCTGAAATATCGGTAGTTCATCGCTGTCCGAAACCGAAGCAGCAGCCGGCAACTGTCCAATCGTTGGCATGTATGCTCCTTCAATCCGCAGTAATCGGCTGGCCAGAGGGGCTGGTCAGCGGCACGCCGCCCAGCGTCGTAATCGCCGTCGGCGGTGCTGGTACCGAAGCAAGCGCGACGACCGGCAATGCAATGCTGCGCGCGAGGCTCCGCCCACACACCGTCGAAATCCCGATTGTCACGGTGTAGTCAGTGCCTGGTTGGCCGCCGCTCAGCCACAGGATAGCCCGCGTTCCATCCGCGGCGGCCGACGCGAGGGTCAGATCACCGGGATTGGCGGGTGAGATCGCGACGCTCATGGTCGCAATCGTATCGCCGGGATTGCCGGTTAGCGCCGGCGCGATCTCGAATACATAGTCCAACGTATCGCCCGGATCCTTCTCCGGCCACGTCAAAGGCTGTGGCGGTAGCAAGGCAAGCCCGCGCGGGGTCGGAATAAAACCCTCGATTTCGATCAGCCGCGCCGATGAAACCTGCCAGGCATGGCCGATCTGCGTTGTCGTTCCACTCATGATGCCTGATTCCGCTCAATATTCGACGATCACGCGACCCGGCGCGCCGGCACCACCAGGGCTTCCAACCGAATTACTGGTCGAAGTGGTGGTACCGCCGCCGCCGCCGCCGCCGCCAAATCCGGTCGCCGCGAATCCGGCAACCGGCCCACTGGCACCCCGACCCCGACCGTCGCCACCAC
>VFSW01006323.1_pt1 | contig 17426 bp, 14 predicted proteins | sample 5358111 | NCBI WGS metagenome assembly VFSW01 (sample SAMN11554181, study PRJNA540505) | mine drainage metagenome | isolation source: sediment from site ElyBrook_90M | place: USA: Ely Copper Mine, Vershire, VT | collected 2017
GCGTGTTCAATACCCATCTTCCCTGTCTCAAAGTAGTTTTCGATACCCTTTTCCTTCGCAAAATCCCTCAGTATCTTACACTGGATCGCTGACTTTATATCTTTGTTCGGTGCAAAATGATCCGGAACAAGCACTACCCTGCTTTTGTCAAAAACATCTTTACCGCCGTGTCTCTTAAATTCATCGATGGCAATGGGTGCTGTAACGTCGTTTCCGAGTGCCAGATCCACATTTGCCATAACGAGCTGCCCGGGTTCAACATGCTGTACTCCGGCATGCTGAGCCAAAATCTTTTCTGTAATTGTCATTCCCATATCAAATTCCTTTCTTTCTTATTTTTGTTTATATCCCTTATTTTCCCCCTTATCAGGGGGGAATTAAAAGTGGCGTATTCAGAATCCTTTTATCTTATTAGCTTTCCTCTGTTCAAGCTTATTCAAAGCGTTCATGTAAGCCTTGGCGCTTGCAACAATAATGTCCGTATCGGAACCTGTACCGCTCACGGTATGGCCGTCTTCCTCTATCCTTACCGATACCTCTCCCTGGGCATCGGTCCCGCCTGTTATCGCATTGACCTGATACCTCATCAGCCTGCTTCCGGTCTTTGTTATCGAGGTAATGGTCTTATAGACGGCATCAACGGGTCCGTCACCATGTCCGCTTTCGGTCATAACGTTGCCATCCATGTTTATTTTTACGGTTGCCGTCGGCAGCATATCTGTTCCGGAGGAAATATTCACGGATTCGAGTTTATACTTCTCTGCCCATTGCAGTACCCTGTCGGCTATAATGGCCTCGATGTCCTCATCGTAAACCTCTTTCTTTTTATCCGCGACCTGTTTAAAGACAACGAAGGCGTTATCTATCTGCTCGTCCGTCAATTCATACCCGAGCGTTTTTACCCTTTCCCTGAACGCATGCCTTCCGGAATGCTTGCCGAGTACAAGCATGTTTGACGGCAAACCTATCGACTGGGGCGTCATGATTTCATAGGTGAGCTTTTCTTTTAATACTCCATCCTGATGGATGCCGGCCTCATGTGCAAATGCATTTGCACCGACGACAGCCTTATTGGGCTGCACCGATATGCCGGTGATCTGGCTGAGCAGCCTGCTCGACGGATAGATCTGCTCGGTAACGACATCCGTTGAGAAATTAAAGAAGTTTTTCCTTGTTTTCAGCGCCATGACTATTTCTTCCAGAGCGGCATTACCGGCCCTCTCGCCGATGCCGTTTATGGTGCATTCGATCTGTCGCGCACCTTCCTTGAGCGCTGCGAGTGAATTGGCAACCGCAAGGCCGAGATCGTTGTGGCAGTGTACACTGATAACAAGGGAATCCGGCGCTTTTATGTTTGCTCTCACGTGCCTGATAAGCTCTGAAAACTCATCCGGGGTAGTATAGCCTACGGTGTCGGGAATATTTATGGTCATTGCGCCGGCATCGATGGCAGCCTGACATACCTTTACGAGGTAGTCCTTGTCGCTCCGCGTTGCGTCCTCTGCCGAGAATTCCACATCGTTAACGAGCTTTCTTGCAAGTGCAACGGACTGCGCCGTCATCTCTATGACCTCGTCCCTGCTCTTTTTCAACTTTGCCTTCAGGTGTATATCCGAGGTTGCGACAAAAACATGTATTCTCGGTTTGTCCGCCGGTTTCAATGCCTCGTAAGCCCTTTCCACATCGGCCCTGCTGGTCCTTGCGAGTCCGGCAACGGTTATGCCCCTGACATTGGTCGCTATCTCTTTCACAGCCTCAAAATCTCCGACAGATGCTATCGGAAAACCGGCTTCGATAATGTCCACATTCAGCCGCTTTAACTGCTGTGCAACCTTTAATTTTTCCTGGATGTTCATGCTTGAGCCGGGGGACTGCTCCCCGTCCCTTAATGTTGTATCGAATATTAAAATTTTATTATTCATTGTATTCTCCTTTTTATCATTTCGTCCTCTCCTGCGGAATCCCGTTCAACCGGTTGGGCTGACATGTCAGAGTAAAACGGAGATCCGGTTTTTAAACAACGTTCAAAAAAATAGTACTATTTTAGATTGTTAGTTTTTTATCTCCCCTTTTGGGGAGTAGGAGGGCGACCAGACCGGATATTGTGTAAATAATGAATATGGCAAACAACATCTTGACCGGCTCAAGCACGATCAAAGACATCATTATTATTGCAAGCAGCAAAAATGAAACGGGTTTTTCTTTTATCATGTCCGCATTCTTAAAGCTCTTATATTTTACCGTGCTGATCATAAGCAATCCGGATATAAGTACCAGCAGCAGTATGGTAAAATGCTGCGAGAGTATAAAATCGATCGGTTTGTTTAATATCAGATCAATAGGATGTTTTATCATAGAAGAAAACAATGCCTTCTTGTCTTCGTCGAGCCCTGAAGACGGGGTAACATAGAGTAAAATCGTCGTCGTTACCAGCCCTGCTGCAGCAGGAGACGGCAGGCCGTTAAAAACACTCTTCTCCACGGTATCTATCTGGGTATTGAATCTCGCCAGCCTTATTGCAGCGCATGCCACATAGATGAAGGCAATCACCCACCCAACCCTTCCGAAAGAGCTCAGTGCGATAGAATACGCAAGAAATGCAGGAGCCACGCCAAACCCGACCAGGTCCGAGAGAGAATCATACTCAACGCCGAAGGCGCTTGTGGTATGCGTGAGCCGTGCCACCTTCCCGTCAATACCGTCAAAAAAGATGGAAAATATGATAGCTATCGCACCGTAAAAATAGTTACCGTTGAATGTCGCGATAATCGAATAGAAACCGGAAAACAAGCTCGCAGAGGTAAACAGGTTGGGAAGCAGAAAAATACCCCTGCCCACACCCCGTACCTGCCTCCTTTCCGATCGGGCCTCTCTTTCGTGCGTCTTATTGATTTCTACAATATTTTTTTCATTCATACATCACACGGCTATTATTGTTTCGCCTGCTTTTACCTTATCACCTATTCCTACCTTGATTTCTCTATCAGGTTCAACATAAACGTCAAGTCTTGAACCTAATTTAATCATACCATATCTTTTGCCGGTTGTCATCTTTGAACCCTTATCCACCTTGCACACTATCCGCCGTGCAACAGAGCCCGCAATCTGCACAACAACAAGCTTCCTTCCCTTATCGTCCTGTATGAACAAAGCCGTCTGCTCGTTAAACTCCGACGCCTTATCTACGGATGCAACATGGAATTTACCGGGGTGGTACTGCTTGTCGATGACAACGCCGTTCACCGGAAACCGGTTTACATGCACATTCAATACGGACATGAATATACTGACACACACGGCGTCTTTCCCCATAAACTGTTCATACTTGTTGTTCTTTACCATTTTAATAACGGTACCGTCAGCAGGTGATATGACAGAGTCGGCTGCCGGTGTATTCCTCTCAGGATTTCTGAAAAACCACATCACGAACAGCAACAGGGCTATTGCGGGCAGGTATATAAAATATCCATGCCTTATCAAAAGCCCGATGAGCGTGAGTATCAGGAAAAACCCTATGTATACCCAGCCATCTTTTACAATAAAATTATCGTCCATGCGGTAAAATATATACACGATACGGACCAAATTGCAAAGGATAAAGGCACAATTCCACCGCACAACGCATTACGGAATATAACATTCTTGACAATGCTTTTCATTTTAATGTTATGGTTATCTCAAAGGAGCAGAGCATGGAAAGGCCACATTCCCATAATTACTTTCAAAAGGCGAAGGCACTTATGCCCGGCGGGGTCAACAGCCCTGTAAGGGCTTTTAAAGCTGTCGGAGACGATCCCATCGTCGTTACGCGTGCAAAAGGCGACAGACTGTATGATGCGGACGGTAACAGGTACATCGACTACTGCATGTCATGGGGGCCCATGATCCTCGGACACGGCAATATAAAGGTGCTGAACGCACTCCGAAAGGCCATACGGGGCGGCACAAGCTTTGGCACGCTGTGTCCAAACGAGATACGACTCGCGGAACTTATTTTAGAGGCATACCCGTCCATAGAGCTTGTTCGAATGGTGAGTTCAGGCACCGAAGCAACCATGAGTGCCGTACGGGCTGCGAGGGCATATACAAAAAAGGACAAGATCGTGAAGTTCGAAGGCGGGTATCACGGTCATTCAGACCAGTTTCTCATTAAGGCGGGCTCCGGCTTAACGACACTGGGTACACCGTCCAGCCCCGGTGTGCCGGAAGCATTTGCGGCTACAACATTAACGCTTCCCTACAACGATTTTAAAGCCGCTCAGAAACTCATCACGGAGCAGTATAAAGAGATCGCAGCGATCATCGTTGAGCCGGTAGCAGGAAATATCGGCGTTGTGGTACCGGAGAAAGGTTTTCTTGAAATGCTGAGAGAGCTGACCCTGAAGCACGGTATAGTCCTTATATTCGACGAGGTGATAACCGGATTCAGGATTTCCCTGTCAGGGGCACAGGGAGCCATGAACATCAAACCCGATATGACTACGCTCGGCAAGATCATCGGCGGCGGTTTACCGGTAGGGGCATACGGCGGAAGAAAAGACATTATGCAGCTCATCTCGCCCGAAGGACCGGTCTACCAGGCAGGAACTCTCTCGGGCAATCCGGTTGCAATGGCTGCGGGCATAGCGACCATCAAAGAGATAAAATCAAGGCCGTTGTTTTATAAGGACCTGGAGAAAAAAACAGAGCATCTTGTTTACGGCTTAAAGGATGCGGCAAGGCTTGCGGGAATGAAGATAACCATAAACTCAACAGCGTCCCTGTTCACGCCGTTTTTTACGGATAAGCCGGTAACGGACCTTTCTTCGGCAATGAAATCCGATACAAAGCAATACGCTCAATTTTTTCATCGTATGTTTGAAAAAGGTGTTTATCTGCCGCCGTCGCAGTTCGAGGCCCATTTTGTTTCAATGGCTCACACACCCCACGATATAGACAGGACGATAAAATACGCATACGAGGCTTTTAAGAAGCTTTGAGCGGCTTAAACCGTTTGAACCGTTTAAACTGTTTAAATAGTTAAGAACGGGATCAATCCTTGTCTGGTTTCGATTCTTTTTTAAGGGATTTTATATACGCACCTCTTTTTAAAAGGGATGCGTGATCAAGGAGCGTAATACCTTTCAGATGATCCATCTCATGCTGTATGACCGTTGCGAGCAGGCCGGTAGCTTCCAGAAGAAGGTCTTTCCCGTTCCTGTCGTAGCCCTTGATTACAATCCTTGCCGCTCTGTTTACGTTGATACGGAAATTGGGAACGCTCAGACACCCTTCTTCAATGGCGGATTCTCCCTCTGATTCAACGATAACCGGGTTTATAACGGCAAGGATCTGCCTCTTATCATCTTCAGCCGGAACATCAGCCACAAAAAGTGCATTCTCTTTTCCTACCTGGGTCGCTGCAAGGCCGACGCCCGAAGCAAAATGCATTGTCTCGTACATATTATCGATAAATGCCTGCAGTTCTCCGTCTATGTTTTTAATTTCTTTCGCTTTACGCCTGAGTATCTTTTCCGGATACGTGTATATCTTATAAATTGACATTATCCGACCTTATCGAGCAGTTCCAATTGTTTCTTTGACTCCCGGTGATTGGGATTGTGCACCAGTGCCTTGAGGAAATATCCTCTTGCGGTCTTATAGTCCTGCTTGTTCTTGTACAGGACACCGAGGTAGTAATAATTACGCGGTTCATCCGGATTCAGTTCTACAGCCCTTGAGAATGCCTGCTCCGCAGCTCCGATGTTTACCGGATGATTGTTAAAATTCATGGTTTCCAGAATGGCCAAACCCGTGTAGTACTCTGAAATGTTTGAATCGTTGCTGATGGCTGTAGTAAACATTTTGTAAGCTTCGGAATACTTCTTCTCGTTCACATAAGCCCTTCCCTTTTCAAAACTTTCCCGTGCAAGCATAGGGTCGGACTCCGTAAATAACATGCTTTTATCCTGCTCGCTTATATCCTTTATGTACTTCTCCCTTGTTGTATCTTTGTAAAGAACGGTAAACGCTTCCAGTATCTGATTGTACATCTGCAGGGCGATCGGTTTTATATCTTTATAATGCGGCTCTACAAATTTATCCGGATGATAGCTTTTTGATAAGAGGGTAAATGATGATAGAATCTGTTCTTTTGTGGCATTCATATCCAGTCCGAGCTTCTCAAAAAGATTCATGGTCTGGAATTTGTCCAGCTTTGCCTCTATCTCTGATTTTAAGGATGAGGTTGCAGTTGTTCCTTTCTTTTCATCGCCGGGATATATAAACCCCAGGAGGGTTAATACACCGAGTATCTGTATGGCTTTTAATTCACCCATACCTGCTTCTACGATAATATCCTCCAGCGTTCTGTTGCCGTCGATAAGGTTATAAAACTTTTCTCCAACACTATCCTTTATAATACTGAAATCTTCCGAAAGTGCCGGATTTTTCTGCACAATAACATTGGAATGTCCGATAATTTCTTTGAGTTTGTCGGGACTGAATTTTCTTTTTACACCTTCAATCATCAAGTCCCATAAGCTTAAATCAAGGGTTATAATCTCGTCGCTGAAATGTACATCTTCTATGAAGTTATACTCTGCATCGTCAAGTTCGAATACCGAATATATGATCTCGGAGACCTGTTTCAGAACAAGATCGAACAACTGTTCCGCAGTGATGATATTCATGTCGACAAGGACGGTTCCGAGCCTGTTGCCGGTTTTCATGACATCCTGAAGCGCTGCATCAAGCTGTTCCTCTGTTACGATGTTTAACCTCAATACCATTGCGCCCATCCTGTCTGCAGGCAGGTTGGATGCGGAGAAGATGGGTTTCCCCTTTGACAGGTATATGATCTTCACCTCGGGGCCGTTGGTAAGCCTGAGTATACCTGTAGCATTACTTGTATGGAAGCTCATCAGAAGTTTTAAAAATGGAGTATCTTTTAATCTACCTTTATTCTGCATCTGTTCCTTAATTAAGCACAGTTATAAAATCTATTCAACAGTAATTCTTTTCACTTTTTTGGCCTTCTTTTGCCTCTTCTTCCCCGCAAGTATTTCTTTGATACTCCACAGTATCTGCAGCCTTGGATCAGCCGGGTCATCTTTCCCGAGTTTTGTCAGCTCTTTATCTACCATACTGTTTATCGTATATACTATTTCACCGGCATCCGCGGGCATCTCGCCGATGCGCAACGGCTCAATGATCCTTTTTATTATTACCTCCAAAAGCAACTGCAGCATGGTGAGCAATGACGTTAAGGAGGTTACCGCCGGTACATCGTCGTATCCTTCTATGAGCTGCTTTACGAATTCTATAACATCGTTCAGGGCGAGTATATCTTCCCTGTTTGCAGTCAGGAAATGCTGTTTTGCAGAACCGAGCGATTTTATCGCGTCCGGATTCAAATTCCCTTTTCTATCTTTCTTTTTCATATAAAAATAATCTTCAACCAGTCGCCCTCTATCGTTGCTTCTTTTATCTGCCTTGTTTGAAGGGCTCTCGGCAGCATAAGATTACGCTGAAAATTTTTTATTTTGATGATAAGCTCGTCTCCGCTTGTCAGAAGGCCTATGTCCTCTTTTTTAACCCCGGGCATTTTTATCATCAGTAAAAATTGATCCCCCTTTTTGCTTATCTTGATCGGTGCTTCTTTATTAAAACATTTTGTAGGATCATCTTCCTTGAATAAATCCCGGGAAAATTTCGACAGCGACGCTATGCCAACCATTTCCCTGTCATAAAGGATTGATTTAAAGATAGGGGTCCCATGGAACACCCGTGTTATATGCTTCATGTGCTTGTCCTGTATGCCAAGCCAGTTGGAGAGGTAAGAATTATTAATCTCCTGGGGATAGACCTTGTTTACCACGAGGGCATCAACGGTAAACCCGAACATGTTCAGGTAGGTATATGCGCGCTGGGATTCATTGATAACCATTTTCTCGGGATTTATGACAAGCCGTATCGTTGTAATATTATTATTCAGAAGCAGTTCTTTGATCTTGATCATTTTGACGTACAGTTTCTCAATCGAACCGTAAACTTCATCTTTTGGAAAAGGGATCCTCGTCAACCTTTCTGCGGCCGGCCGTACAATTTTTGCTATCGTCCTGCCTATATTAAAAAACTTATCCATGTACCATTGGAATATCTCGGGAAAGCTCAGTAATTTTATGGTACTGGCTGTCGGTGCACAGTCTATAATTATGGTATCGTACTTGCCTTCCTGCTGGAACTCGAGGAGCTTGAGAAGGCTGAACAATTCATCCATACCGGGAAGTGTTGCAAGTTCATCGGACATCAACTCATCGAGTCCCTGGCTCTGGAGCAGGGTTTTCACATAAGACTCTATTTTTCCCCAATTAGCGGCTATCTCCTTGTAAATGTCTATTTCCTGCCCGTAAAGGTTTTCCTTTAATTTTTGAGGGGTATTCCCTATCTGGATCGAGAATGCATCGGAAAGGCTATGCGCGGGATCCGTACTCAGAACAACAGTCTTATGTCCAAGTTCAGAGGCAAGAACTGCGGTAGCGGCAGACACTGTAGTTTTGCCGACCCCGCCTTTCCCTGTATAGAGTATTACCCGCATGGAATTGTTTTAAATTTTTTTTACAGAACGGTCAATCATATTCTTAAAAAGATCACCGCTCATGTTTATAACTTATTGTTATTTCCTGGATTAACGCTTCTATCGTATAAGACGAAGGCACAATCTTGACCTCGAGTCCCATGTCATGAACGGTCTTCGCTGTTATGGGGCCTATGCAGGCTATGTCCGCATGTTCGAGTATGTGGAATGCATTTTCTCCGAACATATCAAAAAAGTTGGTTACCGTCGATGAACTGGTAAAAACGGCAATATCCACACCATCTTTCAGGTAAGAGAGCATGTCCTGCTTTACTTCCGCCCTGATCGTTTTATAGACAGGGACAACATTCACCTCGGCGCCCATCTTTTTCAATTCATCCACAAGGACCATCCTTGCTTCCTGAGCCCTCGGTATCAGGATCTTCCTGCCGTTCACCGCACCGTCCAGTATCGAAATAAGGCCTTCTGCCCTGAATTCTTCAGGCACCTGATTTACTCTTATTTTAAGCGCCTCAATTGCCTGCGCTGTTTTAGGACCTATTGCCGCTATCTTTGCAGTTCCGATCGACCGTATGTCCTTCCCGGTCGTCCACAACCTGTCTATAAATCTATTCACTGCATTTGCGCTCGTAAATATTATCATATCGTAGGTACCGAGTTCCCGTATCGCACTATCGAGCGGTGTATAATCATCGGGAGCAGTGACCTGAATGGTCGGCTGTTCAAGAACAAAGGCACCGAGCCACTCAAGAGATTGTCTCAGAGACGAGGCATCTTTTTCCATCCTTGTAATGAGCACCCTCCTGCCGAACAGGGGCAGATGTTCAAACCAGTTCAGTTTTTCTCGCAGTGAGACGACTTTACCGATAATGACAAGCGCCGGTGTAATGAAAGGCTTATGATTTTCCTCAAGGATGTCTTTCAACGTACAAACGTATGTCGATTGCAGGGGCATGGTGCCCCATCGTATGACAGCCACAGGATCATGCAGGTCGCGCCCTTGAGCGGCAAGCTTCTGTGCTATCTGTTTTATCTGAGCAACACCCATGAGCACCACAATCGTATCAATCTTTGCAATGGCATCCCAGTTGTGCTCATCGATGCCCGCTGCCGTATGCTTATGCCCGGTTATGATAACCACAGAGGACGACAGATCGCGGTGGGTAAGCGGAATACCGGCATAGAGAGGAACGGCATTGATCGATGAAACACCGGGAATAATTTCAAAGCCGATCCCTTCTTCCGCAAGTGCAACGGCCTCTTCACCACCCCTCCCGAACAGGAACGGGTCTCCGCCTTTCAGCCTCAATACATTATTACCGGCAATTGCTTTATCGACCAGTATTTTATTGATTTCGTGCTGAGACTTTATATGCTCCCCTGCCATTTTCCCCGCGTATATAAGTTCGGCCGACGGGGCTGCGAATTTCAGCACCTCTTTATTTATGAGGTGATCGTACACGATCACCTCGGCAGTTTTTATGTGGTTTATGACCTTGAGCGTTAGAAGTTCGGGATCACCAGGACCTGCACCGGCTATGTATACTTTACCTCTCTTCATACCTATAAATCCACCAACTTCGATGCACCCGATTTTAACAGTTCATCTGCAAGCCTGACTCCGGTGCTATATGCCTGTTCTTTGGACCCGGTAACACTGCTTTGATAAAAAGTATTGCCCTGCGTATCAGCAATAAATCCTGTCATTTCAATAGTATTATTAATTACGGCGGCATGCGCACCGGCAGGTATCTGACAATTTGCCCCCAAACGTGTTACAAACCCCCGCTCTGCATCTGCCCTATAAAATGTCTGAACATCATTCAGCGCATCAAGATACGGCTTTAGGCCGCTCGTGTCCCTGTGAGCTTCTATGGCTATGATACCCTGCCCGGCGGCGGGTATTATGTTTAATTTCTCCGTGAATTCCGGCTTTATACCGAGCCTGTTCATGCCGGCATAAGCAATGACAATGGCATCGTACTGCCCTTCCATCAGTTTTCTGATCCGCGTATCGATGTTCCCCCTGAGCATTTCAAACCGTAATCCATGATTGATCCTCTTCAACTGCACTATTCTTCTGAGGCTTGTCGTCCCGATAACTGCATCCTTTTTCAAACCGGCCAATGTCGATTTCTTATTGAAAACAAGGGCATCCCATGGCTCTTCGGCAGGAGGGGTCGCCGCTATAGAGAGTCCGTCCGGTATCTCTGCGGGCATATCCTTCATGCTGTGCACTGCGATATCAATTTCTTTTGACAGGAGCGCCTTTTCTATCTCCTTGACAAAAAGCCCCTTGCCGCCGATTTCGGTCAGCGACACATCCTGTATGGCATCTCCGGATGTCTTTATGATAACCAATTCTACCTCAACATCACTGCCTGTTTTTTCAAGGAGTGTCTTTATATAATTTGCCTGCCATAATGCAAGCTTACTGCCTCTTGTACCAATTCGTATTTTCATATCTTAAATATCTTTTTCAACAAACTTATATCCTTCAAAACTTCACCCCGTGTGTGGACATTTTTTATCTCGGTAATAGGTTCATGCAGTATCTTGTTTATTATGCCCTTTGACATAGCATCAAGTACTTCTATATCTTTTTTGGAAGGTTTCTCGCATTTCGAAATCGCTTCCTTCAATTCCTGCTGCCGTATGGCTTCGAATTTTTCTCTCAGCGAAACAATGGTCGGGACCAAAGACAACTCTCCGAGCCAGTTCAGGAACCTGTTCACTTCTTCCTCTATAAACCGCCCTGCTTCGCCGGCAGCTTTTTCCCTTTCTCTCATATTCTGGCTTGTGACGCCCTTCAGATCGTCTATATCAAAGAGGAATATGCCTTCAAACGAAGATATAGAAGGTTCGATATTCCTCGGTACCGATATGTCAATGAAAAAAAGCGGTTTATGCTGGCGTGCTTTCACTATTTTTGCCATTCTCTCGTTGGTTATAAGATAATGATCCGCTGATGTTGAGCAGATAACAATATCCACTTCCATCAATTGATCGTACAACTCGTCAAATTCAACCGCACTGCCCTTTAACCTTCCGGCAAGCTCTGACGCATGTGCATATGTCCTGCTCAATACGATCAGTTTAACCGCACCTGCATCCTTGAGGTATTTTGCCGCATCCTCCGCCATCTCTCCCGCACCCATCAGCAGGACATTCTTCCCGCTCAATCTGCCGAAGATTTTTTTTGCAAGCTCTACAGCTACGGAACTCACGGAAACCGTGTACAATCCAATCGTGGTAAACGTCCTTACTTTTTTGGCCACACTGAATGCCCTGTGCATGAGCCTGTTCAATATCGGACCTGTCGAGGAATGATAGGATGCAATCTTATAGGCGTCTTTTGTCTGTCCGAGTATCTGCGCCTCTCCAATGACCATGGAATCAAGGCTGCTTGCAACCCTGAACACATGGGTTACGGCGTCCCTGTCTTGATGTATATACAGGTGCGGCGAAAGCGATGTTTTATCGATACCTCCGAACCTGCTCATAATGGTCATAATGCTATCGATAGCTTTTTCGGTATCTTCGCAAACAGTATAAAACTCTATACGGTTGCAGGTTGACAGAACAATGGATTCCGTTATCTCTGAAAAGGACATCATCTCCTTGAGAATGGATGGGATCTGCTCTTCGGTAAAGCTGAGCTTTTCTCTCAACTCTACAGGCGCTGTCTTATGATTTAAGCCAACAACAAGAAGTTTCATAACCTAAAAATTGTGATAACCTTTGAATATGAAGTTAACCCCAAGAAACCCGAATATGACGAACAGGAAACAAACAATGGATACCCACGCAAATTTCTTTCCCTTCCATCCCATGCTGATGCGGCCGTGAAGTATAAAAACATATGCAAACCATATTATAAGAGACCATGTTTCCTTTGGGTCCCAGTTCCAGTAGCTTCCGTATATACTGTTAGCCCATAAGGCGCCGGTTATGATACCGAGGGTCAGGAACGGTAAACCTATCGTCAATGTCTTGTAGGCCAGGTCATCGAGTATAAAAAGAGAGGGGAGCCATTTTGTAATCCACATAATGCGCTTGTGTTTCAGCCATGTCTCCTGGAAAATATACATAATCGAAGAGATAAACGATAATGCAAAAAGTCCGTAAGAGGTTATTGCCAGGATTACATGAACGGGGAATATGTCCGTATTAAAGATGGGGCTTAATTCTCTTGTACCACCCTTCAACACCATAAAAACAATGATCAGTACAATAATAAGCGGCGTGGAAAAACCAATGATCGAGGTAGTCCCCCTGAATATGACGGATACGAGTATGGCTCCGACAGCAAGCGCCCATGCAAACATAAGTATGGCATATTTCAGTGAAAAGATAGGGAATATTTCCGATCTCTTGTAGAAAAGCAGGAGTATTCCCGTCTGTAAGATAACTGCAAGGATGATGCTGACCAGTGCAGCAATTTCCAGTTTTTTATCCCTGTAAAATGCATACCAGACGCTCATTACCATAGCAACAACATAAAATATAATCGTCAATAGTATCATGCTAATCCATTAACCCGAAAACCGTAATCATTATTCCCGGTATTCACCTATCCGGTGTCCTGACGAAAGGCCGGACACTCTATCTCATGTAAATGATGAGATAAATTTATCTATATACCGTCTTAATGAATCCGGATCATTCTCCTTTATATAGTTCGATAGCTTTCTCATCGAAAGCTTACTGAGTGCATGCTCAATGTTTATGTCGACTCCGCTTCTCTTTATTTTTAACAACCTGCTTCTGACTTTTATAATACTCCGAATGAGCTTCATATATTCCGGATTTAATAATTTATCAATTCTTTTTTTAATGCGTACTGCTGCGTAAGGAGCAAAACCATCCGTTGAAACTGTTATGGTGATCCTGCCCTTCTTTATCACCGCAGGCATTATGAAATCACAATAAACCGGAGCATCAACAACATTTACCAGGATATGCCTTGTTCTCGTATCATGAAATATTTTTTTATTGAGATAACTATCATCTGTAGCTGCATAGACGAGATACCTGTCGGTAAGATCCGAAGGCCTGTATGGCCTTTTTGCAAGCTCGATCTTATTCTGCTTTTTTAGTTTTACGAGGGACTCTGTGACAGACGGAGCAATAACCTTTACCCGTGCACCTGATTTGATCAATTGGAGGACTTTCCGGTATGCAACATTACCGCCGCCTACAACCAGACAATTCTTCTTCTGTATATCTATAGAAATAGGATAATACCTGTTCAAAAGCTGATCCCGAATCCCATACTGAGGAATATACCGTTCAAATTTATGCTGCCTATCTTTGCTATGGTTACCGGCAGGTACTGGTAGCCCATATCGATATTGAATAACCAGCTTGGTAATTGCGAGCTCAGGAGGATATCAGCACCTATGCCTGCCCTTAAACCAAAAGCGAAAACATTACTGGTTGCCGGACTGTCCGCATAGTCGGTGGTTGAACTGATTGTCGTATAATTTAACAGCGAGAATACATAAGGGGCGAATGGATGATTGTTTATCAGGTTTATCCTTAATCCGGCATCAAACGATGGCATTACAGTTATCCTGTCTGCGGCTATCCCCTCACCACTATTCACCATCATAGTCTGGCTGCCGGACTGCTGCGCTGTCCGTCCCCTGAGATCCATGGAAATATAGTTGTGGTATACGTTGAAATCATAGCCGAGCTGAAATGTCGTCGCTGAATCTGAAAGCACCTTCAGGGGTTGTGAAAAATTAAGATTGTCCGAAGAAAGGGTGATTGTACCCGCATTTACGCCGGTTGCATCCAATACCATCACGGACAATATTAACATTATAACAAATATTATTTTCATACGGTATAACTGTTTCATAGTTTCTTCTAATATACTCCTTTTTTCCCGAACAGTCCACCCCGTTAGAAAATTCTCGATATTACATACACCATAATTATCATTGAAAAGCTGTCAGACCCGGATACCGTTAATTCATATATTTTCTAACGGGGTAAACCCCGAGGGCTCTCACGCCTGCCTCTGTGATGTTATGATACTTTGATACAACTCTCTTGTTTTATCCGACGGTTCTATAGCAAGTGTTTGGGACAGGATAACTGCACAGCGCTTATACGTGGCAACAGCCTCGGAATAGCGGCCCAGGGATTTATATATTTCCATAAGACGCTGGTAAAAAAACTCCACACGGTTATCTGCTTCTAAACCTTTTTGATATGTTAAGGCCGCATTGCGCATCTCTCCGCTACCCTCATAACACATGCCCAATTGTTCTATAAAAAGTGAAAACCTGTCGTACAGCCTTTCTTTAAAATGAAGAGCCCATGGAGCAAGGGTGTCCTGTGTAAAAAAGGGACCCTTATATAGATTAAAAATAGCGTCTGCGTTGCTCTTTATTTTTTCTTTTTTTGCCGTGCCGGTTCCAGCTTTTTTTTCGTTCAGAATAATCTCTGTTTCATTGAATTCATGCTCCAGCGCCCAAACATCCACCCAGCATTTTTTAGTATTCAGCATTAGCCTGCCTGCCTCTGAAATTACGGCATCATGGGAGCCGAGAAGTTTTCTTAACCTGTGTATGGTCGTATCCAATGTCTGGTGTGCATAATCACCCTGTGCTTCGGGCCATAAAGTACTGCTGATTTGATCAAGCCCGACTGCTCTTTCATGATTAACAATCAGGAATTGCAAGAGCTCGATAGGTTTAAGATATACTTTTCCGGATAACTCGACACGCATACCGTCCTTAAAAATCTTAAAACTGCCGAGGGTATAAAACTTGAATGCCCACGGCCAGTCTTCACATGCCAGGGGAGGCGTGTCAGGCATAAGGTTTCGTTTCTTTATCAGACTTCTGACATACTCTCTGTTGATTCCATGCTCAAGCGCCTTAACGCAGAGCCTCGCCATGACAGACGGACGCCAGCCCGGGAAATTCACATATCCCCCATCCTGCCCGATCTGCAGTGCCCTGCGGAGAAATCTCAAACCTGATTGTTCGTTGTTTTGATCGAATGCAAACAAGGCCTTTACGACAAGATACATATATTTGAAATGTTTCTGCTTTCTGACGATCCGGGACGCTTTGTTGAGATAATACAATGCCTTGGTATCGTCCGAAAGTTCATGCAAGACCTGAGCTATTTGTACCGAGCTCATGACCATAAGATTCACATCACCAGATTCAACAGCCGGCTGCAACCCCATCGATTGGCTGCTGTACGCAGACACAAAGTCCTCTCTTATCATGGCCTCCTCGGTTAATTTCATATAATAGGTGGCACGATCATAAACGCCTGTCTTCTCTATGGTTTTAGAAATCTTTTGTAAAAACTGTCTTCCCAACGGAATATTCCCGGTGCTCATCATCCATGCAGCACCAAACGATATGAGCATATGATCCATGACGTGGATTCCCGTGATTTCGGCCAAATGTATCCCATCATAAAATGCATTGAAATCAGGGTCGGGAGCTGCGGTATAATAGTTGTACACTACTTCTATGATTTTAAATGCAAGAAATGCCAGGGGAGAAATCTGGTTTGAATACTTCAGGTCTTTCAACGGCGGCAGGACCGTTTCCTCCTTTCTGATTTCCCCTATTGATGAATAGTAAAGGGCTATAATAGTGCTTAACTGTACTCTCATATCGGGGTTGTTCGTGTTTTGTAAAATAAGTATAGCTCGTTTCAGCCATTTTTTAATCCTGGGATTGTATTGCTGTCTGAAATTCAGGGCGTAAAACATCTTGATTACCGCTATCTCTTCTATTGCAGTAGAGGGGAAGCCCTTCCATTTTTTTACAAGCTTTTCCATAATATTGATCCATGGATCATGAAGCCTCAACTTTCCAAACCCATACGTGATGGAATCGGAAACCCCGGTCCATGCCATAAATATTCCGTTCCTGTCCCTGTGTTTTGTGAACAGCTTGAATGCCTTTTTAAAAAGAGCATAGCTCTCTTCGGGATTAAATGGCAGTCTGCATGCGCCGAACCAGTATAGTAACCATGGATTGCCCTCTACGATATCATCCGGCAAAGCCTTAAGCCATGCCTCCAACGACCGGTTTCTACCTTGTGAAATAAGATCAAATGCGTTTTTAAGGATTAATCGAACAGCCTCTTTCCATCGCTTAGATTGCAAATAAAGTGCGGCTGCATCCTCAACATATCCTGAATCTTCCAGCACCTTTGCCGCAGCCTGTTGGATCCCTTCGAGCTGTTCATGATTCCATATTTTCCGCGTCTTCGAAATCAGAAATTCCCTGAACAGGTCATGGTACTGATAGGTATTATTTTGATGTTTGACGGTGAAATAATGAGAACCGAGAAGATGAGCAAGTATCTTATCGGATGGATACTTCCCGGTCATCCTGTCCGCCATCTCAACGGTCATGGAAGGGAAAAAGGATGTCCGCAGAAGGAAATCCTGTGTTGACGGATCCATCTTGTCAAAAATCTCTGCTGAAAAGTAATCGAAGATAGATTGATAGTCCTTCAACCCGCCTTTTTCCGCGGCCTCTATCCCCATCTTATGCTGTTCAAGCATCAGGATGATCCCGGCTATCCAGCCGTCTGTAGATTTATGCAGCTTCGTTACCGCCTCAAGGTTATTGTTCTTACCGGAACGCAGCTTGACAAGAGCAGCCGTTTCTTCAGGCGTAAACTTGATCTTCTCATTGTCTACGACCTCCAGCATGCTGTTCGCCTTCAGACTCGAGAATGCAGCCGGAGGTTCTGTACGGCTGATCACTATGACATTGCCGTGCTCCGGGACCCTCTTCAAAGCCTCGTTTACAACATTATGAAACACAGGATTGCCGTTGATCTCATGGTAATTGTC
>VFSW01006324.1_pt1 | contig 17426 bp, 17 predicted proteins | sample 5358111 | NCBI WGS metagenome assembly VFSW01 (sample SAMN11554181, study PRJNA540505) | mine drainage metagenome | isolation source: sediment from site ElyBrook_90M | place: USA: Ely Copper Mine, Vershire, VT | collected 2017
CATGAGTTGGGCGCGGGGGCGGACGGCGCGGCACCGATGCCTGGCCGCGGCTATGCTGCTCATCGCGGGTTGGGCGGGGGCGGCGCAGGCGAGCCCGATCCGCCTCGTCGCGGCGGAGAATTTCTACGGCGACATCGCCGCCCAGATCGGCGGCCCCGGGGTTGCCGTTCGCAGTATCCTGAGCAACCCCGCCCAGGACCCCCATCTATTCGAGGTGAGTCCCTCGGTCGGTCGTGCGGTCGCCGCCGCGCGGATCGTCATCTATAATGGCATCGGATACGACCCCTGGATGACCAGGCTGCTCAGGGTCACCCGCGTGGCCGATCGGCGCAGCATCGTGGTGGCCGGCCTGATCGGCCGCAAGCCCGGCGATAATCCGCATATCTGGTACAATCCGGAGACGATGCTGGCACTGGCGAAAGCGCTGGCGGGGACGCTGGCGGTGGCGGATCCCGGCCACATGGCCGGGTACCAGATGCGCCTCGCGCGATTCGATGTATCTATGCAACATATACAGGCGCGGATCGCCGCCTTGCGCGCGCGCCTGGCTGGCACCCCGATTGCCGCCACCGAACCGATCTTCGACGATCTGGCCGCAGCCCTCGGGATGCGGATCAGGAGTCGGGCCTTCCAGATCGCGGTGATGAACAACACCGAGCCCAGCGCCAGCGATATTGCCGCCTTCGAGACCGATCTCCGCCGGCGCCGCGTTCGCCTGCTGGTCTATAACAGCCAGGTGGCCAGCCCGATCGTTGCGCGTATGCGCAGGATCGCACATGCCGCCGGCATACCCGTCATTGGCGTCACCGAGACCGAACCCCATGACACGACCTATCAGCGCTGGATGATGGGCGTGCTTGCCGCGGTTGATCGCGCGCTCCCGGCGACAAGGCGGTGACCGCCATCGCCTTCCAGGATGTCACGCTGCGTCTGGGCGCCCATGCCGTGCTGGTGGATGTCAGTTTGGAGATTGCGCCGGGCGAATTCATCGGCGTGCTGGGGCCGAACGGCGCCGGCAAGACCAGTTTCATGCGCGCGGTGCTCGGCCTGCTGCCGGTCGCGCGCGGCGCCATCACCGTGCTCGGCCGGCCGGCGGCGCGGGGCAACCCGCTGATCGGTTACATGCCGCAGGGGCGCAGCGCCATCGATGCCGCCCGCCTGCGTGGGTGGGATTTCGTTGCCGGCGTGGTCGATGGTCACCGCCTGGGCCTGCCGATCCTCGGCCGTGCCGGCCGCGCGGAGGTCGAGCGTGTGCTGGATCTGGTGGGCGCGCGCGACCTGGCGCGCCGCCCGCTCGGCGAGATCTCGGGCGGGGAGCGGCAGCGCCTGCTGCTTGCCCAGGCGTTGATCGGCCGGCCGCGTCTGCTGCTGCTGGACGAACCTTTGATGAACCTCGATCCGCATCACCAGCAGGCGGTTGTGGCGCTGGTGAAATCACTGCAGACCGAACTCGGCATCGCCGTCCTGTTCAGCGCGCATGAACTGAATCCACTGCTCGCGGTGCTCGACCGCGTGCTTTATCTTGGCAGATCGCAAGCCGCGCTCGGCACGGTTGAGGATGTCATCACCGCGCCGGTCCTGTCGCGCCTGTACGGGTCGGAAATCGAAGTCATTCGCCTCGGGGGCCGGATTTTCGTCATGTCGGGCGGCTACGACATGGAGCGGGAGGCGCATCGCCACGACCACGCAGGGAGTTCGCACGGCCATGCTTGAATACGCCTTCATGCAGAACGCTTTCGCGGCGTCGGCCATCGTCTCGATTGTTGCCGGCCTGGTCGGCTACTTCCTGGTCCTGCGCGGCCAGACCTTCGCCGGCCATGCGCTTGCCCATGTCGGCTTCACGGGCGCCACCGGCGCGGTTCTCATCGGTGTGGCACCGCTCTGGGGCCTGGTCGTGATGACGGTCGCGGCCGGCCTCGGCATGGGATTTCTGGGAGATCGGTTGGCGCAGCGCGATGTTGCGATCGGCATCATCCTCGCGCTGTCTCTGGGTTTTGGTCTGCTGTTTCTGCATTTCTTCACCGCCTACGCCGCCCAGGCAACCGCGCTGCTGTTCGGCAATGTGCTTGCCGTCGATGCCCGCACCGTCTGGGTGCTCCTGGCGCTGGGACTGATCAGCGTGGCGGCGCTCGCGGTCGTTTCGCGGCCGCTCCTGTTCGCCAGCCTGCAACCCGAACTGGCCGAGGCCAGGGGCGTCTCACTGCGGCTCTACTCGGTCCTCTATCTTGCCATTGTGGCGCTGGCCACCGCCGAGTGCGCGCAGATTGTCGGTGTGCTGCTGGTCTTCGCGTTGATGGTCGGTCCGCCCGCGACGGCGCAAAATCTGGTCCGCTCGGTGGGGGCGGGTGTCGTGCTGTCCGCCGCCCTCGCGCTGGGCGCGGCCTGGGGCGGGATCGCGCTCGCCTATGTCACGGACTGGCCGAGCAGCTTCTGGATCACCGCCCTCAGCACGGCGGGGTTTCTTGGCGCCGCCCTGTTCGCCCGGCAGCGCGACCGGCGGCGAGCCAGGCGCGACCCCATTTGGAGCGCGTCAGCCGGAGGCGGTGCAGGCGGCGCATAATCCGTCGATCTCGACCATCGCGTGGCCGGGCTGGAACCCTTCGCGCAGGGCCGCACGCCGCAGGGCCGCCGCCACCCTATGGTCCTCGATCTCGCGCACCGCGCCGCAGCGCCGGCAGATCAGGAACTGCGCGGCATGGGCGTGATGGCCCGCTTCCACGCAACCGACGAAGGCGTTCAGCCGTTCGATGCGGTGGATCAACCGCTGTGCCAGCAGGAAATCGAGCGCGCGGTAGATCGTGGTCGGCGCCGCGCCGGGCCGCGCCTCCTTGAGGCGGTCGAGCAACTGATAGGCCGTCAGCGGGCCCTCCGCCACGAGGATCAGGCGCAGCACGGCACGGCGCAATTCGGTCAGGCTGGTGCCGGCCACCACTGCCGCCGCGGCCGCCTGGTCGAGCTCGGCCTCCAACCTCACCGGGTCGAATACGGCCATTTGGGCGCCTCGTGCAGGTTCGATCGACACTCATACACCGGCCGCGCCGCCCGCAATACCGCAAGACACCGGTGAGGGGCTTCGGTTATGCTGCCGGCGCGGGTTCGAAGATGCGCCCCTTCGCTCGTGGTTGTATTCGCAGGCGCCAACAATGGGAGACTTCGATCATGAAACGACGCAGCTTCCTGGCCGGCTCCGGCGCGGCCATCGCCGCGCCGCTGGCCACCCCCGCACTCGCCGCGGGCACCTCGCGGGTGCTCAAATTCATCCCGCAATCGGATGTCACCATTCTCGACCCGATCTGGACCACCGCCTACGTCACCCGCAACCATGGGTTCCTCATCTTCGACACGCTGTTCGGCACCGACAACACCTACAAGGCCGCGCCGCAGATGGCGGCGGGCTACACGGTGGAGAACGGCGGCAAGCTGGCGACCATCACGCTGCGCGACGGGTTGAAATGGCACGATGGGGAGAAGGTTCTGGCGCGCGACTGCGTCGCCTCCATCCGCCGCTGGGCGGCGCGCGACCCGTTCGGCGGCACGCTGATGCAGTTCACCGATGAATTATCCGCCCCGGACGACAAGACGATCCGCTTCCGGCTCAAGCAGCCTTTCCCGCTGCTGCCCGATGCGCTCGGCAAATCAGCCTCCAATTTCGCGGCGATGATGCCCGAGCGCCTGGCCAAGACCGATCCCTTCAAGCAGATCACCGAGATGGTCGGCAGCGGCCCCTTCACCTTCACAGCGAATGAGCGGGGCGGCGGATCGCTCGTTGTCTATGCACGTTTCGCCTGCTACGTTCCGCGTGCGGGCGGCGTTGCGCAGTGGACAGCGGGGCCGAAGGTCGCCCATCTCGATCGTATCGAATGGCATGTCATTCCGGATGCCGCGACGGCGCTTGCGGCGTTGCAGACCGGCGAGGTGGATTGGTGGGAGGACCCGACCAACGATCTGCTGCCGGTGCTGCACACCAACCCCCATGTGGTCGCCCGCATCACCGATCCGACCGGGCTGATGGGGTGCATGCGGCTCAACCACCTCACCGAGCCGTTCAACAACCCGGCCATCCGCCGCGCCCTGCTGAAGGCCGTGAACCAGAAGGATTTCGTCACCGCGATCGGCGGCGCGGACCCCAAGATGTGGCATATCCCCTCCGGCATTTTCCCCTATGGCACGCCCTTCGCGAGCGATGTCGGATTGTCCAGCTTCACCGCCCCGCACGACTACGCGGCGATCCGCAAGGAGATCATTGCCGCCGGCTACAAGGGCGAGAAGACGGCGCTGCTGGCCCCCACCAACTTCCCGATCCTCAAGGCGGAGGCCGATGTCTGCGCCGACCTGCTGAAGAAATGCGGCTTCAACGTCGATTACCAGGCGATGGACTGGGGCACCGTGCTGCAGAAGCGCGCCATCATGAAGCCGGTGGCGCAGGGGGGATGGAGCGTTTTCAACACCTTCTGGGCAGGGCTGGACCAGTTCAATCCGGTCGGCCACGTCTTCCTGCGCGGGTTGGGGCCAAAGGGAGGCATTCCAGGCTGGCCGACCAGCGCGAAGATCGAGGCATTGCGCAATGCCTGGATCGGTGCGCCCGACCTTGCGGCGCAAAAGAAGATCGCCGTCGAACTCCAGGTCCAGGCCTTCCACGACGTGCCCTATATCCCGCTCGGCCAGGTGCTGCAGGCGACCGCCTACCGCAGCAACGTCTCGGGGGTGCTCAACGGCTTCCCGATCTTCTGGAACGTGAAGAAAAGCTGACGGCCGAAAGCCCGGTTGCAGGCCCCCCGTCATCCGCGCGTGATGGCGGGGGCGCCGGCTTGCGCGCCCCACTGGCCAGCCGGCTGGACACTCTGTCCGCCACGCAGCCCTGGGCCGCACCGCATGCGCCGCGTAGCGTCCGTGGCGGTGCGCATCCGGGCGCTCCGGGAACGGGGGGATTCATGCAGCAAGCAACACCTGGGCCGATTCCGGACCGGGCCGCGTGCGCCCGGCTCGACGCGGAGCACCCGCTCGGCCGTCTGCGCGAGCGGTTCCGGATGCCGAAGGACACCATCTACCTGTGCGGCAACTCGATGGGGCCGGTCGGCGTGGATGTGCCGGACGGCATGCGCCGCGCGGTCGAGGTGGAATGGACCGAGTCCGTGGTGCGCGCCTGGAGCAGTGCGGGCTGGCATGTCGCCCCCAGCCGCGTCGGCGCGCTGCTGTCGCGGCTGATCGGCGCGGAGGAGAACGAGGTGATCGTGGTCGATTCCACCTCGGTCAACCTGTTCAAGCTGCTGGTGGGCGCAATGCGCCTCAATCCCGGCCGGCGGGTGATCGTCGCCGAGCGTGGCGATTTTCCGACCGACCCCTATATCGCGGCCTCGGTGGCCGAGATGATGGGCGGCGAGGTGCGGCTGGTCGACCCGCAGGATCTCGCTGCGGCGATCGATTCCACCGTCGCCGTGGTCGCGGTCAGCGAGGTGAACTACCGCACCTGCCACCGCCACGACATGGCGGCGATGACACGGCGCGCGCACGATGCCGGCGCGCTGATGCTGTGGGATCTCAGCCACAGCGCCGGCACGATGCAGATCGCGCTCAACGCGGCCAATGCCGATCTCGCCGTCGGCTGCGGTTACAAATATCTCAATGGCGGGCCTGGCGCGCCCGCCTATGCCTTCGTCGCGCGGCGCCATCAGCACCGGCGGCGCCAGCCGCCCCCCGGCTGGCACGGGCACGCCGCCCCCTTCGCCTTCGCCGAAACCTACGAACCGGGCGAGGGGATTCTGCGCCTGCGGTGCGGCACCTCGCCGCAACTCTCCCTGATCGCGCTGGAGGCGGCGCTGGCGGCATTCGAGGGCGTCGATCTCAAGGTGTTGCGCAATCGCAGTGAGCAGCTCAGCGCGACCTTCGTTGCGCTCTACGATGCGCATCTCGCCTCCCGCGGGTTCTCGCTGCTCACCCCGCGGGACCCCGCGCGGCGGGGTGCGCATATCTCGCTCGTCCATCCGCAGGGCTATGCCATCATGCAGGCGCTGCTGGCGCGGCGCGTGGTGGGGGATCTGCGCGCGCCGGACGTGCTGCGCTTCGGCCTTGCCCCGCTTTATGTCCGCTGCGTCGATGTGCACGACACGGTCCAGGCGCTGATGGAGATCGTCGATCAGCGTATCCACGAGCATGCGGAGTTCCGCCAGCCGGGTCGGGTGCTCTGAGCGGCCGGGCGGCTGCCCTCAGACGACCGGTGCCGGGGGCTCGGCCTCCGTCACCTGCGCGAGTTCGGAACGCAGGAAGGCGAGGAAGCTGCGCACGCGGGAGGCCATCTGCCGCCGGGTCGGATAGACCACGAAGATATCCGCCGGTGACACCGACCAGGCGGGCAGCACGCGCACCAACGCTCCGCGGGCCACGGCCTCGCGGCAGACGAAATCGGGAATGACGGCGATGCCAAGGCCGTGCGCGGCGGCATCGCGCAGCATGGCAAAACTATTCGCGACCAGCCGGAATTCCGCGCGCAACAGATAGGTCTCGGCGCCGAATGCCAGGGGCAGCCCCTGCGGACCGGACAGCGAACGATGGCCCAGGCAGATATGGTCCTTCAGAGCGGCGGGGGTGGGCGGCGCGCCGTGGCGCTGGAGATAGGCGGGACTGGCATAAAGATGCCGCCCGACCGTGCCCAGGCGGGTCGCGATCTGCGAGGAGGCCGCCAGATTCCCCGCCCGGATGGCCAAATCATAGCCCTCCTCCACCAGATCGACCATCCGGCTGGTCAGGTCCACTTCGATCGAGGTGTCGGGATGGACTTGCAGGTAGCGCGCGACCCACGGCCCGAGGAATGCCAGGCCGAACTCCACCGGTGCGGTGATCTTGAGATGACCGCGCGGTTGCTCGGTCTCCTGGCGCAGGGCGCGCTCGGCCTCGGCGATGTCCTCGATGATACGGCGGCAACGCTCCAGGAACAGGCCGCCTTCGTCGGTGAGGCGAAGCTTGCGGGTGGTGCGATGGAGCAGTCGCACGCCAAGCCGCTCCTCCAGCCGCGCCAGGCGCAGGCTCACGGTGGATTTCGGCATGTCCAGCCGCTGTCCGGCCAGGGTGAAGCTTTGCGCCTCGGCCACCTTCACGAAGACCAGAATCTCGTTGAGGTCCATGCGGCGGCTTGGCCTTGCGGTTCGGTTCGAATTCCGCCGCCGGATGGACAATCCTGCCATAATGGCCGCGGGCGAAGGCATTATTCGGCCGGGATGGACAAAAGCAAGCCGCCGCCCCCGGCGCCGATTGTCTGCCTCGGTGCACGCTCTGTCCGTCGTGCCACCGCTTCCCCGCCCGCCGCTGTGCGTTAGCCTGCGGCCGGCGCGCCGGTGCGCGCCAGGGAGGATCGGATGGGAGTGTCGCCCGCCTTCAACCTCGCGGACTGGATCGAGGCCAATCTGCCGAGTTCGCTCGGCGCGATCGGCAACCGGGAGGTGTTCAAGAACTCCGACTTCATCTTCCAGGTCATCAAGGGACCGAATGCCCGCAACGATTTCCATATCGATCCGTGGGACGAGATCTTCTACCAGCTGCACGGGCATATCTTTCTCGATGTCGTGGAGGACGGGCGGGTGGTCCGCCACCGCATCGATGAAGGCCAGGTCTTCCTGCTGCCGAAGAACATGTACCATTCGCCGCGCCGCCCGCCGGGCAGCGTCGGGCTGGTGGTGGAGCGGCCGCGCGCGGAGGGCGAGGAAGATGGCATCGCCTGGTTCTGCGAAGGCTGCGGGCAGATGCTGCACAGCGTGCGCTTCTGGTGCGAGGACATCGAGACCCAGCTGAAAGCCCATGTGCAGGCCTTCAACGCCGACGAGGCGCTGCGTACCTGCAAAACATGCGCGACAATCCTGCCGGACCCCACGCGCGTGCCGCAATGGGAAGGGGATGGCTGGCGCTGATCGACCGCCGCGGCTGCTGCTGGCAAACCACGGCGACTGATCTACAAGCGAAGGCGCAACGGAGCGCGCGCATGTCCGAGCCGACCATCCTCGCCACCCGCCCCGGACGGGTGGGCCATATCCTGCTCAATCGCCCGGCGGCGCTGAATGCGCTCGACCTGCCGATGATCCGCGCCATGCACGCCGCCCTCTATGCCTGGCACGACGATCCCGCGGTGCATGCCGTGGTGGTGGAGGGCGCAGGCACCCGCGCCTTCTGCGCCGGGGGGGACATCCGTGCCATCCGCGCCCACGCGCTGGCCGGCGAAAGCGGGCCGATCGAGGCGTTCTTCGCCGAGGAATACGCCCTCAACGCGGCGATCGCCACCTATCCGAAGCCCTATGTCGCGTTGATCGACGGGATCTGCATGGGGGGAGGGATCGGCGTGTCGGTTCACGGCACGGTCCGGGTGACCACCGAGGCGGCGCTGTTCGCCATGCCCGAGACCGCGATCGGCTTCTTCCCGGATATCGGCGCCACGTTCTTCCTGCCCCGCCTGCCCGGCGCGCTGGGGATGTATCTTGGCCTCAGCGGGCAGCGCCTCGTCGGTGCGGATGCCGCCCATGCCGGGCTTGCCACCCACCTCGTCGCGCGCGCCGATCTGCCGGGGCTGCGCGCCGCCCTGATCGCGGACGGGGCGGGGGCGCTGGCCGCCCATGCGGCTGCATTGCCGGCGTTCAGCCTCGCCCCTCATCGTGCCGCGATCGACCGCTGCTTCGGTGCCGCCACGGTTCCGGCCATGCTCGCCGCGCTGGAGGCGGAAGGGACCGACTGGGCACACGAAACCCTTACCACGCTGCGGGCGATGTCCCCCGCGGCGGTCTGGTGGTCGCACGCGGCCATCCGCCGTGGCGCGGGGTTGACGTTGGCGGGGGCACTGGCCGCAGAACTGGCGCTGACCCGAAGGATCACCCGCCATCCCGATTTCGCCGAGGGTGTTCGGGCCATGGTGGTGGACAAGGATCGTCAGCCACGCTGGGCACAGGCGGGGCTGGAGGCGGTGGACCCGGTCGCCATGTCTGCCCTGCTCGAAGGATGAGGGCGCCGGCCGGACCGGCCTACCAGGGGTGCGGCTCGATCATTTCGTAGATCAGCCCGGAGCCGAACCCCCACGGGATGTTGATCAGCAGCGGCACGGCCCAGTTGATGGGCGCGTAGGCGCTCCAGAACCACCCGCCGGTCAGGAGCGGCGCGACGATCATGCCGAACGCCGTGGCCACAATTCCGAGCCCGATGCAGCTAATGGCAAGCGGGCGCGGCAGAATGGGGGAGCCGAGACCCATCACGATGCCCCAGGCACCGCCCCACAGCACCATCAGTAGGATGCGCGGCATGGCGAAGGGCCAGATCGGATCGGTCGGATAGGGCAGGCGATCGGAGTAGATGCCCGGGATGTAGACGACGTGCAGCACATAGACCATGCCCTCATGGAAGCTCAGCACGGCCAGCGCGCCGGCGATGAAGCCGATCAAGGCGCGCGGGAGTGCGGGGGCGTGCGTGGACGCCGTCATGGTGGACCCTTCCCTGTTCGCCCAACCTGCCGCATGGCGCGGGCGTTTCGCAACCATCCCGTCAGCCTGGCGCGCCATGGCACCGGACTCGTGCTAATATTGCCGCCGTACGGTTTTCCAGCGGAGGTGGCGTGAGCGGGGTTGGCCGAGAGGATGTGGAGCGTCTGGCGAGTCGACTCGCCATGGTCGTCTCCGAGGATGGCGAGGCGGAGAACGCCGGCCGGGCGATGGGCCAGCTTGCCCGCCGGCTGGGGCTGACGGGTGGCCATCTGAAGGAGATCTTCCTTGCCGGCGCAATGCTGCGCGATGCCGAGGCGGGACCGGACCGCCAGATCCTGCGCGACCAGGCGCTGGAGATCGATCGTCTCACCCGCGAGGTCGCCGCCCTTCAGCGCGCCCTGCGGATGATGGAACAGAGCCTGCGGGAGGCAGCACGGGCCGCCCCGCGGATGCGTGAGACCGTCCATACAGCGTTCGAGCCGCGCGCCGCCGACAGCACCGCCCGAACCGTGCCGCCGCGCAGCGAACCGGGCGGGCTGAGCACCGGCCGGGCGGGCTCGCGGCGCCGGATCGGTATGGCCCTGGGGCTGCTTCTGCTCGCTTCGGCGGGCGCCGTCGGCGTGTTCGTGCTGGTCGATCCGGCCCCGTCGCGCGCCCTGCTCGGCAGTGGCCAGACGGTCCCGGCCGGTCGGCACATGGGGTTCGCCCGGTCCGCGCGCACCTATGTCTACGCGGCGCCGGACCGTGCGGCGCGGGTACTGGAGACGCTCCGGCCGGGCGCACCCGTGGTGGTGCGCCGCACGCTGTGGCGGGCGCTGGTGCAATGGGCGGAGGTCGAGGTGGGGTCGAGCGTCGGCTATGTGCGAACGACCGACCTCGATATCAGCTGAGCACGCCGCGGATCGCCCGCCGATAAAGCCCGGCCAGCGCAGGCGCATCGACCGGCAGCGGATTGCCGCCGCAGGACGGGTCGCGCGCGGCCATCTCCGCCAGCTCATCCACCCGCGTCTCGTCCACGCCGATCTCGGCCAGGGTGTGGGGGATGCCGATGGTGCGGCGCAGATCCAGCACCCAGGCGAGCACGGCGTCGAACGATCCGCCGGGCAGGTCCAGGTAGCGCGCCAGGGCCGCCAGGCGCGTCTCGATCGCCGGGCGGTTGAAGACCAGCACATAGGGCATCACCACCGCATTGGTCAGGCCGTGATGGCAGTCGAGCACCGCACCGATCGGGTGGCTGAGCGCGTGCATCGCGCCGAGGCCCTTCTGGAAGGCGGTCGCCCCCATCGTCGAGGCCGCCATCATGTGCGCGCGGGCCACCAGGTCTGTTCCGTTGGTGCAGGCGCGCGGCAGGTTCCGGTGGATCAGCCGCATCGCTTCGAGCGCGATGCCCTGCCCGAGCGGGTGATAGAACGGGCTGCAGAAGGCTTCGAGATTATGCGACAGCGCATCCATCCCGACCGCGGCGGTGATCGCCGCCGGCAGCCCGACGGTGAGCGCGGGATCGGCGATCACGATCGCCGGCAGCATGCGCGGATGGAAGATGATCTTCTTGGTGTGAGCGGCGGCATCGGTGATGACCGAGGCGCGCCCGACCGCCGACCCGGTGCCGGAGGTCGTCGGCACGGCCACCACCGGCGCCATGCCCTCCACCCGCACGCGGGTGTACCAATCCTCGCGGTCCTCGAAATCCCAGATCGGACGGGTCTGCCCGACCATCAGCGCCACCGCTTTCGCGACATCGATGCCGCTGCCGCCGCCGAAGGCGATCACCCCGTCATGACGGCCGGCGCGATAGGCCGCCACCCCGTCCTCGACATTGGCCCCGACCGGGTTGCCTCGCACATCGGCGAACAGGCCGCAGGGCAGCCCGGCCGCGGTACAGGCCGCCACGGCATTCGTCACGATCGGCAGGGCGGCGAGGGCGCGGTCGGTGACGAGCAGGGGGCGGCTCATCCCCAGTTCGCGACAGGCGGCGGGCAGTTCGGCGATCCGGCCGACGCCGAAGCGGATGGCGGTCGGGTAGTTCCAGTTGCCACGCAGGGCGGCGGCATCGGTCATCGGGCTTGTCCTACAGGGAGGTGCGGAGATGGAAGGATTGCGGCCGGGTCAGTTGCTCATAGCCGACCACCGAGAGCGAGCAGCCGCGACCCGAATCCTTCACCCCCACCCAGGCGAGTGCGGGATCGAGGTAGTCGCAGCGATTCATAAAGACCGTGCCGGTCTCGATGCCCGCGCCCAGGGCGCGCGCCGCCGCCGCGTCATGCGTCCAGATCGAGGCGGTCAGCCCATAGACGCTGTCGTTCATCAGCGCGAGCGCCGCCTCGTCCGACGCCACCTTCATGATGCCGACCACCGGGCCGAAGCTCTCCTCGGTCATGACCCGCATGCGATGATCGACATCGACCAGGATCTGCGGGGCAAGATAGGCGCTGCCGCGCTGATCGGGCGGAAACACCCCGGCGGGGATCAGCGCCCGTGCCCCGCCAGCCAGCGCCTCGACGGTCTGGTCGCGGACGAAATCGGCGGCCGCCGCGTTCACCAGCGGGCCGAGCGTGGTGGCGGGGTCGAGCGGATTGCCCAGAACATAGCCGCGGGTGAGCGCGTCCGCCCGCGTGACGAACTCGTCGAATACCGCCGCGTGGACATAGATGCGCTCGATGCCGCAGCAGGACTGGCCGCTATTGAAGAAGGCGCCATCCACCAGGTTCTCGGCCGCATGGGCAAGGTCGGCATCGGCGCGGACATAGGCGGGGTCCTTGCCACCGAGCTCCAGCCCGACACCGATGAAGCGCGCGGCGGCCGCACGCTGCACGCGATGGCCGACCTCGACCGAGCCGGTGAAGGCGACGAAACCCACCCGCGGATCGGCGATCACCGCTTCCGCCTGCGCGCCGGCGAGATGGAGCACCTGGAACACCCCATCGGGCAGACCGGCAGTGGCGAAGGCCTCGGCAAAACGTTCCGCACACAGCATGGTCTGGCTGGCCTGCTTCAGCACCACCGCATTGCCGGCCATGATCGCCGGCACCACGCTGTTGACGGTGATGAGATAGGGGTAGTTCCATGCCCCGATGACGAACACCACGCCGAGCGGCACCCGGCGGATGAAGCGGTCGAACCCCTCGCGCGGGGCGGGGCGGATATCGGCGAGCGCCTCGGGTGCGATGGCGATCATGGAACGCGCCCGCTCGGCGAAGCCGCGGACCTCGCCGGGCGTCTGCGCGACAGGCCGGCCCATCTGCCAGCTCAACTCGGGCCCGATCTCGGCGCTGCGGGTGACGAATGCCTCGACGAAGCGGGTGCATATCGCGGCGCGTTCGGCCAGGCTGGTCTCGCGCCAGGCGCGCTGGGCGGTGGCCGCGCGGGCAAGCGTGGCCTCGATCTCCAGTGGACCGGCAAGCGAGCGCTTGGCGTAGGCGCTGCCATCGACGGGGCTGATGATGGTCGCGGTGCGGGTCATCGGCGGGTCTTTCAGATGATCTCGAAATAACGGGCGAGTTCCCAGTCCGTCACATGGCGCTGGAACTCGCGCTCCTCCCACTCGCGGGTGGCGGCGAAATGCTCGACGAAGGCCGCCCCGAAGGCCGCCTGCGCGGCGGCCGAGGTGCGCAGGCGCTGCGCCGCCTCGCCCAGGCTGCGCGGCAATTGCCGGTGGGCAGGGGTGGCCAGCAGATAGGCATTGCCCTCGCACGGCGCGTCCGGTTCGACGCGGTTGTCGATCCCCCACAGCCCGGCGGCGAGGCTGGCGGTCAGCGCCAGATAGGGGTTGGCATCGGCCCCCGGCACACGGAACTCGACGCGCTGGGATTTGGCGCCGCCGGTGATGGCGCGGATGGCCACCGTACGGTTGTCGATGCCCCAGGTGGCCGCGGTCGGCGCCCAGTAGCCGGGCACCAGCCGGCGGTAGGAATTGACCGTCGGCGCGGCGAGTGCGGTCATCTCCGGCAGCAGCGCCTGTACGCCGCCGATGAAGTGGCGCATGGTCTCGCCGATGCCATGCGGCTGGGTGGGATCGTGGAAGACCGGCACGCCGTCGCGGGTGAGCGAAAGATGCACATGCCCGCCCTGGCCGGGTTTGCCGGCGTCCCATTTCGCCATGAAGCTCGCCGCCCGGCCCTGACGCTGGGCGAGCACCTTGGTGAAGGTTTTGAACAAGGCCGCCTTGTCGGCGGCGGCGAGCGCCCCATCCACCCCGATCGCTGCCTCCAACGCGCCCGGCCCGGTCTCCTCGTGCAGGCCCTCGATCGGGATGTCCATCGCCTCGCACATCTCAAGAAGGCCGCGATAGAACTCGGTGTTGACCGAATTGCGCAGCACCGAATAGCCGAAATTATCGCGGCCCATCGGGCGCAGATCGCGGTACTGCCGGCCGCGTGCGGCGTCCACCGGCTCGTCGAGGACCAGGAATTCATACTCGCAGGCGGCATTCACCGCGAAGCCCGCCGCCTCGGCCCGGGCCAGTACGCGGCGCAGCGCGCCGCGCGGGCAGATCGCCTCGTGCGGGCCGGCGAACTCCCCGAGCACCAGCAGCATGCCATCCTCGAAGGGGATCTCGCGGCAGGTCTCGGGCAGCAACCGGACCGCGGCATCGCCATAGCCCTTGTGCCAGCCGGTCAGGGTGGTGTTGTCGTAGAGCTGGTCGTTCACGTCCCAGCCGAGCACCACATCGCAGAAGCCGAATCCCGCGCGCAGGGAGCTGAGGAACTTGTCGCGCGCCATGTATTTGCCGCACAGCACGCCATCGACATCGAACGCACCGACCTTCACATGCGCCAGGTGACGGGCCTCGATGAGGGAGGCAATGTCCTCGGCGGTCCGCATGCTCGTCGCTCCTTCCTCGATGGGGCCGTACCCGAGGCCGCGGTTATGGCCCGCAGGACAGCCCGGTCGGTCCTGTGCGCCAGCGGGGGCGCTTCCCGCAACGTGTTGATTCACCATAGGCTCGAATCGATCAGGACACTATTGGTCCGATGGCCGCAGATGGTTCCGGTCTGCGGTGTGACCGGATCTGCGATGTGAATCGACCCACACAACCAATCCCTGGTGGTGCGATTCATGGCACAAATGGCTCGTCGTCCTGACCGGCAGGGCCTTGGCATGGGAGCCCTCTGCACCGACTGCACCACTAGGCCGCAGGGGTGGAGTTGGCAACGACGCCAGGCCGCCGGGCCGGTGCCCTGCCAAGGGCGCAGCGGAGCCATGCCGGGCGGTATCTGGCCCGGTGCGGTCGCGGGGCTTGCCCTGCCCGGGGCGTTCGTCTATCTGCCGCCCCTTAACTCACGTGGAACGCGGGAGACGGCAAGGGATGGCCGGCGCAGGGGCGTCGGGCCAGCATCGCCGTCGCAAGGACCGCGGTCCCTTCTGGAAGAGGGATCATGGCGAAGAAGATCGTCGGCTACATCAAGCTGCAAATCCCTGCCGGCAAGGCGAATCCGTCGCCGCCGGTCGGACCTGCGCTTGGCCAACGCGGGTTGAACATCATGCAGTTCGTCAAGGAATTCAACGCCTTGACAGCGCAGATGGAGCCAGGAATGCCGGTTCCGGTGGTGATCACCGCCTTCGGCGACCGCAGCTTCAGCTTCATCACCAAAACCCCGCCCAACACCTATTTCATCAAGAAGGCCGCGGGTCTGGACAGGGGCGCCACCGCACCCGGCAAGGGGGCTGCGGTCGGTCGCGTCACGTTCGACCAGCTGCGTGACATCGCGCGCCAGAAAATGGTGGACATGAACGCAGGTGATGTCGAAGCGGCGGTGCGCATGCTTGCCGGGTCCGCCCGCTCGATGGGCATCACGGTGGTGGAGGGCTGAGCCATGGCGAAGAACAAGCGCCTGGAGGCCGCCCGTGCCCAAGTCGATGTCGCGCGGGCCTATCCGCTTACCGAGGCGATCGCGCTGGTGCGCTGCAACGCGAAGTCGAAGTTCGACGAAACCATCGAGATCGCGATGAATTTGGGCATCGATCCGCGCCATGCCGACCAGATGGTGCGCGGCCTGGTCGGGCTGCCGCACGGCACCGGCAGGACGCTGCGCATCGGCGTGTTCGCGCGCGGCGCCAAGGCCGAGGAGGCATTGGCCGCCGGGGCGGACGTGGTCGGGGCCGATGATCTGGCCGAGAAGGTACAGGCGGGCGAGATCGCCTTCGATCGCTGCATCGCAACGCCAGATATGATGGCGCTGGTCGGCCGGCTGGGTAAGATTCTTGGCCCGCGCGGGCTGATGCCCAATCCCCGGCTTGGCACCGTGACCATGGATGTGAAGGGCGCGATCACCGCCGCCAAGGCCGGCCAGGTGGAGTTCCGCGCCGAGAAGGCCGGCATCATCCATGCCGGCATCGGCAAGGCGAGCTTCAGCGCCGAGCACCTGGTGGAGAACGCCCGCGCCTTCGCCGATGCGATCCTGAAGGCGAGGCCGGCGGGAGCGAAGGGAACCTACCTGGAGAAGGTGTCGTTGAGTTCGACCATGGGGCCGGGCGTGCGCGTGGATATCGCGACGCTGGACGCCTGAACGAGAGACGCCGCGCAATACACCCCCGGACCAGGTCCGGGGGTGGGCAGGGGGCGGGAGCCCCCGAACCTGTCCGAGACCGCACGTATCTTTTTGGATTCAATGGCATTTCGGTGCCGCGCGCGGGAGACGGGGAAGCCAAGGAGGCAGGCCGGTTCCGGCATGTGCTCCCAGGCGGTTCCGGCTGGCCGGGGGTGACCCCGGCCGTGGACAGGCGAACCGGGTGAGGCGGGAGACCGCCGAAGCCCATGGGCAACCCGGCCGGATGCGGTCCATACGCATGCGGCCCTTGGGGGGAGGCTCCGAGCGGAGCGCACCCCTGGAACGGAGACGGGCTTTGGACCGGACCGAGAAGCGGCAATTCGTCGCCTCCCTCGCGTCGGTCTTCGCAGAGGCGTCGATGGTGGTGGTCACCCGCAACAAGGGGATGACCGTCGCCGAGGTGACAATTCTGCGCAGGCGGATGCGCGAGGCGGGTGCGACTTTCAAGGTCGCGAAGAACCGGCTGGCCAACCTCGCCATCGATGGGACCCGCTTCGACGGGCTGAAGTCGCTGCTGACCGGGCCGACCGCGCTTGCGTGGTCGCATGATCCGGTGGCGGTGGCGAAGGTCGCTGTCGAGTTCGCCAGAACGAACGACAAATTCGTCGTGATCGGTGGCGCCCTCGGCACCCAGATGCTGACCGCAGAGGGTGTCAAGGCGCTGTCCGAACTGCCGTCGCTCAACGAGTTGCGGGGCCGGTTGGTGGGGATGATTCAGACCCCCGCGAGCCGTCTGGTCGGACTCATGGCGGCGCCGGGCGGGCAGATTGCGCGGGTTTTGGCGGCTCACGCGAAGCAGGACGAGGCGGCTTAGCCGAACAAGGAGTGGCTCGGCGGCGGCGGCAAGCCGTCGCGGGGCTTGCATGGAACCGAACTGGGACTTACGTAGGAGCATACGAAAATGGCCGATTTGTCGAAACTGGTGGATGAACTGTCCAGCCTGACCGTGCTGGAAGCCGCCGAGTTGTCGAAGCTGCTTGAGGAGAAATGGGGGGTTTCCGCCGCGGCACCGGTGGCGGCTGCGGCGGTTGCGGCGGCCGGTCCGGCCGCGGCTGCCCCTGCGGTCGAGGAGCAGACCGAGTTCACCGTCGTGCTGAAGGCGGCGGGGGACAAGAAGATCAACGTGATCAAGGAGATCCGCACGATCACGGGGCTTGGGCTGAAGGAAGCCAAGGACCTGGTCGAGGGGGCGCCGAAGACCGTGAAGGAAGGCGTCAACAAGGACGAGGCAGCGAAGATCAAGAAGACGCTGGAAGAGCAGGGCGCGACTGTCGAGATATCCTGAAAGGCGCGCCTGCTTCGTCAGGCAATGCGATGATCGGGGCGGGGGGGGGGACACGTGGGGTTGCCCCCCCCCCCCCGGGGGGTGGGCCCGGTGGCGGGGGGGGGGGGGAGACCCGGGGGGGGGTTTTTAGGGGGGGGGGGGGGG
>VFSW01006325.1_pt1 | contig 17423 bp, 19 predicted proteins | sample 5358111 | NCBI WGS metagenome assembly VFSW01 (sample SAMN11554181, study PRJNA540505) | mine drainage metagenome | isolation source: sediment from site ElyBrook_90M | place: USA: Ely Copper Mine, Vershire, VT | collected 2017
ATACCAAATCAATGACAAAATCTAAATTTCAAAAATTTGACATTGAGTCATTTAAGCTTGATTTAACATTTGTAATTTGTAATTTGGATTTTTAGATATGTCCACAAAAACAAAACAGATCATAGCATTCTTAATAACCGCTATTGCTATAGCTTTATTGTATCTCTCCGCCTACTTGCCTTATGTAAAGTCCACGCTCTACATCGACGCTCTCCAAAAAGCTCAGCAGGCAACGACGCTCCAGGATTATCTTGCACCCTTCCAAACCGCATTTAATTTCTGGTCCCCGGTTGGCCAGCCGGAAGAATTAAGATTCTTCGGGAACGATATCTTGAGCCTGCTGACCAACCAAAAGCAGCAGCTTCCGCAAGACGTTGCAACTGCACTCGTGAATTACACGGTTCAAGAATTAAGCTCAAATCCTCCGGGTGCGAAGGGCTTGAATTACAGCCAGACAGTTTTAATAGAAGCATCGATCCTTTCTGCGTATGGTCAGGAATATAAACAAGCCGGTGCGCTCCAGAAAGCGGAAGCGCTGTATCAGGAAGGGTTGCAGCTGAGCCCCAAGCGCCCCCAATTCCTCTATGGTCTTTTCTCGCTTTATCTTGCGGAGGGAAATGCCGCCGCCGCGAAACCGATCGGCGAAGAGATCTTGAAATACTGGCCGAACGATCCGAATGTTCCCGGCATTATAACTCAGCTCTCCGCGGTGAAATGATTCGTGGTTAGTTCTTACTGCGGCGGATTTTTTCTATGATCTTTGTCGTCGATCTTCCTTTTTGAACGGGGAAGAGGGTTATCTTCCCGCCGCCCGCTTCCACGACGTCTTTTTCAATGATTTGATCTAATCTTCGATCTCCCCCTTTTACGTGAATATGCGGCTGAAGGACGGAGAGCCACGGCTTCGGCGTTTTTGTTTTAAAGATGAATGCTGCATCGACGGCTCTGAGTGCCGCGATGACTTCTGCTCGTTCCCGCTCTGGTATGATGGGCCGCTCCTTCCCCTTGAGTGCTCTGACCGATGCATCGGAGTTTATACCAACAATGAGGACGTCTCCCAGCGCTTTTGCCGCTTCAAGGGATCTTACGTGGCCCACGTGAACGATGTCAAAACATCCATTCGTTGTGACGATTCTCTTGCCCGCCCTTTTTTCCTTTTTTACGAACGCTGCCACATCCGCGAAATTTTTCAACTTGTCGTTTTTCTTTGGCATGGTAATATAATCCTATCTTTTGAACCGTCATGCAAGAAGTTGCAGTAATCATAAGTTCTCTCATTGACGAGCACGAAGTCGCCTTAAAAGAGCTTCGTGGTAAAGCCCCCGAAATAGCGAGACTGCGGGACGTTCTTGTGGATCTCATAAAGCGGGATGGATTGTTGATGCTCTGCGGCAACGGCGGATCGGCTGCCGATTCCATCCACTGGGCGGGGGAGTGGCGTGGCCGTTTTAAGCATGACCGCCGTCCGCTTCGGGCGGAAGCGCTGACAACCGACATTTCGACCATGACCGCCATCGGGAACGATTTCGGCTTTGAAAAATTGTTCTCGCGACAGGTTGAGGCGGTGGGACGGAAGGGCGACGTCCTGGTGGCCCTTTCGACGAGTGGGAACTCGGAGAATATCATTCAGGCGATCGAGGCCGCGAAGAAAGTAGGTATAACGACCGTCGGGTTCGGGGGAAAAGACGGCGGCCGTATGGGGAAGCTGGTGGACATACCCTTCATTATTAATTCCTCCGCCACGGCGCGCATTCAGGAAATGCACGAACTCACGATGCATATTTTATGCGAGCTTGTTGATCAGTGGCTTGAAAATGGGGAATCGTAAGGCGGTTTTTTTTGACCGCGACAAGACGATTATTGAGGATAGCGGTTATTTCCATGATCCGGAGGGCGTCGTCTTCATGCCGCGTGTTGTTGAAGGCCTCGCAGCGCTCGAGCGTGCGGGCTTCCTTCTTTTTATCGTAACCAATCAATCCGGCGTCGGGCGAGGGTATTTTCCGGAATCCGACACGATCGCGGTTCACGAAAAAATCATTGAACTTCTCGAGAAACAGGGAATCCGGCTCCAAAAAATATACTATTGTCCCCACGCACCCGAAGATCAGTGCATTTGCCGGAAACCGAAGCCCTTCCTCATTTTCAAAGCGGCTCAAGAATTCGGTGTTGATCTCTCAAAATCGTTCTTCGCTGGCGATCTTGAAAAAGACATAGAAACCGGCCGTGCGGCCGGCGTCGCGACGGTTTTTATCGGTTCTCCGGAGAAGTCGTTCGGCGCCGATATTTCGGCGGCTGACGTTTTCGAGGCGGCGGAGAAAATCGTTGGCTACGAAAAATTCAAGAAGCCGCTTCGGTAGTAGTCCGCGATGCCCTCCCGGACGCTGTACTTCGGCACGAATCCGATTTTTTCTTTCGCCCGCGTCATGTCGCATTGGGTGAAATTCTGGTACCGGTCCGCGTACGGGTTGTCGATATATTCCGGCGTGCGGTTCAAGCCCATGGTTTGGTTGAGGATCGCGATGACGTCATTGAATGGCGTCGCTTCGCCCGCGCCGCAGTTTACGATGCAGCTTTCTTTGGCATCGAGCGCAAGGAGATTCGCGCTGACGACATCCCTCACATATATATAATCGCGCTTTTGTTCGCCGTGTTTGAAAATGCGGGGATTACCTTTCGTCATTTGTTTCGCAAGCTGGTGGATCATGCTTGCCCGCGCTCCCTTGTGCGACTCGCGGGGGCCGTACACGTTGCAGTAGCGGAGACCGACAACCGTGATTTCCGGATGTGCCGCTGCAAACGCCATCGCTTTCTCGTCGAGGATCTTCTTTGAGCGCCCGTACGGGTTCAACGGTTCAAGCCCTTTATCCTCGACGTAGGGGGCTGGCGTTCCGCCATAGACCGCGGTCGAGGAGGCGTAGACGATTTTTTTGCACCCGTGTGCCGCTGCGTATTCGAAGAGGGCAAGAGAGGCGTCGACGTTCGCCCGCATCATTTCACGCTCGTCGAGCGACGTCGTGTCATTGATCGCCGCTTCATGGAAGACGGCGTCGAGGTTTCCGATCGCGTCCCAGTCGATACCGGTGAGATCTGGCTGTAGATACTTACCCTTGAAATTGGGTAATTTCTGTTCGGCGTCATTTCCAGTTATAAGGACTTCATGTCCGAGTTCCATGAGCTTTAGGGTGATGTTTGAACCGATGAACCCCGTTCCGCCGGTGATGAGAATTTTCATTTCCGTTTTGGTTTTTTGATAACGGAAACCCCCCGGCTCTGGACGACCTGTGTCGCACATTTATTGGCGAACTGGATGGCGTCCGCGATATTTCCGGTTTCAAGGTAGCGCACGACGAGTCCCGCAAAAAAACTGTCGCCCGCGCCCGAGGAGTCCTTTACTTCGATTTTCTCCGTTGGATAATGTATACCGTTGAATTCGGCACCCCGATCGCCGAGCGTAATAATGGTCTTCTTTTTAAGATTTTTCGAAACAGGCAGCGAATTGTGATACTCTTTTTCATTGATCTTGATGTAGGTGCATCGATTGAGGAAGCTACCGATGGGTTTTTTGGTGTCTACAAATACCAGTGGGTGGTGCTCGCAGACATAGCGGATATCGTCCTCGGTCATAAATCCCTTGTCGTAGTCCGAGATGGCAATGAGGTCATAACGGCGAAGGGGAAGTTTTCGAGCGTTTATGCGTTCGATGGAGTGTTTGGAATCAACTCGCATGAAGGCATGATTCGTCTTGTCGTGCATGAAGCGTGTTTTGGTGACGCTTCGCCAGTTTCCGTTCGTTGCGGTGTCGCACCGGGGATAGAGTGCCTTGATGTTCCGCTCGAGATTTTTTGCCATGCCCGGATTTTCCGTTTGTTTGATGACTTGGAGAACTGGTACGGGAATGTCCGGCGCAAGACGGCTTGTGTCGCAGTATACGAAAACGTCCCGGCAACTTTCGCCGACAACGAGGATCTTCTTGTTCATGGAATGGTGATTGATGGGGCGAGGTGCAGCTCTTCGAATGACAAGGGGTGGGTAATGGGGGATTTGTGCATCGCCTTCAGGATTGCGTTTGCAATGTCAACTTTGGTTGGATAATAAAACTCTGTCAGTGCGGTTGAGGTGGGGCAAGGAACGCTTGGGCATGAAAGGGATAAGGGAGGTTCCTTAAGGGGTATTGCGTTTTGGGCTACCTTAGCGATGACTTCAGATCCGATGCTGAACGCGCTGTTTGTCGTGTCGACGCAAACAAGCCGTTTTGTTTTTTTGACTGACGCAAGGACAGTTTCATAATCGATTGGATTAATGGATACGAGGTCAATGAATTCAGCGCTTACCTGCTTCTTAATGAGTTCCATTGCTTCGAGCGCCGAAATAAAGCCGTCTCCATAGGCGACGACAGTCACATCGTTGCCCGGCTGAGCGACAATCGCTTGGTTGAGCGGGACGCCGTATAACTCGGTCGGGACGTCTTGCTTTAAGGAAAAGAGCCATCGCGGTTCGAGGATGACGACGGGATTTTTGTCTTGGAGGGCGGAAACAAGAAGACCTTTTGCCATCCGCGGAGTTGATGGTATTACCACTTTTAATCCGAGCACGTTTCCGAAAAGTCCGTAGAGCGACTGAGTGTGCTGCGGCCCGTTTCCCCACTGCCTCCCGACGTTAATGCGAAAGACGATGGGGACGTTATTATTCCCGCCGAACATGTAATTCCACTTTGCCGCCTGCGTGAATATTTGGTCGGCAGCGAAGAGGCTGAATTCTACCCTGCCATGATGAACGATTGGTTTCAGCCCGTTGATCGCTGCCCCGACGGCCATTCCCGTGAAGCTGCCTTCTGAAACCGGAACGTCGAAAACGCGTTCAGGGTATTTTTCCTTTAGTCCTCCCGTCGTGCCGTCGGCGCCGTTCTTATACGAAACACCGAGTCCGACGACAAAAATGCGATCGTCAGCTTCCATCATTTGATCCGTCGCTTCCCGGATGGCTTCTGTGTATTTGATAATTCTAGGAGGCATAGAGGTCGGTATAAAGACTTTCTTTTTTGGGATAATCGGACTTCAAGGCGAATTCGATACTTCCCGCGACCGTTTTCTTTATTTCTTCTTCGGTGGATGCTATTTCTTCTTCCGAAAAGCCGCTTTCCAGGAGTTTCTTTCTCATTCTTTTCACGGAATCTTTTTCTTCTCTTTTTTCCGCCGTATCCTCCTCTCGATATCCTTCTTCGAAGATCGGTGCGCTGTGCGCCATATGCCGATAGGTAACGCATTCAAAAACTGCCGGTTTTCCCGTCCGCGCTTCTGCAACTAATTTTTTTGCTTTCTCAAAAACATCTTCATAGTCGTTTCCGTCAGCTTTGGCGTAGTTTACCCCGAAGCCGGTTACGATTTTCTGTATGTCGTAGTTTTCCGATCTCCTATCCTTGATTTTTGAATTGACGGCGAAGAGGTTGTTCTCGACGACTAAAATGAGTGGCAGCTTGAAACGTCCCGCGAGGTGCAAGGATTCGCAAACACCCCCCTCTACGAATGCACCGTCGCCCAAAAAGGCGACGGTGACATCCCCCTTCTTGTTGTATTTTTGTTCGAATGCAGTTCCGCAGGCGAGAGGAACGGCACTTCCGAGGATCGGCGTCGATCCGACAAAATTCACCGATTTATCGATCATATGCATGGAACCTCCTTTGCCGTGCGAAGATCCATTTTCTTTGCCAAGGAGTTCCGAGATCATTTTTTTCAAATCACCTCCCTTTGCGAGGTAATGACCGTGTGAGCGGTGGTTACCCAAGACCTTGTCGTTGTTTTCTAATGCGTTGCAGACGCCGACCGCAACCGCTTCTTGTCCGATATAAAAATGAACGAAACTCAGGATTTTATTCTTTAAATAAAGAGCGGCGATCTCTTGTTCCGCCGTCCGTATAAGGAACATTTTTTGGTAAGCCGACAACTGGGAAGACATATTAGATGCCTTTATGGTATTCGGTTTTTGCTCGTTTTTCAACCTTTTTAGCGTCCGTTACTTTTACCCTTTGTACGTTGAATTCTCTCACGAAGAAGCTCCTCGCGGCACAGAGTTCCACGACAAATTCGGCGAGTTCACGCGGATCGATAAGTTCGTTTTTGTCCAGTCGTTTTGAGGACATGCCCGTTGCGAGAGCTCCCGAATAAATGTCGGTTATTCTGACACCCTGTTTGAGCCATGTTTCTTTCACTGACTCCGAGAAACCGCGCAGTCCGAATTTTGAAGCTGCGTATACAGCTTCGTGGGCACTTCCCTTCAATCCAGCACTTGAATTGATGTTGATGATGGTACCAATTCCGCCTCGTTTGGTGAAATGCGTAAACGCTCCGTAGCACAATGCAATTGCTGAAGCGGTATTGGTGGCGATGACGGCGTCCATGTCTTTTATATTATTGAGAACGCCTCTTTTCAGTTCTGGGTTGACGCCGGCGTTGTTGATGAGAATGTCCACGTTGTATTTGTGGAGTATCGAGCGCATGGCATTCAGACCCCCCTTGGTTTGCAAGTCGGCAACAACCGAAATGCAACGTACACCCCTTTTCAAGATTTTATTTTCTATCGCACTGAGCCTTTTCTTGTTTCTTCCGTGGAGCACGACATTGTATCCTTCTGCTGCAAATGCTTCCGCAAGATGTGCCCCGAATCCTGAGGATGAACCTGTTATAAGAACGGTCTTTTTCATGTGAGATTTCTCTGAGGCTATACCAGTGATAATACCCCATTTTCTTTGGTTTTTAAAGGAGGGTCTTTTATGTTATGATTTTTCAATTGAAATATTATTTTGTGAGACTTTCCGAAAACTTGAGGTTTGTTTTTGGTCTCGAAAACAGTCTTGGTTTTAAACTTACCTACTTTACCGAGAGATTCCTTTGGAAGATGAGGCGTTTTCTTGGAGTTTCGGATCCGGGCCCCCTTTTCCTCAAAAAAGATTACCTTCTTAAGACGAGAGGACTTACTTGGCATATAAAACCAGGATCGGATTTTGATCGCGTTGTCGGTCCGACGTTTGAGAAAAGTCTGGAGCCTTATTTTTCCTGTGAGGGAGTTTTTATTGACGTTGGGGCTCACGTGGGGAGATGGACGCTCTTTGTCTCCAAGACGGCCTCGCGAGTTCTTGCCTTTGAAGCGCATCCGGAAACGTATCAATATTTAGTTCGTAATATTGAAACGAATCAAGTAAAGAACGTTGAAGCGTTCAACGTTGCCTTGAGTGATGCCGAGAAAAAAATCCGCTTCAACGCTCGGGAACTTTCCCACGCAAGCGTTTCGATGATTTCGGAGGAGGGGAACATAGAAGTCGAATCAAAGCCCCTCGATTTTTTTACGAAAGCTATTCCTGAGGTAGAGCTTTTAAAAATTGACGCTGAAAGTCATGAGTTTTATGTTCTACGGGGAGCACGTGAGACGCTTCAAAAGACCAAGAGGATTATTTGTGAGATAAACGGCGAATCCGATCGTCAAAGAGTAATCGATTTTTTGAGATCTTTCGGATTCGCGCATGTGGAGAAACTGCCTGACGAAGCGGACTTCTATTTTACGAAATGATGATTCTTTTGGTTTCCTCAAGGCTGGTTTTTGTATCAAGGAGAGTTACTGCCGGTATGAGGGGGATCATGATTCGCGCATCGATGGCGAATTTCTTTTTTGAAAGATTTTTGATGAAATATGCGCTGGGTGATACAAAAACGAAGGCTTTCGTATCACAGGCAACGGCGAGGTGAGCTGGAAATGAATCGATGCCGATGAAAAATTTGGCGTCCGCCATCAAGGTGCCGAAATCCGGTAAGGAGAGAGAAGTAAAAACACTTATTTTCTCCTTGTCCTCGGGGAGCAATTGTTGAATATATTCTTCTTGTCCTTTTATGCCGGTTATGGCTATTTGCGTGCCCTTCTTTTGTATGGCATCAATCAAACTTCCCCAATTTTTGTTATTCCATTGTCGTTCTGGGTCGAAGGAAACTGGAGAAATAACGACGTAAGGTCCCTTTCCCATCATTGGATTTTTGCCGAAGTTGAAAAATTCCTCCTTGAATTCAATGGCCGTGCCATCGATACCAAGAGGTCGAAGGAGGTTTAAATAATTTTTCCATTCCTCTTCGTTAAGATCATAGTTGGCCCAGTAGTCAGCTAAGAAACTTTGCTCGGAGACGTCGAAGGCGATGAGTGGCCCCCCGATTCTCCTCCAGGGAATGTTCGAGCTCGGGGGATAGGATCTAGTGTTTATGACGGCATCATATTTCCGGGTCTTGAGAAGACGGAGCGTCTCCCTGTTTTTTCTCACAATGCTGAAAACCCCTCCTGTTTTTACCTTTTCCCTTCCAAGAAGAGAGAGCAGCAAGATATTTTCCCAGTAGTAGATATGTGCGACGTGCGGGTTTTTTTCGAGAAGCGGTTTTGTTTTCGGGTTTATGAGGTAGTCGATCTCGACATTTGGGTACTTTGATTTAATGATGGGAAGGAGAAATGTAGAGAACAGCACATCACCGAACTGATCTACTTTTATGATCAGGATGCGATGTGGATTTTTAATGCTGCTTCGATCCGATCTTTTCCAAAAGAACAGCACATCGCCGATAATTTCGATCGGCCACGTGATGAGGAGGTAGGGAAATTTTAAGAATTTGGTGACTTTCTTTCTCCAGCCGAAGCGGGGGCGGGTGATGTTGCCTAAGAATTTCCGGAGGAGTTTTATGTGTTTTTTAATTATGTACATTTAATTAATGATTTCCCAATTCTTTTTAAGTACGGGAAGGCTCCAGATGGGGTTTGGTCTTGCGTAGCGGTGGATGACGATCTTTTGGCCTGGATTTGTGTACGGCAGGAGGTCGACGAGATACATAAAAGAGGAGTCGATGAGGTGTATTTCCCTTGCCCTCTCGATAACGGTGCAGAAGTCGAAAATGTTGTCGGTGATGCCGCTTGCGGGGGATACGACGGTGTACTGTTCCGGAATTTTTTTCCGGTCGATGACGAGCCCCCGTGCCGCGTCCTCATGGAGGAAAATGTAGTCGCCCTCCGGTTTTATTTTATCGAAAAGAGCTTGTTCTCTCGCCCGATCGCGCTCCACGTGGAAACTCTCCCATTTTTTCGCGAAGTCGATGCCAGCCAGGCGGTAAAATTGTTTCTCCATCGGTTCGCTGTCGAAGATATCGAGATGGGGGAGGCCGACATTTTTCACCTCATGGTATTTCCGCCTGAATTTGTTGAGGAAAATGAAAAGAAGCGCGAAAGCTTCATCGCCGGGTATGATTTCCAGGTTTGGCACGTCGCGAAACATGAAGGACACTGAGGCGTAATTGCGGGGAAGGGAAAATATGGCAACACGGTCGCGCTTCTTGCAATATTCGCGGACCATGCCGTTGCAGATAAAATGGTCGCCGAGACCCAGGTGGTGAAGAAGTATAGTTTTGGTCATTGGTTTTTACCCCGCCTCACCATATGTTCATGGAAAGTCACCGGTGATGGCCTGAGCCGGTTTGGAAGGAGGATATAAAAGAGGTGGTAGGTCGACACTTCTCCCTTTAGCCAATGGATGACAGCCATCGACCTGAAAAAACAGGAAGCATATACCTTCCATACAATTTTCACCGGCGGCTGGAGGAATATTTTCATCCACCGAGGGATGCGGTTGTTTTCTGCAGAAGCGTAGTCCATTACCATCTGATTCTATCGTAGAATGAGCCGTTGATACAATTCACTGGTTGATGTAAGATGAGTCAAATGAAGGCTGCCGTTTTAGAGCAGATAAACACACCCCTTACGGTTACCGAGGTCGGGGTTGGTGAACCCTCGTTTGGTCAAGTTCTCGTGAAGGTTCTTGTGAGCGGCATTTGCGGTTCGCAACTTCAGGAAATAGGGGGCTATAAAGGTAACGCGAAATTCGTTCCCCATCTTTTGGGGCATGAAGGAGCTGGAATTGTGCAAAAAATCGGCCCGGGCGTCACCAAGGTGAAGGAAGATGACAAGGTGGTTATGCATTGGCGGAAAGGTGACGGCATCGAGTCAGACTTCCCGGTGTACTCGTTTAAGGGCAAACCGATGCGGAGTGGGAAGGTTACGACGTTCAGCGAATATTCGATTGTTTCGGAAAATCGGGTGACGCCAGTTCCGCAGGATACACCGAATGAATTGTGTGCGCTTCTCGGGTGCAGCCTTTCGACAGCTCTCGGCACGATCAACCTTGAAGCTGATCTTAAGCTCGGCGAGAGTCTCATGGTTGTGGGCGTGGGCGGCCTCGGCATCAATTTAATTAAAGCTGGTAGGCTGGTGGGCGCTTATCCCATCGTTGCCGTCGATATTTACGAAAATAAAAGAGAATTGGCGCGACAGATGGGAACTCAACTTTTCGTCGATGCTTCGAAGGAAAAGATCGGGGAAGTAATTGAAAAAAGTTTGGGTATTAAGGATATCGACGTCATTGTTGACACAACTGGCAATCCGGCGAGTCTTAAGGAAACAATTCAGCTTTTGAGCGGTACCGGAAGATTCATTATGGTTGGCCAGCCGAAGCCGGGTGAGACGGTTGAACTCGCGAATGCCAATCATTTCTTTGGAGGAAGCGGAAAGATGCTTAAAGCAACGCAGGGCGGAAGGTTTTCTCCTTCGATTGAAATTCCGCGGTACGTACGCTTGTACAAAGGGGGCGTTTTAAATATTGACGGTATCGTTTCGCATCGCGTGAAGCTTGATCAGATCAACGAAGCTGTTGACTTGGTAAGGAAGGGCCAAGCGGGAAGGATTATGATAGAGATGGAGTGATGTTCAAGGGCTTTGTTTTTGCTTTGAAGTTTTATTTGGAGAGATCCTCAGCTTTCTTTGTTAGGGTTTTTGTGCCGATGCGCGGTTCCAAGGTGCTTATTGTTCAGGCCGGCGGTTTAGGTGATATGGTGGTCGCGACCGCGGTTTTGAAAAATTACCAGCGCTTTTTCGGGAAGGAGAATATATATATTCTGACGCATCTCCAAAATCAGGCGAAGAACGTTTTGGGTTCATGGTCCGCCGATAAGGTTATTGAGATCGATCAAGGCAGGTTCAAGAGAAATCCGCTTTATGCAGTAAAAATTATTATAAGGTTGCGAAAGATTGGGTTTGGGACGGTGATTTATAACATCACAAATCCAATCTCTCTTTGCCATTCGTTTTTCTTTGTGGCCGGTCTCAATGCGCGGCAGACAGTTGGTTATGAAGGGGAAAGATTTTATTTGAGTGTCGGGCGCGAGGAAAATCCGTATCACTGGTTTTTAATAAAATTCGTGTTGCCTAAGATTCTTAAGTCATTCACCCTGGTCGTTAGAAGTATGTCTGCTGGTCTCCGGAACGGAGGTATTCTCCCCTCGGCCATAGCTCACCAGAAGAAAATCCTTGAAGATTTCACCGGTCGAGTGTTCGATGATTATTCCACGGAAGTTTATTTTGACGGGTCGAGGACGGGGGAATCCATTAAAAAAATGCCGGAAAAGAAATTTTTTATCTGCCATTTGGGTGCGGGGCATCTTAAATTGAGATGGCCGGTCGAGAGGTACATCGCAGTTTCGAAGATGATGAAGGAACAATTTGGCCTGGTTCCGGTTCTCACCGGCTTAAAAGGCGAACGTGGGCTGGCCGAAAAGTATTTGCACGGCGTACCCGACGCCTTTGATTTCGTAGGTAAGACGGATTTCAACGAACTCGAAAACCTCATTAAGGGATCGTTGCTCGTCATCTCCAACGACACGGGTATGGTCCATTTGACCATTGCTCTGAAAAAACCGAGTTTTTGTATTACGGGAGCCGGTGAAGTCGGCCGCCTTTCTCATTACGGATATCCGGATATCAATAAATGGATATATGACGGAAGTGCGGTGTGCCTCCTTGATAATTTCCGGTGTGGGAACAGTGCAAGGGATTTGTATCCGTGTATTGACTCGATTACCGAGGAAGAGGTGGAAAAAGAACTGGGAGAGTTTTTAAAATATCTCTTATCGACCGAAAGTGTGCCTCGCGAGGGATTCGTTTACTAGCGAGATGGGCAATGGTGACATATTCGTGGAATATGTATAAAGTTTAAATAATGAAGAAGGTCGTTGTCGCGGTGAGCGGAGGGTTCGATCCGATTCACATCGGGCACATTCGGATGTTCGAAGAGGCAAAAAAGCTCGGCGACGAACTTGTGGTTATTTTGAACAACGACCATTGGCTCATGAAAAAGAAGGGTGTTGTTTTTATGCAACAGAAGGAACTCGTGGAAGTGATAAAGGCCCTGCGAGTCGTGGATCGGGTTATTTTGACGAAACATGACATCAACCCCCGCGACATGAGTGTTTCGCGGGAACTCAGGGAATTGAAACCGGACGTTTTTGCGAACGGCGGCGATCGAAAGCTGGGCAATATACCGGAAGTTGCCGTTTGCGACGCGATCGGCTGCCGGATGGTTTTTAATATCGGCAAAGGCGGAAAGATCCAATCGAGTTCGTGGCTTTTGGAAGATTACCTCCATACCGTGAAGAGCAAGAAAAAGAAGGTTCATCGCTCTGGAAAGTAAGGAATTTCTGGCATATACTAGGCGTACATGATTAAGGCGAAGCAATTAGTGCTTCTTTTGGGGGACATCGTGCTCCTCTACGGCGCTTTATTCCTTACGATTTTCGTCCGCTATGGGCACGTTGACCATGGTCTTTTGCGGGCGCACCTCACGCCCTTTTCCATCATTTTTGTGGTGTGGCTTGCTTTGTTCTATTCGGCCGGATGGTATGATCTGCGAACGATCCGGAAGAATTTAGTGCTCCTTGAAACGGTTATCGTAACGCTCCTCGTCGGCTTCGGCGTTGCGATCATCATCTTTTATTCCATTCCGTACTTCCACATTGCGCCGAAGACGAACCTTGCAATCTTCACCGTGTTCTTCGCCATCCTCGCGTTTTTGTGGCGGACGCTCGTCGGGGCGGTTGGGAAAACGCCGCGCGAGAAAGTACTCCTTATCGGTTCGAACGCCGACGCCGAAGAAGTTACCGACCATTTGGAAAAGAATCCGACCATTGGATACAAAATCCAGTCGTGGATGAAAACCCCGTCCGCCGATGAGGTGAATCAGTTGAATGACGTGATCACAAGGGAAGGGGTGACGACCGTCGTCGTCCTTGAAGCGGAGCAGAACAAAAACTATGTTGCCACTTCGCTCTACAAAAATCTTGGCCTCGGCATCGAGATCATTCCCTTTGCCGATTTCTACGAAACGGTTTTGGGGAAGGTGCCCCTCGGCGAACTTCGGGAAGAATGGTTTTTTGAAAACATCACGCGGCGGCATCGGGGATACAACTTCGTGAAGCGCGGCATCGACATCCTCGCGGGGATCATCGTCGGTGTCGTTTTTTTGATTCTTGCGATTCTACTCTATCCGCTCGTAAAGCTGACCTCGAAGGGGCCGTTCATTTTCAAGCAGACGCGCGTGGGGAAAAACGGCACGCCCTTCACGCTCTACAAGATCCGCACGATGTACGAACGCGACGGCGAAAACGGCTGGCTCGACAAGGATGCCAAGTACATCACGCCGGTCGGAAAACTGCTCCGTGCGACGCATCTCGACGAACTGCCGCAGATCTGGAATGTGCTGAAGGGTGATATTTCGCTCGTGGGGCCGCGGCCGGATTTCATCGATTTTTTCAAAAAGCTCGAAGCGCAAATCCCGTACTACGCGATTCGGACGCTCGTGAAGCCGGGCGTGACCGGCTGGGCGCAAGTGGGCTACCCCGTGACGGCATCGCTCGAAGAAACCCGCGTCCGCCTTTCCTACGATCTCTACTACCTGAAACACTATTCGTTCATGGTCGATTTGCTCATCGTTTTGAAAACCCTGAAGACGGTCGCGCCCGCCGCCGGCCGCGGAGGGCTGGGGGCGGGGCCCAAAATTTCCGCCCCCCGGTCTCCCTCAAAAATTCGAGGAGACCGGGGGGCCAAAGATTCTGTGGATAACTCATTCAAAAATATCATCGTGACGGGAGCTGCCGGATACATCGGCGGGATGGTTGTCGATCGGATGCTCGAGCTCTATCCGGCTGCCATTATAACCGGCATCGATCTTTTGCCGATGCCAAGACGGTGGCACCAAGACCAGCGCGTTTATTGGATTCGAGCCGACCTCGCATTGAATGATTGGCAAAAGAAAGCGCTCGAACGCGGCCCCGTCGACCTCGTTGTCCATTGCGCTTTCCGCATCAGGGCGCCCTTCGGCAAGGTGAAGGCATATGAAAGAAACAATCGCGGCGCTTCGAAAAACACATTCGAGTTTGCGTTGAAGAACAACATCCCTTCACTGGTATACTTAAGCACCGTTTCTTCGTACGGTGCGCGGAAGGAAAACATCGGCCGGCTCCTTACGGAGCAGGACCCCTTTCTCGAAACGAGGAATCCCTACGGTTACCAAAAGAAACTCATCGAGGAGGATTTGATGGAACTGCTTCACGAAGGAAATCCCCAGACGACCGTGACGGTTCTCCGGTTGAACAGCGTTACGGGCCCGCGGAGCCAAAGCTTGTCCTCGAAGTTCGGCCTCATCACATTCTTGAAAAAACTTCTGCCGTTCGTGATCGAGCTCAACTCGCACTGGGCGCGGCAGTTCGTCCACGAGGACGACGTTGTCGACGCGATCCTTGCGTCCGCGTTGCGGAACGGGGGAGCGCTTGTGATTTACAACATCGCGCCAAAACAATTTCTCGAGGTCAAGGACATCGCTCGCGTACTCCAAAAGAAGATTGTCCGCATGCCGGCATGGGTTATGAAGACGGCACTCTTCGTGCTCTATCCGATAAGTTTCGGAAAGCTGGTCCCCGCAAGCGCTGTCTCGGGCCTTATCTATCCCATCAATGTCGATGGATCGAAGATCGAGCGGGATTTGCCCTTCGCCTATCACTACACTGCCGAAGAAGCCCTCCTCGGGACCGTCGGCCGTGCCGCTTGACGAAGCACCTTTTTCGTTGTATTTCTAATCCTAGTTCGAAAATATTTTTTAACCATCTTACGGAGGCATCATGAACTTCTGGGCAATACTCGCCTGGGTAGCCGGAGGGATCCTTCTGGTTATCCTCGTCGCCATCGGTTATGGCGTAAAACTCTTCATCAATTACATGAATCAGCTCGACGAAGAAGATGAAGAAATCCTAAGAACAAGCGGGAGCGATCTATGATTGGAAGAATTGCCATTCTCGTGCTCCTCATTGCTTTTTTAGGGGCAATCCTGATTTCCCTTTCTTTCGTCCATCGCGACGGCCCGGAGGAAAGTGTCGCATTCCTGCTCGGCTTAGTCGTCTTCAGGTTTTTCCTGTTGATGGCCGGTGCCGAATGGATCGTCGCGATGACCGCCATTCTCGGTCCCGTCTTCCTCATTGCCGGGATAGGGTGGTTCGCTTACTTGCTCCTTGCGCCGCCGAAACTCGTCTACCTTGGCGGAGGGATGGTGGGGAAAATTTCCCCCCTTGAGTTTTGGCTCGACCATCGCCGCTCTGTTCAACAAGAGATGCGCGAAACCCTTTCCGCATCGCGAGTGAGAAGGCGATGATAAATTTCAAATAAGCCGCTGGGCATTTTCAAAATGTTCCGGCGGCTTTCTCTTTCCAGGAAGTAGAAATCAGACGGAATTTTTCAACTTCCTCTGGTAAAGATATTCCTTTAGCATTCGCTTGAGGAGGCGCGCCCCTTGGTTTGTCTTGAGATATTTCTCCCTCCGCCGAGCATCTTCTTCCGATCGATACCCCTCGAAGTGTATAATTTCCCACGGCCTAGAATGTTTCGTTGAAAAATTCTTTCCGCGATTATGTTCAGTAAGACGTCTCTTTAAATCAGCGGTGTACCCTACATACAGATTTTCATCTTTTACGCTCTGCAAAACATAAATGTAGTAGAACATAATCGCGTAGTCTGATTTTCACTTCCTGGTTTTGGCCTACCGCACGAAGCGGTCCACGATGGGGATCGATGCAAGAAGCGGTTCCTTGAAAAGGGCGAGGAGGAGGGGGTAGATGATCATTCCCGCGATGACCGTCGGTATGACCGAAATGCCGATCTCCATCATCCCGAACACCGCAAGGCACATAATGACGGTTGCAAGAAGTCCTCTTCCGAGACCCTTGAAAATGGGAACACTGACGATTTTATTCAGCTTATACCAGGTGTAGCCGTTGGATGCGAGTTGTGAAATGATGGTCGCAACCGCCGAGCCGGGGAGACCGTACGACGGAATGAGAATGAAGTCCAAGCCGGTATTTAAAATTGCCCCGACAAGGGTGGTGATAATGAAGATCTTTTGCTTGTCGTACGCGAAGATGACGTTTCCCCACACAATGCCCGCAAAGACCGGGGTAAGCGTAAGCAGCAAGAGCTCGAAGGTGAGCGCCGCTCCGGCGTACGATGCGCCGAAGATGAAATTGACCAAGCTTTGGCCGAGCACGATGCCGCCGAACGTGATGGGAAGCGCGATCAAGACCACGCCCCTGAACAGTTTGTTCGTCGCATTCTCCACGCTCTTCTTTTCGTTTTGGTGCGCCATCTTGGTTATGATGGGAAAGAGGCCGGTCGAAAAGAGGGAAGGAAGAATGTAGAGGAGTTGCACCGGCTTTTGCGCGGCGGCGTAGAGGCCGAGTTCGTAGGTGCTGCGGAACCATCCGATGACGATGGAGTCGATGTTGATCATAAAGCTCCCCAAGAGCCCCATGATGGCGAAGGGCCACGCCGAACCGATGATTTGTTTTACCAGCTTCTTGTCGAAGTGTTTTTTCATCGCCGGAAGCCAAATGGTTCTCGTTCGCCAACCGATTGCAAGGCAGCCCACGGCGTCGCCGATAACGTAGGCGAAGAGTACCCAGCTCGCCGCCGGATGAATGAGAAGCGCCGCGACGCTCAAGGAGTCGATGCTTATCTCGGTCAAAAGGATCGATCGCGCTTCCACTTCCATTTGGTTCGCCGATCGCGTGATCGAATAGAAAAATCCCCGCATGCTGTCGAAGGCCGTGAGGAAGGCGACGATCGGCATCAAGGTTCGCACTTCGGCGATCTTCGTGAAGTGGGGACCGACCAAAGCGGTCAAGGCGACGGAAAGGGCCACCAAGAATATCTTTACGTAGAACGTCGTTGCAATGTACGAGTTGATGTCCTCGCCGCGATGCTTTGTAAGTTCCCTTGTAAGGAGCGATGAAAGGCCGATGTCGGAAAAGATGGTGAAGAAACCCGCGAACGAGAGGGCGTAGGCGTAAATGCCGTACCCTTCTGTTTGCAGGATTCGGGCGGCGAGGATGATGAGGCCTCCCCGCAAGATCTTGCTTACGACATTCCCCGCAACGAGCCAAAAGGAATTTTTGAAAAAGGTTTGCCGGTTGGTCTTGTTTTCAAGGAGAAAAGACTTCAGCTTGTCCATAGGTTTGGCTACGAAATACGAAAAAGTA
>VFSW01006326.1_pt1 | contig 17421 bp, 20 predicted proteins | sample 5358111 | NCBI WGS metagenome assembly VFSW01 (sample SAMN11554181, study PRJNA540505) | mine drainage metagenome | isolation source: sediment from site ElyBrook_90M | place: USA: Ely Copper Mine, Vershire, VT | collected 2017
CTGCTCTATATTGCGTTATTTATATAATCCCGCCCCAAGTGCCAAAATGACTGTTACATCGCATACAACGGTTACACCCCGTATTTTAGCTCCATCCCTTGCTCCCTACCGGCATATCGTTTATACTCTCTTCATGGCTGAGCTAATAGGTGGAGCGGGGGAAGAGGGGAAGAGCGAAGCGACGCAAAGCCCAATAAGTCAAGCCAGTCCTCAGAGCGATACGCCTATTGAATTGAAAGCCGATATGCCGGCCAGTATTGATACCGGCGCGCCCGCGCAGCCGGTCCCCCCTGGCTCAAAGCGCCTTCCTACTACGCGCGCGAGTATTACTCAAGCTGAGATGCGTGCCGCGTTCATTACCGGTATTGCTTCTGGTCTTAGCAGGAGAGAAGCAGCTAAACAGGCGCATTATCGCAACCCTGAAGCGTCCGCTCGAAGATTGTTGGCCAAGTCTGAGATTAAGGATCAAGTGCGCCTCTTGTGCGAAGCTAAGGGAACCGGCTTATTGCGTATCGCCGATGAGCTCGACAAGGGCTTGAGGGAAAGCACCGCGGACGGAAAGCGCGTAGACTGGTTCGATAGGCTTGCGCGTATCTATTCCCTGCCCGTCGATAAGCCGTCTAACCCCTCAATCCAAGTCAACACTCAAGCTAATGCCGGCGCAACGGTGTATCAATCCATAGTCTCGAAGTTTTCCGGCGGGATCGTGGAGGATGACGGGACTATGCGACCTTATAAAGGAAAGGATGACGTACCGCGCGAAGGCGCATAGGCGATATGTCCTATTCGTCATGGTACGATAATAGATGTTATGTTAAGTGAGGCGCATAGTCTGATATGTCCTATTCGTCATATCGCATCTTCCCCGCATAACCCAATAAACCCATGAGAGATACTAGGCGCTTAGGCCGTATCATTGAGCGGCTACTTAGGCGCATAGGGGGGATAGGCGATAAGGCGATACGGCGGGGGGACGGTAAGACAGAACGGGACTCCGACCGGTCAGGAGGGAAAACCAAAGAGAGATATATCTATAATGGGGGTTTAGTCTCCCAATTTATTCGCCTATTTTTGGGTCCCCTTTTCCTATTAAAAAATTTCCAAAAAAAAAAAAAATTAAGACCTCCTCCCGAAACAGAAAAAATTTACCCCCGCGGAGATTATTGGCTTCTCTGGATGATCCCCCGGAAGAATTATATCCGGGCCGTCCTTTTAGCCCGATATGAGAGAGGAGTGCAAGGGCCGTATTCCCCTGGACTATGAAAACGCGGAGGAGGAGGATGGGTATGATTCGTGGGACGAGGAGGTTTAAGTGATTATCACCGCCATTAAATTAAATCGCCATATCGCCTTACCGATTTCTAGGAATGACCGCCTTTTAGCCCTCGTCTCGGTGCAGTTCGATAATATGGTGACGATTTATGGGATCAGGGTTGTGCAGCGCCCGGACAGCACCTTGAAAATCAAGATGCCCTCCCGCCAGAACCGCCGCAACGAAGAGGCTGAATGCCTGGTTCTTAATTCCGCCGGGCTCTCCGCCCATTTAACCAAGGCGATTACCGAGGCGCTGGAGGATGAGGGGATATGCCTGAGGAAGTAATCGCGCCGGCGTCCCTTCCTCCCATCACGGAGCAGGAGGTTTGGAAACGCATCGCCTCATCGGACGTATTTTTTATTCAGAATTGCCTCCAAATAGTCGATGAGAAAGGAAAGCTCGTCCCTTTTATTCTCCGCCGCCCGCAGAGGCTGTATGTGGAGAGAAGAACGAATTTCGATTTTGCCCTCAAAAGTCGCAAAGAGGGAATCTCCTCTTTCTTTATCGCTTCCGATATATGGGCCTGTGCGTTCAAAAAGAACCAGCACTGTATTCTCCTGGCTCATACCAAGGACGAGGCCAAGATAATGCTGGAGGAAAGGGTCAAACCGCTTCTCAAAAATTGCATTATCCCGATCGAGGTCGATTATCGAGCCTCTGAGATTATCTTCCGTCAAACCAATTCCCGGTATTATATTGGCACCGCGGGAAGTAAGAAATTCGGGCGCGGTTCGGATATTACGCGGTACCACCTTTCCGAATATGCCCACTACGAAACCACGGACGTTTTGCCGGGTATCGAGGAAGGCTGCGTGGATGGGGCGATAGGCCGGTTGGAAACCACGGCCAACGGGGAGAACTTCGCCAAAATCCTTTGGGATGCGGGGATGAATGGCCAGTCCAAATACAATCCCATCTTTCTTCCGTGGTATTGCTCTGAGAAATACTGCATACCGGAAGCGGAAGGAAAGATTTATAGCCTGAGCGAAGAGGAGAGGAAACTGAGAGAGGTATTCTCCCTCACCGATGGCCAGATCGCCTGGCGAAGGGAAAAAATAAGAAGCATGAGCCGACCGGAGCTTTTCCAGCAGGAATATCCCGAGACTGACAATCAAGCCTTCCTTTCCTCCGGTCGCATGGTCTTCGATTGGATCAGCCTTCTGCGCCATAAGCAGCACTGCAAACCGCCGGTATGGAGGGGGAGGTTGGTGGACCTGGAGTATAAGGTCGATCTTGAGCCGAGTAATAACGGATCGCTCCGGGTGTGGCACGTTCCGCAGCAGGGCCATGAATATGTGATTGGAGCGGATGTCGCGGAGGGGATAGATGGGGGAGCCTATTCCGCGGGTTGTGTCCTGGACCTGGACCTAAACGAGCAAGTAGCGGAGTGGCATGGGCACATAGCGCCGGATCTCTTTGCGGAAGCCCTCCTTACCCTTTCCAAGTACTACAACAATGCCAGAATAGCCCCCGAGTCCTGGCCGGGACCGGGGGAAGTGACTTGTTCGCACTTGATGGAAGCGGACCCGTCCAGGGTCTGGTCGGATATTAACGTGGATAAGCCGGGATGGGTCACTACGTCCAAGTCTAAACAGCGAATGATCCACCAAGTCGGTGCGGCGATACGGGATTTGGAGGTCGTGTTGAGGAGTCCCGATCTTCTTTCGGAGTTGAAGAGCTACATTTATACCGAATCCGGCACGATGGAGCCCTCGACCGGAACTTTTTCGGATAGAGTTATCGCCCTGGCTATCGCTTGGCAGATGGCCCGTTCCTATTCCCCCGTTTCCTCCACTTCTTTCAAAGGCTTGCATTCTTTCAGCTTTAGTGGTAAAGTAGGCGGCGTGAGCGTACCGGAATGGAAGGGTCCGCGAATGGGCGTAAGAGATGAGGGGTAAGAGGCGAATGACTGTTCAGGATGTGCTTGTTCATCTAGACGGGAGATGCCAGTTTCTCGAAAAACATTTCGAGTCTCTTCCGTTTTACACCTGTGCGGACAGGGAACAGCGGGCGTTTGTTCATGGCCAATGGGGAGAACTCGATATTTTGCGGGCGATGATCCGGACTCGGATTTTAGACGGAAAAGACGGTATGCCGGAAAATCATCTCAAAGGAGTGTCTAATTAATGAAAACGGTGAAGGAGCTGAAGAAGCTGTTGGGGGATAGGATTCTGGTTAAGCGGTTGGAGTTGCCGGCGGCTTGCCGCGGGCTCATCCGGCCCACGCAGCATAGAACCCAAAAAAGCCGGAAGCAGACTTGGTTTGGTGAAGTGGCGGCTATCGGCCACGCCTCTTATGCCGCCGAGGATTTCGGGCTGGAGGTCGGAGACATCGTGGGGTGCGATCCCATCGGCCAAGACTGTGAATCTTTCGCTACCGATGAAGGGACGTTCGTGTGGGTGGCGGATGAGTTTGTCAACCTCAAGGACGAGGGATCAATCCGCCATATGTACGAAGACGGTGAGCGATTAGCCGCGCAAGCGGGAGCCCTCTCATGAGCGAAACCACGGAAGAGAAGAAAGAGGAGACGGCGCAGCAGGAGGAGACGCGGATGCCGTCTTTGGAGAAGGGAGCCGCGACTTTGTTCGACACCACGACCAAGATATTCTGGGTTGGCATTCCGCTTACCCAATCAGACCCGGTGACTAGCCTGGCCATTTTGGATCGAGCGAAGTTCGATCTTCTCCAGCATTACAATAGGATGGCTATGGAGATGGCTCGGCTAAATGCGCTTCGCCAGCCGGTGGGGATGATGGGCCGGGCGAAGAAGGGGATCTCGGACATTTTTGATAAGTTGGTGAAGCACTCGTAAGGAGGAATTATGCCGAACAGAAGGTACAGCGAATTTCCGACGGATGCTGCGGAAAAGGAGGGTAAGATGGCAAAGAAAGGTGGTATGAAGAACGATGACGGAAGGCTCGGAAGCGGCGAGGGTGGACGGTCAGCTCGCGCGGTGGCTCGTGAAGTGAGCGTTGATCCGAATGCTGGAGCGCCCAAGCTCAAGAAGGGCGGCAAAGGCGTGGCCGAGGGCGGACTTTAAGTCCGCATTACATCACAATGGCCAAGGGGAAGGGCGGAGAACGGCGTCCCTATGCGCGAATCAAGACGGAGAAGAACTGGACCCGGACGGCGGCGGGGTACGGTTCTGACGACTTCGAGCAAGGGGAAGAGTACCAGAGGAAGGGATCGGGCGTTCGTGGTCCGGTCAGGCGCGTATCGGTGGACCCGAACAAAGGTATCTCCCTTGGACGAAGAGGCGGAGCGGAGTAAACTGAGGTAAAATGCCCAGTCTATCCCGCCGTCGAGAGATGGACTTGCGTTCGGATCGCTTTGAGAGTGAGGTACGCATGACGGAACTCCAAGGCGGAAATGTGTTCAAAGGCAGGGAAAGGCTCCCTTATTGTCGGCGGTGCCAAGCCGCATACGAGGAACGTTCCAAGGTTTGCCCTCGGTGCGATAAGAAAGACGAGATGGGTTCTCTTCGTCCCATACCCGAGCAGTTCCGGGATGAGGCGCGGAGGAATGCCTTTCGGAAACTGGGAAAGACGTACATACCACGGAGGCCGGATGAAAAAGCACCCCAAGAATGAGTGGGCTAATGAGCGGAATAAACCTTCCTTCGGCCCGTCCCCTGCCAAGAGTAAGATTGAAGCGGCGGGGCATGAGATGAAGGTGAACCCTCCGGCTATTCTCGCTCAGACTCGTAAAAAAAAAGGTAAAAAGGCCGCTCAGAAACAAAAGATCGCCATAATGTTGTCGAAGGCCCGGAGAGGGTCTTAGCTCCCCCCGGAGCGGAGGCGTAGGTTCCAGCACCTATGGTCAGTTCCAACTCCTCGCCGAGTAGCCCCCGTAAACTCGGTTCCATTCTATGAGCATTCTCCATCTCAGTTGTGAGCCGCCGAAAGAACTCAAGGACCGCATCGAGAAGGAACTAGAAGATTCCGAGATGTACCTTTCGGATAAGAACATAAAACTCAGCGACGAACAGGCTTCCGAGATCGAGCGGAAGCTAAACAAAAAGATCGAGGCGTTCAAGAAGCAGACCAGTCAGCAGAAGAAGCGCCTCACCCGGTATTACAAGATCATGGAGGGAATTGTCGAAGAAACGAATTTCCCGTTTGAGGGGGCATCCAACATCACCCTCCATTATGCCGCGGGAATCGCCCGGACGTTCAAAGCCACTTTTGACAAGACCATGTACCAGGACGAGAACCTGTTTATTCCGGTGGTCGATCCCTCCGCGAACATCCCGGCCAAGGCGGTCAATGATCTCTCCGAGGTTTTCAACTACACCTTCTCTAAGCAGTACAATGGCATGGATGCTTTGAAGGAAGGGACGGTTCCCTGCTGCCGGGATGGGATTTTCATTCTCAGCGGCTCCTGGGAGAAGCGCATTGAAACCGCATCGGAGTATAAGACCTACGCCAACGCAAAAGATTTCTATTCCGATTATCCGGACGCGGATTCCGCCGGCCTCTCCGAGGAAGAGTTTCAGGGTGTGGCTTCCCGTTTCATAGCCGATCCGGATAACAAAATCTGCGTGTCCTTCAATTACGACTACGTGGATTTCAACGGCATAGAGTACCACCTAACTCCCTTCGCGGATTTCGTCTATTGGCCGACCTACCAGAAGTCCCTCCATCAGATGGAGATTTATGGGACGCTCTACGATGAATCCAAAGAGGAGATCAAGCGCAGGGCTAAGCGCGGGGAGTTCTACAACCGAGGGGCCGATAAGTGCGACACTTTCAAGAATTCCAACGAGGTAGACCCCTGGAAGAAATCCCGTCTTTGGGCGGAGGGCGTATCGGCTGGAGAGGCAAAGGACGCCCCCCTGGAACTGGGAGATTTCGTGCTGCGGCTGGATCGAAACGGAGATGGCATTCCGGAAAAGTATTTCGTGACCTTCTGTCCCAAAGCCAAGGCGATTCTTTCCATGCGGCCTTATCGGATGCGAAACAACATCGATATGGCGGTCCCTTTCCGTTACATAGGGAGGGAAAACCGCTTCCCCGGTGTGTCTCTTGTGGGGGACACGGAAGATCTTTTTAACCAGATCGATGTTGAGGTTCGGCACCAGAACAATGTGGCCATTCTCACTACCTCTCCCATCCTGATCGCTAATAAGGGGATAAAGGACGATATTGATTTAGGGAGCGGGGCCAATCTCATCCGCCCCGGCGTGACCTTCTGGGTGGCGGATACGTCCGATAAGTCTATCCGACAGCTTCCTCTTCAAGACTTGAAACCGCCGCAGACTCTTATGGAGAAGATGGGGCTATATTCCCGATACATCGAACTGGTTTGGGGTCCTACTCAAGGAATGTCTGGATCGCAGACGGTGGATGATCCGCGGTCCCCGGCGAGAAAGACGCAGATGCTCTTGATGCAAGCCAACTCCCGCATCGACAATTACATGGATGAGTTTCGGATGTCCATGCCGGAAGTGGCGAAACTCCATGCGGCTCTCCTCATCCAGTATTATGGAAAGAGCCAGATGAGCATTGTCAAAGACGGTCAGCCCGTTACCGCGGACCTTTCTCTCCTATCTAATCCGGCTTTGAAGTGGGAGGCCAAGCGCCGTTCCGTTCAGTTGACTCCCGAGTTTGCCATGGCCCGGATGGAAGCCTTGATTCAGATTTACATGACCATGAAGCCCCTCGTCATGCAGGGCGATCCTCTGGCCATTGAAATGTGGAACCGTCAGGTTATCAATTCCGGAGAGCCGGATGCTTCCAAGTTCCTGGTGGATGGAGCCAACGCCCAAGCTATCGCTCAACAGGCGAAGATGATGCAGGACCAGATGGCACAGAGGAGTATCCAGTTAAAAGCGGAACTTGGCGGTCAAACCAGTATGCACCGTGAGATCGGCAAGGCCGCGGGTAAGAAGATTGGAGCCGATATGACTGGGCAAGGGCTGGCCCAATTAGAGGGAGCGGCGGCGGGTCCGGCGAATGGGCAACCGCCCTCTCCACAAATGGGACCGGCGAGATAGGAGGACCTAATGGCAATCATGGAACGAAGTGAGAAGATGCAGGGCGAATACCAGAAACAGCTTTCCGTTTTGAAAGCCCGTAAGATGGAACTTTCGGAGATGGAGGCGTTGAAATCGCATCCGGCCTGGAAGGTGTTCAAGGAAACTCAGGAGCGGGCGGTGAAAAATTACGAGGCAAAAATCCATAATGTTCTCGCCGCGCCACCGGAAGAATCTTACCCCAATCAGGCGAGAGAACTCCATGCCGCCAAGTCCGCGATACAGACGGTCATAGATTGCGTGGAGAATCCGGGCGAGATATTGCATAATCTGGATGCCAGGATCGCCGAAGTTAAAGATTTTATGAAAAAGTCGGAAGACGAAAATTAAGGAGGGTATAATGGCAATCGAAAGAAACGAGTTGACGGAGACGCAGGAAGAGACGGACGAGCAGCGGGTGGAACGGGAGCGCCAGGAAGAGATGGCCGCTGCCAGGGCAGCTACCCAAGCCGAGCATGAGGCCCGAATCCGGGCGGAAGCGGAGGCCGAAGCGCACCGGAAGGTTTTGGAGATACAGGGGCAGCGCAGGGAAGCTCCGGCTCCGGCGGTTGTGACAGACGCCCAATGGGAAGAGTTTGAGAAGAATACCGGGCAGACTCGGCAAGCGGCGATGGCGAACGCGGAGATCATGAAGCAGATGATCGGCATGGCCCAGGCGCAGACCGAAGAGAGGATGAAGGCTCTCCAGGATCGGGCGGAGAAGTCCGAGGCTCGGTTGCAGGAGTGGGAGAAACGGACGGGGACGAACGCTGGGATGGAGGATTTCTATGAGAAGAATCCTCAGTTCCGTTCCTTTAAGAAGGAAGTGACCGACTTCGTGGCTCTCTTTCCGGAGTCCTCCAAGTCCGATCCAAAGGAGTTGTCCAAGATCCTCGATAAGGCCAAGACTTATGTTCGCGGGATCGTGGGTTCAAAGGGGGATACAATGAGGAGTGATAGCCGCGGTTCTACGGGAAGCCAGAGGTTTAGCGGACGTTTCGGCGGAGATGAGGGTGGACAAGAGGAAGAACAGGAGCTAGACTTAAGAGGTCTTAATAAGGTGGGGGCAAGGCTCGTTTCCGATCTCAACGACGATGTTAAGAGCAAGATGGGAGACGAGGAGACAGCGGCTCGGTATAAGAAATACGCCACGGACGACGGCATGGGAGTCGCGGTAAGCCAGGAAGAGGAGTTTCGGAGAGCGGAGGCCGATCTTCGGCGCAGAAGGACCGGAGTATTCGGCGGGAAGAACGACGGCAAGAACATATGAGGGGATACCGGGAAAACTTTGACGGCAAGGACATAGAGGTCCCTGATCCGTTTATTGACTCCTATCCGACTCCCACCGCTGGAGACGGTAAGCCCGTTAAGAATAACCTTAATAACGGTGGGGCGCAGGGCCGGGCATCCACCAAACTCAAGGCCAAGTGCCGGCAGTGTGGGTTTCCCAACGATATCTCAAAAATCGACCACTCTGGAGGGACGGATTCTTTTCAGAACGCGGTGTCCGTTTCATCCACAGCGGTTGCAAACGGTCAGCCGGTGAATGTCCCAGGTTCAGCGGCGGTGCATACCGAGAACTACGGGAACTTGCAGTGGTCACCCGGCGCGGGGTGTGCGTTGTGTGGGTCGAAGAACAGCGCCGCGGCGAGAGAACAGGATACCTTTTCTCAGTCGGCCAACCCGCAGATTCCATTGGGGTTTTGAGGAATGAAAAATATTTTTACAAACCCCTTGACTTATTTAGCGAAGGTGTGTTAATATTCGTTTGTCGGTAGTACCCGCAACTAATTAGTCTTGCCTAATGTAGTCCGAAGGTTGCGAACCTAAGAAGGAAGGAGGTTCGCATCATGGCTCAAGTTCAAACGCAGATTTGTCGGGTGGATTCTGTTCGGGGAAATTCCAACTTGCTCGTGCTTCCGGTGAGCGGGGCGGGTGCGAACATCCCGGTTGGCACAATTCTTATGCCGGGTGTTACGGGTGGAACGAATGTCGGCGTTCTTATTCCGATCACGGCTTCCTCAAATGCAGACGCGGTTGGAGTTCTGGCCGAGAAGCATATCTATAGCGGTTCCGGTTCTTCGGGGGATGCGACCACCGGGACATTGGTGAACTGGTACAGGGAGTTTACTCAGTACGCGCCCTCACATCCAATCGAACTTCTTAACACCTGCGCTCTTCTTCGCGTCGATTACAACCTCGCTTCAACCTTGGCGGTTGCCTCCGCGACCTCTACGGTTCTTACCATTACGTCTCTCGCGGCTACTGCGGATTCTTCCTTCTTCTATAATAACGCGGGAACGGGAATCGGGGAGTTGAACTTTGCCAAGACCACGGCGTCTGGCTCGGCCACCCTGATCTCGGCCTCTAACACGACCGTCGATAACACGACCAAACTGACCCAGGTGCTTCCTCTAATGTATGCCTTCATCACTTGGCTCGTCAATACTGCGTCCGTTCCGACGCTGATTGATAGCGCCGCGGCTGCGGGAAGCGGGATCGGGGCGATTCTGTCTAACCGCATCGTCATGAACGGCAATGATCTTCCTCTTGATCCCAAGGCGTTTCATAAGAAGACTGGCCTTAACGGCTTGGCGTCGTTGAGCATGTATTCTTTGCTTGCGGTTCAAGATACGATCTTCAACCCAGGATCATAAGTCGGAAAAACAGGAGAATTGAACTATGGCTATCACGACCAGCGGGCAATGGCCCTCGATTGCGCAGAAGGACCTTTCCTTAATTTTCTTGGACGAGCTTCACGGCTTCCCGTCCATGCTTCCCTATATCTACCGCTTCAAACAAGCTGAGCAGGGAACTGAGTATGATCTGGAGACGGGGGATACCGGCTCGGTGCCGGTGTTCAACGGCTCGATCTCTTATGAGCAGATCAGCGAAGGGTATAAGAAGTTCGTCCAGGAGACGGACTATGCTCTCGGATTCATCGTCACGAGGCAGTTGCTCCGCAACGACCTCTATGGGGTGATCCAGGATAAGGCCGCTTCTTTGGCGGATTCTTTCCGGCTTTTGCGCGAGACGCAGGGCGCGTACCCCTTCGTCAACGCCTTCTCCCCGGCGTTTACGGTGGGAGACGGGCTCTCGCTCTGCAACGCGGCTCATACCTCCAATAACGGCGGGCCGATCCAGTCGAATACCTCTTCGCTGGCTTTCTCCGCCCCGAACCTCCAGGCCAATCGGATCGCCATGAAGAAACTGGTATCCAATACCGGCCTGGTTCAGACGAACATTCCCGATCTCATCATGATCCCGATGGACCTCGAAGATGTGGCGTATGAGGTCTTGAATTCGATGGGTAAGGTTGATACGGCCAACAACAACCGCAACTATTCCGAGGGGCGCTACAAACTCCTGGTCTGGGACAATATGCTTACCTCCACGACCAACTGGTTCCTCATGAACCAGGCTCTGATGAAGCAGCGGTTGGTTTTCCGCGAGTGGGAGCCGGTGAGTTTTATGCGGAGCGGGGACTTCAACACGCTCTCTACGGCCTTTGCAGGGTTCACGGCCTTCGGAATAAGCTCGGTCGAATGGCGGTACATTTTCGGGTCCTCAAACTGAGGATAAAGGCGCAAAGGAGGAGTATCTAATGGAAGAAAAGCGCGGACGTGGACGGCCCAGAAAGGAAGTAGCCTCGGAGGGTAATGTGGCGGCAGCGGCGGTAGAGCAAGAGACGGAGGAGATTGGGACGGTTGAATCCCCGATGCCGGAGCTTCGCAGGAAGCGCATCCTCACGGTTGGGGAGCGGGAATCCATCGAGCGTTCGCTGAGCGTACACCATCAGGCGTTGGCGGCTTCCCCCAACGGCCACATTCTGGGAACGGAAGGCGCGGCCCCCGTTGTCCCGCAAGGGATGAGGCTTAATCGTTCTCGTCTGAATCTCCAGGCGCAGGATATGGCCCGCGCTCTGGAAGATGGCAGACCGCCCGAAGTCGATGCGAAGCAGCGGGATGCCCTTTACAAGCGGGCCAGGTACCTCAAGAATAAGTTCGAGCATGACCAGATTCTTGAGACGCGGGAAGAGTTGCACGTTTTGAAAAGGGATGATAAGCGTTGGTTCACAGCGACCGAGAAAGCGAAACTTCGTCCTAAGTATGAGGATGATATTACCGAGTACCGGAATATCATGCGGACACTCGACCCGCAGAATCCGGATGCGGACAGCCTTAACGTTCTGCGTCGGGATCGGGATTAAAGGAGGCCGTAAAATGAAGATTTGGAAGAATTTGGGTTTTGTAGCGCTTGGGGTCTTTCTCACCCTTACCGTCTGTTTCAGGGCTCTGCGGGTTTATGCCCGTTTAACGGGGACGAATCCTGCCGGAGCCAGCGCGGACATCGTTTGTTGGGGGCCGAAGGGTTCTGAAGTCTGCATCGACTCATCGGGGAACCTCATTCCGACCACGACGGGGGCTTCCTCCCTGGGGAGTTCGGCTCTTCAATTCAAGAATCTTCAACTCGCAGGCGCCGCGACAGTGGGGACTACTCTTGCTCTGTGGGAGTACACCAGTGCCGGTGTACAGGGCCTTGCAGGGACCCCCGGGATGATGATTTTCAATACTACTCTTAATCTGCCGTGTATTTCCACCGGTTCGGCAAAACAGGGTTTTGCTCTTTTGTATCCCGCCGGCGGAACGGGCGCGGTTCTTAACCAGTCTTGTCAGTAAGGAGGAAGGAATGAACGTTCGACGGGCAGGATTTCTCTCCTCCCTTTTCCTACTTCCCTGTGTTTGCCTTCGGGTATGGGCGGCGGGGGCGATAAAATCGGGAGTTTCTCCGCAGTTTCGTAATGACGGGGACTCCCCGATCATGTTTTCTGTTTCATGTTCCTCCAATGCAACCCCCGCCGCCGCATGGACGGTCCTCGCTGCCTCCGACACCATACGGCGGTCCATTTTGGTCCAATTCCCGGTAGACAACGGCGTAACGGGGATATGCATATCGTCTAATGCGGCTTCCGCTCAGTCGTGCAACGACACCCTGGGCGGTATCGAGCTTTCCACTGGCACACTCGGCCTCTCTAACCTTTTCCTCTATACGAATTCGGCCCTCTATTGCCGGTCCAGGGATAATGCCACGGTTATCGGGGTTTTGAAGGGCATTCTTTTCCGCGATAAGCGGGATCAGAGTTTGGTAGGGTCGGCGGCGCTGCAATGATTTCTTCCCTTCGGCGTATCACTTTTTTTTTTAATCGCTCTCTGTAGTCCCGCCTTAGCGTCCGAGACTCTTTCCCAACTGATTCAAGATGCCCGCGTTCTAGCCCAGGATGCTTCCTCCCCGACGCGCGAGAAGTTCTCCGACTCCCAGATAACGGAGTTTCTAAACGAGGGTCAGAGCGAGGCCATGTCGCAATCCAACTGCCTCATGCAATCTCAGACGCTCCAGTTGCTCCCCGGAGTGACCTATTACTCTCTTCCTTCCAACTTCATCTCTATCGTGCGGGTAACGATAGGGGCGCAGAACCACCAGATGATGCTGGAACAGTCTCCGCGGTCCTTGGACGGGCGCTCCAGGGGTTGGGAGGCGGCTTCGGGCTACCCGGTGTACTATTTCCTCAATTTCTCCACCCCCACGGCCATCGGTTTCACCCCCTGGCCCGCTGCGGCTACGGATACGGACACGGTTAAGGTCGAATACAACGTGACCGCTAACCGACTGGTTAATTCCACGGACATTCCCTTTAACGGGGTGGGGACTTTGCAGGACTACGACCACTCTCTCGCTTATTTTGCCGCCGCGATGATGAGCCAAATCAACGATATGGCTTCTCAGGGAACTTCCTATTTGTCTCTATACGCCGGTGTGATAAAGATGATGGGTTCCCGGTGTATGGAGCGCCCGAATTACAGCCCGAGCATGACGGGATCGCAGTGAAATGCCTAAAAGTCTCTCTGTTTCTTCTCCTTACCCTCTTCTCTAGGGTTCCCTCCTCATTTTCCCAGACCCCCGGACCCAACGATCAGGTATGGTCGATGCCAAATCCCAAGGATTGCGGCCTCATTACCCGTTTAGCCGGCAATCAGATAGGCCAGATCAGCCAGGGGTGCTTGCAGAGCGTCGACAATCTCTATTACGACAACGATTGGGCCATGAAGCGCCGTCAAGGAATATCGGTCTACAACCCCATCGCCATAAACAACGGCGCGGGGATAGGGACGGTGAAGGGACTCTGGCCTTTCTTTGGGACTGACAGCACGAATTATCTGGTGGCATTCTCCTCAGGGCAGATGTGGTACTCAAACGGCAACGGGGCATGGACGGCGATACCCGGAACCAACAATTTAACGGCCTCGGCGGAGATGCAGTGCGCCCAGGCTTTCGGGAGTCTCTGGTGTACCGATGGTTCGGATCCCGTTTTCTTCTGGAACGGAACGTCCACCGGAACGGTGTCCTCCGCTCCGCAAGGAACTCTCATTTCGGTGTTCGAGAACCGTCTTTGGATTGCCGGGGTGCAGGGGAATTTCACGCAACTCTATGGTTCCGGGTTCCTGAACGGGCAGGATTGGTCGCTCAACCTCTATCCGAGCCTCTCCACTACCTCCTTAATCATCGACATCGGCGGGGCCAACGACGGCCAGAAGATCACCTGTCTTATGGGAGAGTTTCAGGGGAAGTTCCTGGTTGGGAGAACCTATGACACCTACGCCCTGGCGGGTTCCTCTAATAGAGACTGGACACTCTACAAGTTCTCGGACCAGATCGGCTGCATCGAGCCCAAGAGCATCCAGGAGGTCAATAACGCCCTCTATTGGCTCTCCAAGAGGGGAGTCGAGCAGTTGACCGGCACCCAGATCAACCCCGTATCCTACTATATCCGGCCCGACGTGGACGTGATTATCTCCGCCGCGGGTAACGGGGTGTCGAAGGTTTTGACTTCGCAAGCGGATTGGCAGACCGGGAATTTGACGGCTTCTGGACCGGGGGCTCCGATTTCGGCCACGATTTCGCCGGGGGATATAGTGGTGAGTACGTGGGGGGTATCAGAGAGTACGACGCAGTTCACGCTCGGCGCGGTCAATATGCTTTCAACGAATGTGGTTTCCGGCGCTATGTCTTTTGCATATTCGACTTTTAGTTTTGTAAATGGCATAGGTGCTTTGGGCAACATGAATAACATGATTAATGATGCCACTGATTGGAGTCTGAGTTCCGTTAATTTCGCATGTGCGAACGGGGTATGCCCAGTCTCGGGATGTTCCACCGGAGATAACCAGATAGAAGGGGGCCAGAACACTAATTTTTTTAAGCCGGCGGCCGGGTATGGCAACTATCCGATACATTTCTATGTGTACGGAAAGACCATCAGCGGGAATAGGGGAACACTGCTAAAGAAATGTTCTGCCACTCTCAATGCTGGAGTTACCCCCTGTACCATAACTTCTTCCGACTGTGATGTTTACTACACAACTGGCCCCTGGGATAGTTCGGGCTCGGGGCAACCGCCGGTACTATACTGGGAAGTATTTGGGATCAACATATCGACGTTCAGCGGAACCCCCTTGAACATCGGGATAGATAACGGATCGGGCGGGCCGGTTGGCCAGTATCAACTTACCTCTAATACCGCTCAGATTATTTCCGCGCAATACGCTGTTTTTTCCGTCCTCATGTTTTGTGAATCCGTGGGCGGCTTTTACGGTTAACGGATGTGCGGCACCCCGAACTATGTTTACTCTAGTACGTATACCTCGCAATCCTACGACACCAGACTCTCAACTCCTACCTGGGGTCTTGTTTCTGTTTCTACCGTTAATGACGGGAATTCAGTATTCTCATTCAGCACCCAGGTTTCCACTTCCTCGACTGGAGTTTTTGATTCTTCTGTGACCGCGAACGCCGCCAATCAATATCAGATTGGTTCCGCGCATAAAGAGTTCATCAAATACTCCATGAATCTCACCCATTTGGGGGGATTGGGGAATTACTGCTCCACTTGCAACGCCTCTGTTTCTCTCGTCACTCTCAATGCCAACACCACCGCCTACTACATCACCCCCGCCATAGAGGTTGATACCCCCACTTCTTGGGGAAATCTTTCGGTTGACGGAGCGCAGAATGGCGGGACGTTTACTTTCTGGACCTCTACGGGATCGACGGCGGCGATAGCGGTGAATCCCACCGCAACCGGGGGAAGTTGGACTTCCCAGACAGCCAACGCTCCTATCTCCGTTTCCACGGCCACAAAATTCATAGCGACTCGCATCCTTTTCTCCGTCGATGTCGGCACCGAGACTCCGGTTATCAACGATATGACCTTTAACTGGAACACCGGAACCACTCGCCCGCCCGTCTCCTCCGCCGAGTATCTTGACCGCTATTACCTCTTTTACACGACCTCGACCGTCTCCGGAAATCACAACGATCACGCCCTGGTTCTCGACTTCAATGGGCGCTGGACCCGCCTCGACGATACGAACGCTTATTCCGCGGCCCTCTACCAGAATCACCTTTATATCGGAGACTCCAATGCGACCGGAGATGTCTTTGAGATGGATCAGGGGTACAACGATAACGGCGGGGCGTACTCTACCTCCTTTCAGACCGCCGATCTTGACATGGGCAACCCCACGCAACTCAAACTCTTCGAAAGGGCGTATTTCTTTCTGAACTATGCCCCTTCCGCTTCGTCCAATATTTCCCTGGCTTGCAACTATGTTATTGACGGTTCCACGACGGTGTACTCTTTAGGGTCCTCCAACCTTAACGAGAACCCGGAGAATTCGGGGTATTATGTCGCTAAGTTTCCTTTCCCCGCGAACACCGCCAACCAGGGCCACTGGATCAATATGTCCTGCTCGTACTCGGGGACCGATGGCCCCATAGAGATTTACGGTATCAAATTGGTGTACCAGAATGCGGCGTGGGAATAGGCCGCCCTTCTGTGGCGTAAAATCGGTTAGCGAGGTATAATAAGCCATGCCTATTACTCCGGGTTCTTTCATTCCGTCGTCTGGAGCGCCGTCCAGCGGGGCCAACCCCTTCGCCGGAATGTCCGCGCCTTCTTTTCAATTTCAGGGAGTAAATCCGCAGATCACCCAGGCTATCTCCGGGGCTACCGCCGGCGCTCCTCCGGGCATGGGACAGGGCTATTCCGCCATCAATTCCCTTCTCACTCAGCAGCCGCAATCGGTCACTAACACCGTCATGCCCTATATGCAGCAGCTTTACGGCATGAGCGCTCAGGGAACCCTCCCCTTTCTCCAGAATCAGGCGGCACAGGGAGTGGCGGACACTGAATCGGAAATGGGACAGAGGGGTCTGGTCGGCTCCTCTATCGAGCAAGCTGGGATCATCGGATCGCAACAGGCGGGCCAACAGTCCATCAATTCCTACGTCGGAAATATGGCTCAAAGTCTTGCTCAGAATTATATGCAATCCGTCGGCGTGGACATCGGCTCGAACAATCAGATGTACCAGGATCTTGCCCAGGCTTTGGGGCAGGAGTTGGGGAACACTGAGACGTATAACCTGGGACAGCAAGAGATCGCGTCAGCGAATCAGAATGCTCAGACGATGGCGAATGCTTCTAGGTATGGGGCTACCCGATCGATGTGGGGGAGCATTATCGGTGGGGCTTTCAGCGGACTAGGAAACGCTTTCGGTCATTCGGATGAGAATTCTAAAAAGAACATCGAGTCTCTCAAGCCAGTCTCTTTTGAGTACAAAAAGGGGTACGGCGTGAATGGGAAAGGGAGTGACACCAAGGGGAAATTAGAGGGTTTTACCGCCCAGAATGTTAAAAAGGTGTACCCCGATTCCGTGGCGCAGGGGCAGGACGGTATGAAGATCAACATGATGAGCTTCATGGCCCATATCGTCCAACAGCTTAAAGAGCATCACGAGGACATTCAGCACATTAAAGCCGTTATGCCCGCACTCAGCCGTGGCGCTGCGGCGCGAGGATAAGGAGGCGATATGCCGGACTACATTCCTCAGATTCAATCTGGCCAGTTCTCAGAGATTGCCCGCAACATCGTCGAGGCGGCGAGGCAATCCGCCCAGATGCGCGGTCAGGGAACTGCCGACTTAGGGGCGGGGATCGGGCAGGGGATTGATCGAGGGGTTCAGAACTATTTGAGAT
>VFSW01006327.1_pt1 | contig 17420 bp, 20 predicted proteins | sample 5358111 | NCBI WGS metagenome assembly VFSW01 (sample SAMN11554181, study PRJNA540505) | mine drainage metagenome | isolation source: sediment from site ElyBrook_90M | place: USA: Ely Copper Mine, Vershire, VT | collected 2017
AAATGATGCAGGGTGTCATCAACACGAATGCATAAAAAGTCTTCATTCAATGAAGTGTCGATCAAATAACTCGAATTACAGGTTTCCACGTTAACAGCGTCCGGTCGGGGAATAGAAATGGTTATCAAGAACTTGGGGTCAGCCTCATCTCGAATGAATATCTGATTTTCGGCAGTAGTCATCACCAAGGGCTTTTGGATCATACCATTTCCCTGGAGAGTAATTTTTCCGACGACACAACGAAATTGGGACATTTGGAAAAAATGACCAATTTTTGATCAGCTTTCAGATTCCGGAAGAATCTGTGGGTTCTGGTACCTGGTACCTGGTGGTACCTTGTACCAATTGTCACTATTTAACGCCGACGGCATCAATGTTCTCTTCATTCTTTCGAAGCTCTCTGATCCACTCCAAGATGCCTGCTCGTCGCCCTGCTCCTATTCACACTCATGATGCTGTCGATACCCCGGTGACGCCCCAGACCAACTCAGCCGCACCCGTGGCATCTCCAATGACTCCGGGCTTTTATGCTGCAAGTCGTTCCACGGCCAACACCCCAGGCACCCCGATGACCCCGGTGCACCAGAACATGCGATTCGTGGGTTATGTCGTTTCTAATCCCGAGGGCAAAGTCAAATCGGAAGCCGTGGTACCTGTTGACCCTGTCTTGGTATCCGCAAGCCCTGTAGTACTGGCCGGTGCTGTCTTTATCGACGGTATTTTGATGCCATTTTTGATGGGGCTTGCTGCCCGTGCGCTGATCGATCACTGGAAGACTCCCTACGCGCCCTCGGAGGCATTGTTGGCGTACCTCTTGCTGTGGGTGTTTCGTTCTTTTGGTGCGTACCATGGCAACACTATGGGTCACGGGCTGCTTGGTGCACACCTCATTGTTACAAGCCGCAAGAGCAAAACCAAATGGAATCACATCGTGGGAAGGCACTTGTTGTACGATGTTTGCACCACTCTCTTTTCGTCGTACGCCCCGATCCCCATCTTTTTAGCCCTGGATGTTAGTCGCATCATGTTGTGGGGTGATTCTCAAGTGGATATTCTCAGCGGCCAGCGTGTTGTTGCTGCTTGATACTGCGTTGCACTCGTGTATTGGCTCCATTTCTAAATAAAAAAATGGACGTTGAATTTGTGAAACAGCGTGCTAATCCTCTTGTTGTCATCCTTTTCGTTCAAGAGAAAGAACTCGCACTCTTTTTTCAGCCGGATCTCCAAGAAAATCAACTAAAAGGTCTGACATTATTTGGCCTCAGAAAATCCACAGGAGTTCCATTTCCTCTCAATGAACATATTGTACCCAAGATCTTTCAGCCGGTTTTAAGCAAAAAAGACGATGATACTTATTTTTTGCAGATTGAACCGCTCAAGGAAAAAATTACCGTTGTCCGTAAAAATAACCAACAGTTTATTGCCAAATACCCATTCAAAGACGTGAAAAAGGTTGGCACCATTACAGACATCCGAGTCGAGTACCAAGTGCAACCTTTTGTCAAGACATGGTTCACTGTGAATGCCTCTTACCGCTCCTCAAAAGATGCCCCAACGGAAACGCTCTCCTCAAGAATTGAGTGTCCTCAGTCGTTCACAGACAGTTTACTGGCATTTTTCAAAGAAAATCCTCAGACAGTAAAATGATTTTTTACAAAAATTCAATAGGTTTTATATAGGAATGACGAGGACGGGTTATGATATGGTCACCCGCCTTTTTTTTGAAATACAAGTCTCGTGAGTCAGAGGTCTTTCGGATCTTGAGTTGGCTGCAGAGATATTTGAATTCCTTAGAGACTTTGGTATGAAGAATGACTCTCGAATGTCGAAAGAGCAGAAACAGGGCGGGTGGAATTTCTCCGGGGCCTTGAAGAATCCCGAAATGGAAAGTAAAGTTGGTAAGTGTGGGTTCTGCGCAGCAAAAGACTCCATCAATTTGACAAACAAATGTGCCTGATGCAGTCTTTTGAAAACTGAAGCTTCTTGAGGTCAATTGATCGCTAAAAGCACGAATGGACACCATCTCTGGGGTAATATGAGAGGGAACTCCCATCAACTCAAATTGAAGATCAAAGATAAAATCAGGGCGGAACTTGAGCCCCAAAATGTCACGAGAATCCAATTTGATGCCATGTCGAAAATAAAACAAGTTGCTTCCATCGGCATTGGAGATGATGTGCCAATCGCGAATCGACAAGCCTTGAGCATGAGGGTAAGAAATACCAGCTTTTTCGTCGTCGAGACTGGAAAGAAATAACTTGCCATCCACGTCTCGCATGTTTTGCAGTTCGATACGAGGAAACTTGCGAACCCACTGAAACATTTTGGATAATTCCGCAAAAGTCTTGATGGTGCGAACCCACATGGCAAAATAATGAGCAGATTGGAGGAGTTTTGCTGGTGGCTCTTCTTTGCCAATGAAACGATAAACTTGCTCGAGGAGATCAAAGTCGTCGACGAACACCGGGACGGGTTGATTGGCAACAGCATTCTGGGAGTTCAAGTTGTATATTTTGATTTCGTCGTCTACTTGGTGCACCAGCTTGCGACGGAGAGTGTCATCCTTCAACAAGAGCTGAAATTCCTTTGTAAAAGATTCAAATGGCTGAAATTCGACCGCGGAAAAAATTCCGTCCAGTCTTGATTGCTCATCCTCCTCGTAAAAGGTCGACATGACGTTTCAAATTGTGAATACACTACAAAATACGAGAAGCGTTTTGAATGTGTAAAGAAAATTCATCCGACCAATACAAGAAGCATTTTTTTCAAAGAAAATTCTGCACTTTATACAATTTTTGGCTCGGTAAACTCTTCATTTTCTCAACGATGGGTAATCAATCTTCCCAGCAAAAATACAATCTGGTTCCGAACGTCGACAGTGATGCCGTTTCACTGCCGTTTCTCACTCAGGGCCACCATCATCAGACATTGAAAGAATTTCGCTCTGAAAATGATATTAGGCGTTGGGTTGAACGTCAGCGTTTCGATGACCAAATGGCCGATGGAATGACCCAGAATTTATTGTTACTCTATCTGGAATCAAAAATCAAGCCTGGGTATTTGTATACCTCTCATCCCTGCTCTGATTTGTGTCTGGATCCCTGCGATGTATATCAAGTCTTCAAAGCGGCTCGATTTATTGTTTGTGGGCAATTGCGTCATGACGTGGCGGTCCTGGTGACCTTATGGATTCGCTCTTCCCAATTTCACATTGCCGATGGTCAAACGGGGGCCCAAGTCAAACCGAGTGAATTCAAAGCCGGCCAAAAGTACATCACGGAGAAGTGTTTGGTGGCGGGAATTCAATTCGTTGGAGACTGTTCGGGAGTTCAAGAATGTATCCGTTTCTACAACAAGGGTCGTGGGGTGGTGTGTAGCAATTATGATCCTGCTTTTTTGTACACCTTGGGTCACGAGATCCACGAACCAGAGTATGGCAAACCGGGTATTGGTTGCGTCAAGGGTATTCACATGTTCAAGGATCCTGAGTCCGCTCTACAATACCGAAATACGGGATTTATTGACTATCATGTCAGTTCAGTGATCTCAGCCAAATTTGTGACACCCCGAGCAACGGATGATCCCGATATGGTTCGATATCCTGCATCTACTAAAGAAAAGATCAATCCACACTTGAGGGGTGACAAGGAAAAGATGAAACAATATTTGTCTGAAACGATGACGGAAGCAACACCGCTCCCCGAGGTTCAACAGAGGTTTATCAATCGATTGGTGGCGTTTTCTCCCTCCGCGACCGAGACCAAAGTGGATCCCTCTGCCATTCAAAAGAGTATGCGAATGCTTTTCGGAGACTGGTATTTTAAGCACAATTGGAATGCGGCACAGGCCCGCGCGCTTGCTCAACGCCATGGAACACTTCCGAAAGAGGTCGATGCCTCCAAAGAGGTAGATACCCCAAAGGATGCTAACTCCTCTAAAGATGTTGATGCCTCCAAGGATGACAAATCAACCAAAGAAGAGGTCAACTCCTCCCATCAATCCTCTGACGAGGTCAAATCTTACAGCGTTGCAGGATCCTCTTCTGCTCCGGCTGTGGAAAAGACCATCTTTTTGCCTCCTAGTGGCCCCTCGGCCTCGACGGCTGATCTATTGGCTCAATTGCCTAGTGTGCCACCTCGGGCGCCCTTTGAAATTGAATACGATTTCCCAAGTGTTCCTGAGCGTGAGGATGAGACGAAACAGGTATTGGAACTTGTCTAATTGGGTCGCTGAGCCAATATCCAACACTGGGTTACATTTCTTTCTTCATTTCTGGCGATACCATCGTTAGATTTGCTTTGTTCGTAATCGGGCCAACCATGGTTTTCAAACAATTTTTTGATATAAACGATATTCCCCCATTGACCTGTTTCGAGAATGTTAAAACCTGCCGTTTTGAATAACATGGCCAAACCAAGCGGAGTAAATCCATTGAAATGGAAAGGCATGGAATGGGGAATATTGATTGTTGGAACAGAGGTGAAGACATAACCTCCTGGTTTGAGTGTCTGAAATATATGTTGAACGGCTAAAAAAGGGTGATACAAATGCTCAAGAGTCTGATTGAATAGAAAGAAATCAAATCGTTTTTGGAAGTGGTCTCCGACCTTGTGAAGATCAAATTGAGGATAGGGAATAAATTGTTTGGATTTGCAAAAAAGAAATTCCAGCTCAGGATCTCCTTCACAGGTATAGCCTAAGTCAACGTTGCGAATGTAATACTTTCTTATCCACTCAATAAAATCTAAAATGCAATAGTTCCTCGGAGCGTCTTTCCCACTCCACGAAAAATTCCACATGCGAACAGGGCATACAGGTAATCTCTCGTATTTCGTAAAATACTCGGACGATTTTTTCACTTTGGAGTGGTACACATCCTGAATTTCGTTTTCAGAGAACATGTCTTGTTTATTGGAAGACATGAAAATCGATGTAAACAAATCAAGCGCATCGGCTCTATAGTGTAAATGGGATCACGTCGGACTTTGAATCCGGAAATCCGAGTTCAATTCTCGGCAGAGCCAATTTTTTTTTGATAGCAGATCATTCACACCATAGGTTGGTATGGTTAACCACTGCATTTTGAAACCAGTGTGCCTCTTGATGAAGGTGGGCCTCATACGCCGCAACACTCTTGAAGATATTGTTTGATTTACATTTCAAACATTGGATCAATGAAGTGTCTTCAGGGATATGGTGTTCTTTTTGATAATGATCCAATATTTCTTTGCCCATCCAATTACAGGCTTTGCAAGAGAAACAAACAGTCACTGGAAAGCTCATGTTTATTTGGTTTATGAAAAATACAAAAATCAATTGCGAATACCTAGCATGTCTTGAACCTTATCCAAGTGTTTCAAATAAAAATGCAAAGAAACAGCATGGTAATAATAATTTCCAATCTTTAGGGTCGGGTAGTATGGCTTCAGCTCAGAACACATACGGTGCAACAATTTCACAAAATACAACATATTATAAGGCACCCCATACACCAAGTCATTGCTGCGCATGTTCACATAGAGATGAATACGATCATCGCGAATTTGAAATTGGATATTCATACAACAGGGCTGATCTAAATTATCATTCCATTGATCTTTAGGTCGATTGAAATGAATATAGGCCTGATTGGTTTTTTTCAACAAAATCAAACGATTTTTGGCCCATTCCCACTGGGAGATGAATTCGGCTCCAAAATCAGGATTACCCGCATCTTTCAAATGGTAAACCATAAAGCCATAGGAGGCATTAATGGTGCCATCAGGGTTGGCGACTCGCTGCCAGACCTTGGAAAGTTGTTTAATTTCTGTACGATCACCGTTATCGAACAATACAGTCTCGGCATTACTATACTCAAAGATGATTTGATTGCGTTGTTCACTCTTGGTCGTGATCGGCTCTTGGTCAGAGGGCTCAACAATCGTACAAAAATAATTGACTTTTTCCTGATTCGCTGTCTTGTTGAAATACCAGTTTTCTTTTTTTGTGACAGGATTCTCATGGTTTACCATGTCTTCCGGTTTGACCGTATGGTGAATATAATCTGGATGTTCATACACATCACGCAAAATAGCCAGATAGGCCTCAGAGAGCGAATGGTAGGTCATGTGGAGGAATGAGAAAGAAAGTGCTCATTCATCCAAGTATCAATGGAGGATATTCGAGCTTTCTTGACCAATATTCCCGAACAGCGAGCATTAGTCATTGCAGAGGCTCAAGTTTTACTCGGACGCCTTGGTGAGCCTTTATCAAATCATATTCAAACATTTATCGATTCAGTGGAACAGGATACCATTGGTGGCCAATATGGCGTTACGAGAGCTATGAATGTTCTATGTGAGACACTCAACATCAATGAACGACCTTGGAACTCTCAAAATGATCCTTTGGAAGTTGCCATCTACCAACAAGATGAAAAGAGAATAATGGAGTTATTGCCGGGCCATCATCACGCGTTAATGGCCATGAGAGCCGACCTGCGACAAGTGATTTCTTACCTGTTGCCCAAGTTGGATTTTCTTCATGATTACGACATGCATGGGAGGCCTCTTTTGCTCTGGGCGGCCCATCAGGCATCTGCAGAAATATTGAAGAGTGTGATGGACTATCATCAGTTGTGGGAGCAAATCAACTCACCATTTGGACCTCAAAAGAAGTATTTATTGCAAGAAGCCGTCGAGGGCAACAATGTGGATAATTTTTATTTGCTGATCAAACACAAAGCTTCGTTGTCCACTTTGTGTATCAACCAACCGGAAAAATATGCCATTCACAAGCTTAGAAGGTCTTCCAAGGCCCTCGAATTTTTTATGATATTGATACGTTGTGATGTTGATTTTGCACCTCTCAAAGACGCCAAAACTCAGCAAGATATCCGAGAAGTCCGGCTCTATCACGTCGGACTCTGAATCCGGAAATTTCTTGATAGCATAAACTCATTCTTTTTCATATGTTGGGTTCATTTTTCCATCGAGATATCATGAACGTTCCAGACGATCGAAAACGCAAGTTCGACCTGAAGTCCACCCTTTCGTTTATCGATAACATTACATGTATCGACAATACAGAAACGCGCATCTGGTTTGACACCCCTTTGCAACGTGTGATCGGCAAATTTGAGTATGGCGACGATGAATTCTGTGTGCAATCTGAGCTCCTCTCCAATATTTACATCTCAAAGGCTATTCTCAACACCTTGGTATTTGTCGATGATTTTCCCGTTGGCAAGATTCCTTTTGATGAAGATGCCGTAAGATGCCTCATTTCACGTGCTAATCCAGCCCTTTTCGGAAAGGGTAACGAGACAGTGTTTGATCCTTCTGTGAGGCGCGCTAAATCCATCAACGGACAACACTTCACTCTCACCGCAGCCGAAGAAAATGAGTATCACTTCACAAATTTTGCTGACTTCCTCAAATTTGGCATGCCCGGACGAGATTCTCAGAAGTTCGATCGTATGGAGTTCCAAAAGATACACATTTATCAAGAGGGTGATTTCTTCCTACCACACGTTGACACCGTCACCGAAGCAAATCATGTCGGTACGTTGGTTTGGGTATTGCCAACTCCTCACACCGGAGGTGAGCTCGTGATATCCCATGACGGAAAACAGGTGATATTCGACTCTGCAAAGCTGATTTCTGAAGCCAAGAGCGATGAGAAACAACAATTTGGATTTTATTGTTACTTTTACTCTGACTGTCTTCACGAAGTCAAGCCTGTTAAGAGTGGTATTCGAGTGGCTCTACAATTCAAACTGCTCGCTGGTGTTACCTCGACACCGAAAGGAGTACAATGTGTTGAATCGGTGGTCAAGTTACTCAACGGACCTCCCTCTGGGTCACGTCATCTTGCTCGTAGATTTTTCAACACTTTGAAACAAATGACGTGTCCCGATCCCGATTCAGAGAAGGCGGACTGTGATCCCGATTCAGAGGAGGCGGATTGGGATCCCATTGAAGATCAAGATATTGGTATCATTTTGAGCCATTTATATGCCAACACAGGTGTGAAACCCGAATATCTCAAAGGACGTGACCTCGGACTGTACAATATGTTACAAGAAGCTGGAGTAGAGTCTCTGGAGCTCTTTCCTGTTGTGATTTACAAGAACGACCCTTTTGAAGAACAGACCACGTATCATGTCGGATCCCTGGACATCGAAAGCGGTGACGTGGGTTGTCTGCCTAGCCAAATGTTTGTTATACCTTCCTGTCCCGACGAAATGGGTCAAACGGTGATCTCTCAGGTCAAAGCGGCGCAAACTGGAAACGAGGCACAAGATGGCTACACTTACTACGTCGGAGCAATGATCTCTTTCAAGAATCCGTTTGAGCCAGAAGACGAAGATGGTTCAGAATCAGATCAGAAGAAGCAAAAATTGGATGTTTAAAAATCAAGAACAACCAAACGGTCCATCATGATGATCTTTTGAATTAAATGTGATACGTTTCAGACTGGCAGGACATCCAGCGCTTTTCAGAAGAGATTGAATACGTTCGGCTTGACGCTTTCGCGTTTTGGGGCCATCAATGAAAGAAAGATGTTCAATGCCAGTTAACTTTGCCAACTTCTTCATATGTTTGGAATGGTGATGAAAATGAGGGACCCAGGAATTATTCAAAATAAGATGTTTCAGATTTGGTGCCAAAAAGCGATAAGAAACACCAATCTCATAGTTAAAAAATTCTAGGGTGTGTAAATCATGTGGTAAAAAAATGGGACCAGGATCTTCGGCAAATTCACTCTGAGGCTCACAACGGTCCAAAGTCAGCTTATGAAGGGATCGAGGCATCGCATCAAAAAATTGAGGATTGGTAAAACATTCCCTGGCTGGAGAAATACGAATCCATCGTATTGATTCGGGAAACTTGGGAAGCGACAAATTGTCTACAAAATGTTTTTCGCCGTCCAGCGAAAATTCTTCAAGACCGGAAGGTAGACGTAAGTCACTCAAAGGATCACCACGATAGCGTCGACCCAATTCGAGAACTTTTAGATGTGGAGGTAACACCAGCTGACTAGGTGGTATATAAAAATATCCTCCGAGTTCAAGAATTTCGACGGAATCAGGAATGACGAGTTTTTCAACCTGTCTCCGGATCGAAAGATGTTTGAGTTTGTCCGGAAGAAGCGGTAACTCGATGGGAATACTAGGCCATATACCTTCGAAAAACAAAGCTTCGATACTGTCCGAGAAAATAACATCATGGAGAGACTGATTGAAAGCTGGGGTGAAAATGATCTTTTTGATAAAAGGAGGCATTTTGATAGTTTTTCCACTGTCAAAATATACTATTTTGAGCGTTCGAATCGCATGAAATTTACGATTGGAAAGATGATGCAAATAGGAAGCCTTGACTTTCGTGAGGTTTGGAAAGACTCCAAAGACTCTCTTGTTGAGGACATGGCATATGGGAGTGGGTGTCTTATCCACATAACAGGCGTCTATTTTTATCCACAACACTTGACAACTTTGAGCAACTGTGATAGCATCTGAGCGCTCCAGAAAGGTACCAATGTGAGCGATTACGTCGAATGGAAACATTTGACACAATGACGCTCGACAATTCAAATGGCCCAAATAACAAAAATAAATTTCTTTGGGGGTGACAAACTATTTTTTAGCCTGTTTTTTTCTCATTTTATTCAACCATCATGATGCCTTTTGACGTTATCGTTTTGTTTGCTGAAGCTGGTGGACATGAGTTGGCCGTCACACTGGCAACGACATGTCGGAATATGAAAAAACGAATCGATGAAAGATTTGTCATTGATCATTTCGTTACTGTGACTGATGTCTTGGACCCGTTACGAAACTTTGAAAGACGGCGTGGGCTGGTGGGAAAATTTACGCATTTCGATGTTTGTGATATGGATTCATTGAAGTTAGTACCCGACAACGCTCAAAGTTTGTTTATTCGCGCATCAAAGTTCCCAAAAACCTGGGCCGACCAACATGTATTCCCTTCTCAATTGATAGAACTTTGTTTATCGGACGCACCTTATTATGATCAAGTGCAATGGCCTCCAAAGCTCTTAAAATTGAATATAACCGGAAGACAACCCATGCATTGTGAACGAATCAAATTTCCTGATACTGTACTGAAGCTTCGCTTGACTGATATTTCTTTAGATTCTAAGGCCAGCATCAAATTACCACCTCAATTGCAGTCTCTCACATTTGATTACCGATTTAAAGGGTCTGTAAGGGATGTGAAATTACCTCCGACTCTACGTGAGTTGATATTCTTGAATTCATATCCAAACGAATTGCCATTGTTGCCAGAAGGTTTGGAAACATTGAAACTTGGAAAATTCAACGAATCTTTGCCCAGATTACCTTTATCGCTCAAAAGCCTCATACTTTCTGATGATTTTAATCAACCCATTGACAAACTTCCGGAAAATCTGAATTACTTGGAGTTCAAAAATGTTTTCAACCAACCATTACCCGATCTCCCTGATTCTCTTGTCGACCTTTACTTGAGTCGCCGTTTTAATCAGCGGCTACCGAAACTACCTAAAACATTAGTTCGACTTTATTTGGGTCACGACTTCAATCAACCTATAGATGAACTACCGCCGGCCTTAACAGTACTTCATTTTTCAGAAAAGTTCAATCAGCCTCTGTGTGCTTTACCAAACACTCTATGCAACTTACTGTTCGGAAATGATTTTGATCAACCGGTATCTGCATTACCCTCTCAATTACAAACTCTCACATTTGGGAATTCATTCAACCATCCCATCCTTTGGCTTCCTGACACCCTGAAGACGCTTCGATTTGGAAGAGAATTCAATCAACCGTTGTTTCAATTTCCTGCGACTTTGAAATTCCTCATATTTGGAAAAAAATTCAACCAGCCACTCCAAGCTTCTCAATTTCTCTCAAGGCTGAAATACCTCCGACTCAACTCATCTCAATCCTCAGAACAAATTTACCAACTCGATCAAGTCAGTGAAGAGGTTGAAATTGATGAAGGTGATTCTGATACTGAGGAGACGATTAACATAATGACACTCGAATAACAAAAGAGGTGTCATCGTTTCGTTGGAAGGGGCATACCCATCTCATTCACATCGTAACTTCGTAAGCCCTTGGAAGTCCGAAACACCTGTTGTTTGCCGGTGCGTGTTCCAAACTCCACAGGCTGATACATGGCCTGAACCGCCTCTGTGACCTTGTCAACTTCTGCGGGCGTCTTATATTTTGTCGAGGGTGCTTGTTTGTTTGGTACAATAAATTTGCTTGAACCTGGTTTGTTTACTTCACGACTCCTCCAAACCCTCCAGGCTATAATCGCCAAGAGCAATACAATCAATATCACACACACAAAGAACGCATAGGTGCCTGCAGAGGAACTCGTTTTGGCCATTTTTTATGACTGTAAAATACACGAATAACAATGCGTTCCTAACAATGAATTTAACAAACAATACTTTTCACAAAACAAGATCCATGCCCACAATCATGAAATCATACAAAGCTTGAGCAATACGGTCGTTTTCAATCTCGTCCTTGTGTAAAATTTCCGTAGAGGAACGACCCCAAAAACGAATTTCTACTTGATCCTCACCCACAAGACGAACAATTTCCTTGAAAATAGCACACTCACATTCATTCTCCGTAAAAACCTTGGATTCAAGAGCCATAATATCAGTCTTGACTCGTAACAATACTCCCTCAGTCACCTCCCATGTTTGGACCATTTGTTGAAAGGATTCAAGATTTGCTGCCTCCTCAAAGAAAGCACTCCAATCTGAAATGTTCTCATCGAACAAACGGTAAATAATCGTCCACACATTCACCAAGAGAGGATGTTGCACATTAAACAAACGTAATTCGTCGCGTAAAAATCCCCCGCAAAACACATAACGGTTGCAAAAGTCTGGTAAATTCAGGGTGTGGAACAATTTGGCAATGTGATCACCAAACGAACCACCGTGTAACATACCAATGAGCAAAAATTGAAATCCCCATTCAGAAAACCCTGAACGCTTTTCCGAAACATCACGTATGATACAAAATAACGCATAATATTTCTCCATGTCACACATTGAATCCCATGTTTTGAAATAATCAACAGGTAAAATGTCGTCTTCGTAAAGAGGGCACCAGTAAATATCAACGGTCACTTGATACCACGTACTGGAGAAATTATTGCTCAACCATTCACTGATGAGATCGGAACTGGGATTGGTCACGTTTAAATACCGGCAATGCTCAATGATTCGAACCCGATCGAGTGCCGGGTTCATTCTAGTCATGACGTCCGAAATGTTTTCCCATACCAATTCATTGTCAAACGCTGTAAAATTGGAGCAAGAGTTCAATTCGAATAAATCAGTCACAATGAAAGAATCGTTGGAATGTTCAGGATCAAATCCAGACGAGAGAGGAGGTTCAGGATCAAATCCAGACAAGAGGGAATGTTCAGGATCAAATCCAGACAAGTGGGAATGTTCATTGTCAAATTCAGACAAAAGTGCCGCGCTATTCGTGACTGTGGTGTCACTATCTTGGTCAGAGCCGTGATCAGTTGCTACATTGTGCGAACAACCAGAAGGGAAAGTCAAAAATTCGAGAAATTCTGCAGGTTCAAAACACGGTCCGTCATAGGAAAAACCAAAAGGCATTTTGAATAAATGACACACAAAACTGATAACGCCTTGTGATTTGTGACTAGTTGTCCAGGAACGCCGGGAATCTTCTCACCCGGGCGGAGGAAAATTAGTTGCTGGGCCAGTGGGTCTCGGAGCTAGAGGAACATATCCATTCAACGTGCCCAATGGAGTATGAATTTTCGTTTCCACCACCAGTATAGCAATCAATCCACCCACTACAAAAATGCTGGTTACGATAAAAATAATCAAAACCGTTCGATCCTTGGTTGTAAGATGAACCATGTTTATTGTCAAAGGAAACGCAAGCGTTCGTATTCTTCATCTTTTTGCCGGTCGATGAACAAGTCAAACACACAATCATAAACTTGACACATACGGTTACCCACCACATCGCCCGCTGGTCCAAAGATGTGAATCACTCGAAATTCCTGGTTGTTTACAAGTGATTTCAATTGTTTCATAATGAAAGCACAAATGTCTTCTGTGGAGCGTTTGGAGCGAGCAATCTCGATAAACAAGTGGCGATGAGCCGCCATCCGATGCAACAAACTCAGCCGGTGGGCGACATCGTCCAACACAACCCAGACTTGTATGTTTCTGGCAAATTCGGGTTTGACGTTGAAGTGGAGATAGTCGCGAGAATCATGAATAATAGCGACTACCAGCTCATAGGGTTGATCATGTTTCTTCAGGGGCTCTTCAAAACGTAACAGGGCCTCGACATCTTCTTTGCGGAATTTTTGAATTTTTTTGGTAGTTGTAATGGGTTGTTTGGTGCAAGCAGCGATAAAATGATCTTGGTTACTCTTGTATTGAACTTCTGGAAGACTCCATGCGTGACCTATGAGTCGCGTAAGTGGCTGGTTGGGATCTTTACGATCATAGAAAAAAGCGCACTCATTGAAGAGCGTTCGAGTCATGGCATATAACCCCGTCGTACAAGAACGAGCCACCACACTGTTGTTGACAAAAAATTGCCAGCTGAAAATATAATTGGTAATAATATATCCGGCGTGTAGAATCAAGAAATGTTCGGCCAACCAAGGAGTGGTTAGGGAATAAGTAAGCAAGTCCTGAGAAAAGGAAACTATTCGTGCTTGATCATTCTTGGTATATTCGGTATAGGACAGAGGTGAAGAGTCAGAGGGAGTGTGAAGATGAATCCGACGAATCCAAGGAGCAAAACGAAGCACCGAGACAAGAGAGTAGTTAATGGTTTGTTGACTTTCCAATTCATCATAAGTCACACAGGGGGACATCAACACCAGATCCACCCCAGGAAAATCTCGTTTCTCGATATAGTTCATAATCTCTTCTTCACTCAGACGTGTTTTAGATACGGGTTCGTTGTAGATCAAGAGCATGGTGTAAGCAAACAACAAAATGACCACTAATAACAAGACATGTTTCATATTTTCTTAGTAGTGATGATTCAGAAGAGGCCGAGTCGAAACTCAAATCATTTCGAAGCTGCAATAAATGCCAGTGATTGTCGACACAAAAGCGCTAGACTATACTCCCATGAGCAGTATTCTCATCAAAACACTCTTGGCTTCTCTATCTGTCTTGTCTGCTTTTCAAATACGTGATTGTGTGATTCAAGGAATTCAATTGTTTACTCCCTCAGATGCCACAAAGCGTTGGTTATTCACCTTGTTAATCACCATGTTTTTCCTGTTTTGCACTTGTTTGATTGCCTATGCCTTTCAAGATAAAGTGGATGGATGATCCGATTCATTAATCAATTGAAGCCAAGTGCCCTCAGAGTCATTACGATGGATTTTGAGCAATAATTCGTCCATGGCCATCTTGGGGTAATCATTTTTCCTTTGTTTCCAATTATGAACTAAGGTCTGACGAGCATTCAAGAACTCTGCTCGTTTCAACGTTTCTAGCGCCTCGGTCCACGACTCTTCAGGAAGTGCCACCGTGGCAATGGGCATCGAATAGATTTCCACCAACTGGTTTAATTCCTCGGCATTTTGGGGCTTTATGGTGCCCACTGCTTGCTGATGGCGCAAAAAGGCCCGTTTGAGTTCGGGATCGGTTCGCAGGCGTTTGACATCGGCAGGGAAGTCCGCTTCCATGTTCTCAATTTGATCCATAGAGATGACGGGAGTCATACATTGCTCCTGACATTTGGTGCGGAGGGTGGGGTCTCTCTCGCCATCACAGACCCAATGACATTTAGCCGAACGTCGGGCGGGATTTTTGGCTTCATGAGTATTCTTTCGATACTCTTGAACACGCTGACGGAGCCGGTCAACGCCCTCTTGTATATCAGAAAATAAAGCCTGCAAATCAGCATCCTCAAGGCGGGTGACATGGGGAGACATCAACAGACGGGCAATCGGACCCAGGTCGTTCATTGTTTTTTGAAATAACGTTTGTTTATTTAGAAAAACAAATGGATACAGACATTGCACTACTTATTGCGATTCTCGTGGTTGTGTCTTGTCTGCTTGTTTTCATGGTCGAAGTCTATCGAAATTTGCTCATTGTAGTTATGTACTATTCTCCTGAAGCCCCTCCTCCCAGTGAATTACTCTTCTCCAACTCTTTCTTGAGCAATCAACCCGATCGACCTGTGGTTATTGCATCCAAGTGATATCATCATCTGTGGCGGGCGATTCTGGTTCTGGTGGTGATTGATCGGTCACTGCTATTCGTCCTTGACCTGCCGATTCCGCAACATTATGATATAAATTGTCAGCTCTGTAAATTTTGAGTGTGGCAATTATCCCCAGAACCATCACCGCAACTGATAGGACCACCCCAAAGGCAGCCAACCCAATGCTGTTATCTCGTGTAGTACTTGAAATGTCACCTTTGATAATAACAATCAACATAACAGACATGATCAAGGTCACCAAAGCCAGAACAATACTCATAGCAGAGGATACATAACCCCAAGTTGTCATCTGTTTCTCCCCTTGTGCCATGAGTGTTTCTTATTGATAACCGGCCATAGTGTTGAAAGTTTGGAATTGTTCTAAAGGAGGAGGACCTTTGAGGGTCGCAGGAGAGATCGTACCGTACCTGAATTTGTTGATTGAGACATACAGTAAACCTCCGAGAATTGAATATACTAGAGTTAGGACAACCTCAACAACCCCGACAGCTATGGCTGCATTTTTTGAGTGATCGGTATCACAAAAACTCGATTGTGATGCAGCTGTCAGACAGATAGCGCCGCTGATAAAACCCCAAATGATGGTGAACACAAAAAGGCAAATGACAGCCGCCAAATATTTCGGGTTTTGAGAAAAGTATCGAGCCCAGTCCTCATGAGCAGTTGACCCAGTTGTTATCGGCTGGGCGGTAGCGTATGAGAAATTATTGCCGCCGCTGTAGGCACCGTAGTCACTGTAATTGTCCATGGTGTTTTCTTGTGTGTTTAAATTTTTTTCCTGGTCTCCAAAATAAAATCGATGGATGACGACAACGATTGGTTCATCATTCATAAGCGAACAGAGGAAGAAGTGTTGCGTCAATGTTGGGAGGAGCTATCAACAGATATGGATTTTGATCAATTCTGTAAACAAGTGCATTCAAATCCCTCACAGGGATACTCGGATTTAATCAATACCACCGTATCTTTGTATTGTAATTGTTCCACTTTGTATTCTGTATTTCAACATCGTACTTTGCTTTTGCGAGTCTTGTCTTGGATTATCAGATGAGTGCGTCTCGCGGTGTCATTATCCTGTTGGAAGGCAACACACAGGTTTAATAAATGAATCAGGATTGGATATTTAATGCCCAAAATTTGGGTTGTTTAACTGTTAATATCATCGCGCCTCGTATGCAAGGGAAAAGTCATTTGGCCCAGAAAATCGTCAAATCAGCCGAGGTGCCCCGTTGGATTATTTGTTCGTCAAGAGCCGACGATTTGGTGAAAATACAAGCAGGCCCTCAGGATATCTTGGTGCTGGACGACGAAGAGGGTCGCCAAAAGATCAGACAGGTCATTACGGAGCATAGTAAAACCATCCCTGCTGGTGAGGGCTTGGCTCCTCCAGAAATGCGCCTGGGGCTACTCTGGGATGCTGACACTTCTGCCTCTGTAAACAAAGATTTGGCATTTGCAATTTTTATCGAAGACAGCATTGTTCATCATCATCGGTTTCTATTCAGCATTTTCACGGGTCAGTCACGCATGTATGTACCTGCTTTACACGCGCCTCGTTCACTCTCCTTAACCAGAAGATGCACCCACGTGTTTTGTCAATCTGTCGTAGATTCTGAGGTCCATGACTATTTACGAGCGCATCCCGAACTGTGGCATGCCTGGGTGACCAATGAAAAAGAAACGAGATTATTCATTTTCGGTTGGGATTGAAATCATTTTTCCGAATGGCAGAAGCCGAAGAGATCATCAACATCCCAGAGCTGTTGGCTCATGTGCAAGCTGGTGAGCACCCTTTTGTTTTTGTATTTATTGTCTCCTTATGGGGATGTCTCTTTAGTATCTGTACCAGATGAGATTGACAAGCAATTGATGCAACCTGTGGTGTTCCTCGCTGCCCATGAACCTCCTCCTCCACCTAAGCAATATGGGAAGGCACCCAAGAAGAAGCGTCGCCGAAAGGCCCCTCGCCTAACTCCCAGGAGGCGTCGATCTAACAAAACATGATACTTTTTTTGCATTATCATAATAAATGGATCGTTCATTATCAAAAGAAGACAGGTTGAAACTCAAAAACAGCATCGACAAGTTGAAAGCGGTATTTCGATACAATAAGTATACGAAAAAATACATGACTTATCAAACTCGATTCGCTGAGAGATTG